>Ga0315908_10003006_pt1 | contig 12207 bp, 9 predicted proteins | sample LakEriMetagenome_12_FD_203520 | JGI IMG/M metagenome (GOLD analysis project Ga0315908, IMG submission 203520) | Freshwater fungal communities from buoy surface, Lake Erie, Ohio, United States - Buoy 4 MA124 | ecosystem: Environmental > Aquatic > Freshwater > Lake > Lake biofilm | place: USA...
CGACGAACGAGAAAGGGGAATCCTGGGCGAAGGGGTCGGCGATTTCCACGAGTTGCCATCCTCCGATGCCGGGTTTGGCGGCGCGTTCGGCGAGATCGGTCTGCGGGGAGGCTTCGCGGATGAGCACGTAGGCGTGGAGCGGGGTTTCGTGCGGGGTGGAGGGGTAATCGCGGAGGCGTCCGGCGGGGGAATTGCTGATCTGCTGGGCGAGGGCGGCGGTGTGGAGGCGGGGGCCGTCGCTGGTTTCCTCGATGAGGAAGCTGCGGGGATCTTTGCGGTTCTGGAGAATGATGAAGTAGCGGTCCGAGCCGGGGATGCGGCGGAGTCCGGTGGTGGTGAGTTCGGCGGTGGGGATGTCGGTGGGAATGGCTGGTCCGGGTGGGAAGCCTTCCGGGGCTGGCAGGGTGAGCGTGGCGGATGCGGGGTTGGCGGCGATCTGTTCGAGGCAGGCGCTGGCGAGGGCGGAGGCTTCCGCGCGCCGGATGCGGTCGGGGGAATCTTCTCTCGAGATGAGTCCGGGGAAGTGGGTTGGCAGCGTGGCATTCCCGGGGCGTGGCTGGGTTTGTCCGATGCTGGAGACCCATGCGGTTCCGGCGACCAGTGCGGCGGTTCCGGCGGCGATGGAGAAGTCGATCCAACGGCGGCGTCTCGGGCGGAAGATTCCCGGGCGGGGAACGGCCGGCGGAGCTGTTTCGCTGGAGGCGGGTGGATTCCCGGGCGTGGGTGGGGCGGCTTGGGGGGCGGCGGGTGGTTCTGCGGGGTGGGGAGCGGCGAAGATAGTGGAGCAGGTGGGGCACGATCCTCTGGTTCCTGCGAGTTCCGGGGGAACCTGCAGGAGGGTACTGCACTGGGGGCAGCGGAACTGGAGGGATTCCGAGGATCGCTGGCCGGGGATCATCGAAGCGGAGAGGCGGTTGGTTGAGGTCCGGGACCGGCTGGGGAGACGCGGTCGGGGACCGGCATGCTGCCGGGTCCGTGGAAAAGTGCAAGGTTTCCGGCGTCCGGAATGACGGTTTTTCGGCGGGTGTCGGATGAAATCAGTGGCGTGGGATAGCGGGAGCGGTTGCGCTGGCCTGTGATGGGTGGGCGGCGTGCGGGGAGGCTGCGGTGGTGGCTTTTTCGGGGGTGAGGGGCAGTCGGAGGGTCAGGGTGGTGAGGTTGTGATCCGACTGAGCGGAGAGGGAGCCGTGGTGGGCGTCGGCGATCCATCTGGCGATGCTGAGGCCGAGGCCGGAGCCATCGATGCGGCGGCTTTGGTTTTCGGGGCCGCGGTAGAACCGTTCGAAGATGCTGGGCATGGAATCCGGAGGGATACCGGGGCCGGAGTTGGTGATTTCGACGATGGCGTCGCGGGCTGAGCGGCTGAGGCTGATGCGCACGAATCCGCCGGGTTCGTTGTATTTGACGGCGTTGTCGGCGAGGTTGAGGAAGAGTTGGCGGAGGCGGTGGCGGTCGGCGAAGACGGTGACCGGCTGTGGGATGGAGCAGGTGACCTTGAGATCGGAGGCCTGCCCGAGAGCTGCGGTGTCTTCGGCGAGGTCCTGGAGAAGGGAGCCGAGTTCGACGGGTTCCGGCTGGAGAACGACCTGCTGGGCATCGGCTCTGGTGAGGAGGGAGAGGCCGGAGACGATGCGGTTGAGGCGGAGGGTTTCGTCCTGCCACGACAGGAGTTGTTCCCGTTCTTCCTCCGAGAGCTGGGGGTTGAGGAGGGCGCGTTCGAACCCGGTGTGCAGGATCGTCAGCGGCGTTTTGAGTTCGTGGGAAGCGTGGAGGGTGAATCCACGGATGCGTTCGAACGATTCGGCGAGGCGGGAGGTGAGGTTATTGAGGACCCATGCGAGGCGATCCACTTCGTCGCCGCTGCCGGTGACGGGGAGGGGGGCGTGGAGGTTCTCCGTGGTGAGTTTTTCCGCTGCGCTGATGAGATTCTGGACAGGGCGGAAGGTTCTGCGGATGAGGAGCCAGCTGATGACGTCGATGACGGCGAGCGGGATGATCGATTTGATGACGATTTCGCTCAGCTGGGCGACCGGGGATTTTGATGCTTCCACCGGGTCATCGCTGTTGGGGAGGATGTAGAGATTCTGCCACGCGAAGAAGATCGTGACGAGGATGGCGATGTTGAAGAGGGCGAAATGGATGAACGTGAGGCGTCGCTGCAGAGAGGACGTCCCGCGCGGGGGCGGTTGCTGGAAAGTGGCGTCGGGGCCGGTCATTCCCGGATCACATAGCCGATTCCGCGGGCTGTGTGAAGCAGTTGTCGGTCGAAACCATTGTCGACCTTCTCGCGGAGTTTGCGGATGTAGACGTCGACGAGGTTGGTGCCGGGATCGAAGTCGTATTCCCAGACTTCCTGAAGGAGCATGGATCTTGGGCAGACGGAGCCCTGGTTGCGCATGAGGGTTTCGAGGAGGCGGAATTCGCGGGTGCTGAGGTCGATCTGACGTCCGGCGCGGGAGGCGACGCGGGAGGCGACGTCGAGAGAGAGGTCGGCGACGCGCAGGAGGATGGCTTTGGCTTCGCCGCCGCGCCGGGTGAGGGCGTGGAGGCGGGCGACGACTTCGCCCATGGCGAAGGGTTTGGCGACGTAGTCGTCGGCTCCGGCGTTGAGGCCCTCGATGCGCTGGTTGACTTCGCCGCGGGCGGAGAGGAGGAGGATGGGGGTGCTGTTGGAGCGCTGGCGGAGTTGTTTGACGACGGAGATGCCGTCCATGCCCGGGAGCATGATGTCCATGACGACGGCGTCGAAGGCGGAGGCGCAGATGCGTTCGACGGCTTCATCGCCACGGGAGGTGACTTCGACGGAGAACCCGCATTCGGAGAGGCCGAGGTCGAGGGCGCTGGCGGTGCGGGGTTCATCTTCTACGATGAGGATTTTCATGGCGGCTGAGCGGGTGGGGATGCAGGAAGGCATCCGTAATTCTCGGTTACTACACAGGGAATCCTGGAAAGAGAAGCGTGGTCAAGGGCGGTTGGTGCGTATGAATCAGTGTTAAGCTACTGTTTTTCGGATATTGGGCAGGTTGCGGCGCTGTGCCCGGATGAGGAGGGCGGCGAGGGCGAGGAGGGCGGAGTTGCGGAGGATGAGAGCGGGGTAGGAAGAACTGGAATTGCTGGATCCGAAGCAGCCGCAGTGGATGTCGAGTCCGATGAAGGCGGAGCGGGTGATGGCGGCGAGGAAGGTGGTGAGCATGAGGGCGGCGAGCCATGAGGCACCGGAGGCGAGGACGCCCGAGAGAAGGGCGGCTCCGGTGAGGATTTCGAGCCAGGGGAGGCACATGGCGAGCCATGCGGCCCATGGGTCGGGGAGGATGTGGAAGCTGCGGATGTCGATGAGGAAGGCGGCTGGGTCGATGGCTTTGAGGGTGCCTGACGTGATGAAGACGGCAGCGAGGATGAGTCGGGCGGCGATGGTGGCGACCCTGAGGGCGGTGGGCAGGTTGGCCTGGCTCATGGGGGAGCGAAGGTGAGATTGGGGTCGATATCTGCTTCGAGAGGGGAAGAGGCTCCGGCGAGCAGGTGATGGAGGGCGGCGAAGGCGATCATGGCGGCGTTGTCCGTGCTGTGCTGTGGGCTGGCGCAGTGGAATGGCAGTCTGGCCTGCTGGCAGGCTTTGGAGAAAGATTCCCGGAGGTGCTGATTGCAGCTGACGCCGCCGCTCAGGCTGATGGATGCGGCGTGGAGAGCTTTGGCGGCGCGGATGGTTTTGGAGACGAGGATATCGGTGATGGCCTGCTGGAAGCTGGCGCAGAGGTCGGGGAGGGTGCCGGGGAGGGTGCCTGCGATCTGCGGGAGGAGGTAGAGCAGGCTGGTTTTGAGGCCGCTGAAGGAGAACGAGTGATCGCTGCTGTCGATCATGGGGCGTGGGAAGGCGAAGGCGGAGGGGTTGCCGGAGCGGGCGAGTTTTTCGATCTGTGGGCCGCCGGGGTAGGGCAGGCCGAGCATTTTTCCGGCTTTGTCGAAGGCTTCTCCGGCGGCGTCGTCCCTTGTGGATCCGAGGATTTGGTAATGGCGCGGGGCGATGAGGCTGATGAGGAGGGTATGTCCTCCGCTGGCGATGAGGGCGACGCCGGGCTGGACGCCGTTGGGGTGACTGATGAAAGGGGAGAGGAGGTGGCCTTCGAGGTGATTGATGGCGAGGAATGGTTTGTGGCAGGCGAGGGCGAGGGCTTTGGCGGCCGAGGTACCGACGAGGAGGGAGCTGGCGAGGCCGGGTCCGGCGGTGGCTGCGAAGGCGTCGATGTCGGCGAGCTGGAGGCCGGCGTCGGCGAGGACGGCTTCGGTGACGGGCCGGAGTCTGGTCATGTGGTTGCGCGAGGCCAGTTCCGGGACGACGCCGCCGTAGGGTTGGTGTTCCGGGATCTGGGAGGAGATGCGGGAGGCGAGGATGTGGCCGTTGGCATCGCAGACGGCGGCGGCGGATTCGTCGCAGGAAGTTTCGATCGCAAGGATGACGGGGTGGGCAGGCATGGGTGGGGCAGGCGTGAAGAAACCGCTGGGGTGGGTGGGCTGCAAGGCCGGGTTCCCTGATGGGGCTTGGCAGGTGGCGGGATCTGCGCTAGACGCGGTGCATGGTTGAAGGGCTTCCGGAAAACAGGGAGGAGCAGTGGGGGGTGCTGGTGCGCCGTCAGGCATGGCGCATCAATTTTGGCTGGTGGCTGCGCTGGTTTTGTCCGGCGGTGGTGCTGGTGGCGCTGGGGTTTTCCGGTGTGGTGCTGGTGCTGAGGTCGCTGGGAATGGTGGCAGCGTGGTGGGAATGGCTGGCGGGGTTGCTGGGAATGCTGGTGGCGGGGGTGTGGGCGTGGGTGCGGTCGCGGTCCCGCTGGGTGGGAGAGCGGGAAGTTCTGGTGCGGCTGGAAGATCGGCTGGGGCTGAGCGGTGCCCTCAGTGCGGCGCGGGCTGGGGTGGTGGGCTGGCCCGGGCTGGCCGGCGTGGAGAATGCGGGCGTCCGTCTGGATTGGCGTGGGCTGCTTCCCGTGGTGGGGTCAGTTCTGCTGATGGCTGGGGCGGGGTCGGTTTCCGTGCCTGTGCCGGGAGCTGAGGGCATGGGCGGCTGGCGGGAACCCATGGTGCATGCTGAGATCCGAGCGGTGCTGGAGGAACTCGAGGGGGTGGCTGCGCCCGACGTGCTGGAGGAATATGGCGGTCGGCTGGAAGAGTTGGGGTCGCGCGGGAGGGATGAACAGTATGGGCATGATGCCCTTGAGGCTGCTGAGCATCTGCTGGGGACGATCCGGGCCGGGGCGAGGGAGCAGGGCGGGCTGCTGGAGCGTTTGGCCGAGGCGCTGCGGTCGCGCGGGGCAGTTGATCAAGCAGATGCGGCTGCCGGGGCGGGTGGTGGGGCGGTGGAATCCGGGTCGCGGGAGGAAGCGCTGCGCGAAGTGCTGGCGGGTCCGCTGGGGGTGGGGGGCGAGGTGGGGAAGTCGCTTGGCGGGATGGGGGGGGATGCCCTGAAGGGGCTTGGTGGGGAAGAGGCTGAGGAACTGGGGGAGCAGCTGCGGCAGGCGGCGGAAGAGTGTCGCGGGTGTGCTGGCGGTTCGTCTTTTGAGGTTGCAGGTGAAGGACTTGCGGATGGCGAGGGAGGTGAGCGTCCGGGTGCCGGGAGCGAGCAGCCGGGCCGTGGTCCCGGCCGGGGAGGGGATGCTGCAGAGCGGGGGGATGGGGCCGGGGTGGGAACGCGGATCGTTCCGCGGGGACGGATGGAGGTGGTGGGCGCGGGTCAGGGCGCGGGCGTCACCGGGACGCAGCTTCTGGGGGAACGGGTGAGGGAAGCTGAGGTGCGGCCGGGAGACGCTGGTCTTCAGTCGGGGGGCGACTCCACAGGGGAGGGTCCCGGGGAAGCTGTGCGCGGGGAGGTGCTTTTGCCTGATGAGCAGGCTGTGCTGCGGCGGTACTTCCGCTGAGGTCAGGCCGGCATGGGGCGTCGGTCGAACGATTTGGCGAGGGCCAGGCAGTCGGCGAGGGGGAGAAGCCCCCCCGAGGGAGTGGGGTCGGTCAGGCAGGCGGCGGCGGCGCAGATGGCGTAGTCGAGGCAGTTGGGGATGGGAAGTTCGTTGTGCAGTCCGAGGAGCCAGCCGGCTGCGAAGGCATCACCTGCGCCGGTGGCTCCTTTGATCCAGCCATCGGGGAGCTGGAGAGAGGCGGCCCGGTGGATGCGGCCGGAGGAGTCGGCGCAGACGGCCCCGTCGGTGAAGTGAATCACGACGGTGCGCCGGACGCCTGCCTTGATGAGGGCGAGGGCGGCGGCGGCGGTGGCGTCCCAGAGGATGCCATCGGGTCCGCGGAGGTTGGTGTCCGTGATTTTCCCGGCTTCGATTTCATTGAGGATGAAGTGATCCACCCATGGGAGAGAGCTGAGGATGCTGCGGCTGAAGTCCGGGTGTTCGCAGCTGACGACGTCGGCGGCGGTGATGCAGCCGGCTGCCGAGGCTGCGGCGAGGACGTGGGAGGCGCCGCTGCGTCCGTCTGGCCCGATGGCATCGAGTTGGTCGAGCAGCATGAAGTAGCCGAGGTAGAAGAATTTTGCGGTGACTGCCGGAAAGCGGAAGTGATCTGGGCTGAGGAGGGCGTTGGCTCCGCGCTGATGGAAGAAGGTGCGGTGGCCTGTGGAAGCCACGGTGAAGGCGTCGGTGTAGCTGGTGCTGGCGCTGGAGGTGCGGTGGAGCTGAGCCGTGTCGATGTGGTGGGCGGCGAGGTCGTTGACGATCCAGTCTCCGGTGGTGTCGGTGCCGATGAGGCCGGCGGCGGAGAGGGGGAATCCGCACTGCAATCTGGCGAGGTCCTTGAGGATATTGTAGGGTCCTCCGCCGTTGGAGGGGGTTTCGCGGAGGATGCTGGCGAGCATTTCCTCCTGTGGGTAGTAGTCGATGATCTTGACGTGATCGACGATGAAGTTTCCGGCGGCGAGGAGGCCGGAGCGGTGGGCATCTGGTGAAGGGGGCATGGTGGGGGGATGGCGTCAGGAATTCCGGCCGAGGGCGGCCGCGATTTCCTTGAGGTACTGGTAGCTGTAGATGCCGGTGCGGTGGCCGTCGCTGAAGGCGAACGCGAGGGCGTAGCCACCGACGGTCTGCCATGCGGTGACGCGGACGCCTGGGTATTCCGTGCGGTCGTCGCCGCCGATGCGGTGGCCGAGGAGGTCGCGTTCGCCGGCTGTTTCCGCGGAGGGGCTGAAGGCGCGCAGGCATTCCATGGGGAAGAAGTCTTCGGTACCGTCCGACCAGCGGATGGCGATTTCAGAGCCGATGGCCTGGATGTCTTCGGGATGGATCATGCGTGGAGGGCGCTGGGGTGGGAGGCTGGGGTGGGAGATCAGGAGGCGCGGGCCTGGAGGCAGCGGGCGGCCGTGCGGGCAAAGTAGGTGAGGATGAGGCTGGCTCCGGCGCGGTGGATGGCGGTGAGGGATTCCATGATCATGCGGGTTTCGTCGAGCCATCCGGCGGCGGCGGCTGAGCGGATCATGAGGTATTCGCCGCTGACCTGGTAGGCGGCGATGGGGAGGGAGGAGGCGGCGTGGAGGTCGCTGATGATGTCGAGGTAGAGACCGGCCGGTTTGACCATGAGGATATCGGCTCCTTCTGCCTCATCGAGGGCCGCTTCGCGGAGTGCTTCGCGGCGGTTGGCGGGATCCATCTGGTAGGTTTTCTTGTCGCCTGAGCGGGGAGCGGAGTCGAGGGCTCCCCGGAAGGGGCCGTAGCAGGCGCTGGCGTATTTGGCGGTGTAGCTGAGGATGCCGGTGGAAGTGAAGTTTTCGCTGTCGAGGGCGGCGCGGATGGCTCCGACGCGGCCGTCCATCATGTCGCTGGGGGAGACGAAGTCGGCACCGGCGCGGGCGTGGGTGAGGGCCTGGCCGCAGAGGATCTCGATGGTTTCGTCGTTGAGGATCCGGCCGTCCGGGCTGAGGAGGCCGTCGTGGCCGTCGCTGCTGTACGGGTCGAGGGCGATGTCGGTGATGACGCAGAGTTCCGGGAGGTGGTGTTTGAGGGTGCGGATGGCGTGGGGGATGAGGCCATCCGGGTTGAGGGCTTCTTCGGCGCGCGGGGATTTGAGGTTATCGCTGATGCGGGGGAAGAGAACGACAGTGCGGATGCCTTCATCGAAGGCGGCTCCGGCTTCTGCGACGAGGCCTGCGAGGCTCCAGCGGTGGCAGCCGGGCATGGAACTGATTTCCTCGTTCGAGTCGTTGCCGCTGAGGAAGAGAGGGTAGATGAACTGTTCCGGGTGGAGCCGGGATTCCCTGACGAGGCCGCGGATGGCTGGGGACTGGCGGTTTCTGCGGGGGCGGATGGGAAGGTTCATGGGGGAGAATGGGGAGTGCGCTGGGCGGGAGTGCAAGCCCGGGGAGGGGAGATGGAACCGCCTTCGAGGAAGGCGAGGGGAAAGCGTTTCTGGCGGTTGTCGGGCTGCCCGCGGGCGACGCTGTGGACCCAGCGGGTGATGAACTGAACCATGAGGGAGTCATCGCCGCTGAAGTGGGCGATGGGTGGCTGGTGCCATGGCATCCAGTGATCGCGGCCGAGGCAGACGAGGGAGACGTCTCGGCCTGCGAGGAGCCCGCGGCTGGCCATGAACGAGAGGGCGGCGATGAGCCATGTGGTGTAGGTGACGATGATGGCGGTGGGCGGGGTGAGTTGAAAATTGGCGGAGAGCAGCCCGTGGACGCCTTCCGGGGTTTCGGGGAACGAGGGGAGGTGGTAGGAACTGGCGGCGATACCGCAGGCCGCAAGTTGTCGGCTGAGGGCTGCCACGTAGGGACTCAGAGAGGGTTCGCGGAGGAAATCGGGGGCGAGGAAGACGATGCGGCGGTGGCCGAGGTCGGTGAGACGGCCCACCGCGTGCTGGAACGGTGTGATCGCTTCCATGGCGGTGCCTGCGATGGGGAGGTCATCGAAGACCCCTCCGAGGGCCAGGGTGGGCGTTGGGCGGGAGGCGAACCATGTGAGGATCTCTCTTTTTCCGCCGATGACGATCCATGCGTCGGCTTCGGTCGAAGCGACGAGCCGCTGGATGCGTTCCGGGTCGTGCTGGAGGCGGGATTGGGTTCTGGGAGCGAAGCGGCAGATGTGTCCGGCGGATTCGAGGCGGCTGCGCAGCTGCATGAGGGTCTGCTGGAAGATCCCGTCTTCGTCCTCGATGCGTTCGCCCGGGAGGATGACGATGCGCAGCTGGCGTTTTGCGGATTCCTCGTCGGGGAGGCCGGGGTTTTGGATGAGGCGGGGTTTGCCGGGACCGGTGTTCTGAAGCCAGCCTTCCGTTTCCAGTTGGCGGAGGGCGACGCGCATGGTGACTGGGGAGATGTTCAGTTGTCTGGCGAGACTGGCGACGCCCGGGAGTTGGCGGGTGATGCGCCGATCGCGGAGGAGCGCGCGGAGGTGTGCGGCAGCCTGTTCACTGGCGGAGAGCCGGTGGTGGGGAGAATCCATGGATGCCAGCTAGGATGATTTTTGTCGGGGTTTGCAACCCGAAATAAACTGGGCGTGATCCGGCGGGCTTGTGTATGTTCCCGGGGGAGCCGGATTAACGCGTTTCTCATCACTCATGGTCAATCTCAGCGATACACAGAGGAATTTCCGTCATTGGCGGGCAGCGGTGACCGGATGGCGTCTGGTCCCGTCTCCACTGAGGAGAGATCTGCTGAATGAAGCGATGCCGGACACCGTTTAAGCGCACACATTAATCTTTCCCGCAGGACTCTGCGATTCCCGAAACCCACAAATTGAACCAGACACCATGAACAAAACCAGAAAAACTCCGATGATGCGGCATCTGCTGCTGACATTGCCCTGCCTTGCGGCGGTCACGGCCCGGGCGGGCGTAATTGTACGACTTGACGCTGGCGGGCTTCCGCTGGGGCCTTTGGCCACGTGGGAAAACGTGGGAACGTATCCAGGCGATTTCACTTCGGTGGGCCAGCCGTCGGTGCAGACTGTGGCTGGTGTGAAGGCCGTCACTCTCGGTGGAAATGCCGATTATCTGGTGGGGCCGATTGCGCCCGACAGCATTGGCGGGCAGAATCCGAACCGTTCGGTGGAAGTCTGGGCCTACAACCCGGCTGTGGCGGATGAAGAGACTCTGGTTGGCTGGGGTCACCGTGGCGGGCCGGACGGAACGAACTTTTCGTTCAATTATGGATCGAACACCGCGTGGGGAGCTGGTGGGCAGTGGGGTGGTGGTCCTGACATTGGCTGGAACATGCCGGGCGGGTCACCTGCGGCTGGAGCGTGGCACTACATGGTGCTGACGTATGACGGAAATGGTCAGCCTGGCGCAGGAACGTGCCGGGTTTATTCCGATGGCGTGCTGCGGAATTCCGAATTTCAGGGCAACCTGAACACGCACCTTGGCCAGGCCATTCTGATTGGCGGGCAGAACCAGGGTGCTGGTGTGCCTGGTGGATTCAACTCCGGTTTGAGCATTGCGCGGGTGCGGATTCACGACACCGTGCTGACTGACGCCGAGATCGCGGCGAAGTATCAGGAAGAACTGAAGCAACTGTTCCCGCTGGCCTTCCTGACGGGATCGAAGGTGAAGGACACGAGCACGTTCTGCTTTGAGGTGACCGATCAGTTGCCTGGAAGTGTGACGGTGCCGTCGAGCTTCACGGTGACTGCCGGTGGCGTGCGTGCTGGCTGGCAGGTCATTGGAGGCGAGGGGATTCTGAATGGTTCGATCACGACACCGGCCATTCCGGTGGCTGCGGGAGGATCGGCGACGATCACCCTGAAGCACCGCTACAACTTCGAGGGCGACCTCTGGGATGGCGGTGTCATCCAGATGAGCGTCAATGGAGGAGACTTCACGACGGTGGAAGCCGGCAGTTTCACGGCCAATGGCTACGCTGACGGGACGCTCATCGGGAACCACGTGCTCAATGGCCAGCAGGCCTTCAATGCGGCGTCGCCTGGTTTCTCCAGCGGGACCTACATTGATTCCGTGGCGACGGTGACGGGAATCCCGGCCGGAGCGACTGTGCGTTTCCGGTTCCTTGGAGCGTGGGACGAAGCGGTCACACCTGACGGGATTGACTGGCAGATTGTCGGTGTGAAGGTGGCGGCGGGAGCGGCCACGGTTCTCGACGAGAACTTTGCGAGTGGAAACGGCGGCTTTACGGCGGAATCGACCGCAGCGGGCGGCACCTGGAATTTCATTTCAGGGGACCAGCCGGTGCTCGGAGCCCTGCAGACCACGAAGACTGGCAGCGTGACGACGATCTGTGCGCCGATTGCGTGGCAGGGTGGCCGCGAATATGTGTTCACGATCCGGGGTAAGGACACCGCTGGCAATGATCTGGTGTACAACACCAAGATTCAGACACCGGTGGCTCCGCTGGCTCCGGCCCGCGACTGGCCGATCACCTTGCCTGGTCCTCTGGGCACGGCGAACAGCTGGGGAGTGCGCACCTTCCTGAATGACGGTGTGTTCCCGGCGGACAACATCAACCTGATGCTGGACTTCCTTGTCAATCAGTCGGCTGACCGCACGCCGGAGCTGAGCCCGTCGAATGTTGTGGACACGCAGGAACCGAACCTGAACTTCTATGATCCGTCGACGAATGGCGCGAACAACGGGGTGATTCCCAGCGGTCGTCCGTTCCCGGGGAATGCCCTCTCGACGGAGATGAATGGCGGTACGCAGCGTGACGACAACAATGTCATTTCGGTGGCGCATGGCACCATCGACATCACGGAGACCTCGGACTACACCTTCAACATCCGCGGGGATGACGGCTTCATGTTCCGCATCAAGCGGGCGGAAGGCGGTGCGCCGCCGAAGTGGTTGGCGGTCAATGGCCCGTCTCAGGTGGACTCCGCTCAGCAGAACATTCTGTTCTTCCCGAACGGAACTGGCGACACCAATACCCGTGCGGTCGTCACGCTGACCCCTGGCAAGTACAAGCTTGAGTATGCCACCTGGGAAGGCGGCGGCGGCTTCTGGTATCAGATCAGCGCGGCCAAGGGCTTCTTCCTGAACGACGGTGACACGGCCAACTGGCGTCCCGTGGGTTATGTTTCCCAGTGTCCGGATCCGATCCCGTATCCGTCGATGGTGGGCAACTGGACTGTGCTGAGCACGACGCCGGCTGAACTGACGCAGGTCGACCTTGATGGGGCCGATGCGGCGGTGAACCGTGCGGTGGCTGCCGATGCGGTGGCTGCGACGTCGAGCTGGGGACAGATCAACTTCTTTGATCCGCAGAGCGGTGGACAA
>Ga0315908_10003007_pt1 | contig 12206 bp, 9 predicted proteins | sample LakEriMetagenome_12_FD_203520 | JGI IMG/M metagenome (GOLD analysis project Ga0315908, IMG submission 203520) | Freshwater fungal communities from buoy surface, Lake Erie, Ohio, United States - Buoy 4 MA124 | ecosystem: Environmental > Aquatic > Freshwater > Lake > Lake biofilm | place: USA...
AAATAAGGTAGCAAATATAAGTCTTGCAGGAACTTTGTCGTTACCAACTAAAGAAGGTTTTTTTCCAGCTGTAATTTTAATTTCAGGAAGTGGAGCTCAAAATCGAGACGAAGAATTATTAGGACACAAACCTTTTTTGGTAATTGCTGATTATTTAACTAAAAATGGAATTGCAGTTTTACGTTTTGACGATAGAGGAACGGTAATGTCAAAAGGGAATTATGCTACTGCAACAACTTTGGACTTTGCATCAGACGTAGAAGCAGCAGTACAATATTTACTAACAAGAAAGGAAATTGATCAAAATAAAATAGGATTAATTGGTCATAGCGAAGGGGGAATAATAGCTCCTATGGTAGCTGCTAAATCCAAAAAGGTATCATTTATAATTTTATTAGCTGGAACAGGAATTCCGGGTGACGAACTGTTATTGTTACAACAAGAATTAATTGGAAAAGCATCAGGAATTTCTGATGAGGATTTGAAGAAAACAAAAAGTAGTAATTCTGAAGTTTTTGAAATGGTCAAAAAAGCTAAGAATTCAGATCAATTGAACGTGGATATTACGGAATATATCACCAAATCCCTTAAATCAGATTCAAAGGCAAAAATTCCAGATGGCATTACCGAATCGGAATATATAGCAATGCAAATGAGTCAAATAACTAGCCCTTGGATGCAATTTTTTATCAAATACAATCCTGCTTTAGTATTGGAAAAAGTTAAATGTCCCGTTTTAGCACTTAATGGCAATAAAGACATGCAAGTTCCTTCAAAAGTTAATTTAGATGCCATAAATAAAGCCCTTGTAAAAGGTGGGAATAAAAAAGTAACTATTAAAGAATTACCCAATTTGAATCATTTATTTCAAGATTGTAAAACGGGTGCGCCACAAGAATATTCAGAAATCGAACAAACATTTTCGCCTTCAGCATTAGTAGAAATATTAAATTGGATACAAATTCAAACCAAGAAATAAAAATCTGTTCGTTTTATTTTAGTTATTTTTGTCAAAAACAAATTAATTGGAAAACAACGTTTTTATAATCACTCCGCCGTTCACGCAACTGAACACGCCTTATCCGGCTTCTGCCTATATCAAGGGTTTTCTCAATACGTTGAACGTTCCAACTGTTCAAGCTGATTTAGGAATTGAGGTGATTTTAGAATTGTTTTCCAAAGAAGGACTTATAAATTTGTTTAAAGTTGAAAGTTTAAAGTTAAATGATGTTGAACTTTCTGATAATTCCTCTCGTATTTTAGCATTACAAGACGATTACATCAAAACAATCGACAGTGTTATTTCATTTTTACAAGGAAAAAACCCAACATTAGCATTGCAAATTTGTCAAGGGGATTATTTACCTGAAGCTTCCCGTTTCAATCAAATTGAGGAAATGGATTGGGCTTTTGGAACCATGGGAACCCAAGATAAAGCCAAGCATTTAGCCACTTTATACTTAGAAGACATTTCAGATTATATTGTAGAATGTATCGATGAAAATTTTGGATTCAGTCGTTATGCAGAACGATTAGGAAGAAGCGCCAACTCATTTGATGAATTGTACGATGTTTTAAATCAAGATACGACCTATATTGATACCATTTTGATTTCGATATTAAAATCGAAAATTGAAACCATTCAACCCACATTATTTCTTATTTCCGTTCCCTTTCCTGGAAATTTATATGCAGCTTTTCGATGTGCTCAATGGGTAAAAAAACATCATCCAACAATTAAAATTGCAATGGGTGGTGGTTTTCCAAATACAGAGCTGCGTTCCCTTTCCGATAAAAGAGTTTTTGAATTTTTCGATTTTATCACCCTTGACGATGGTGAATTACCACTAAAATTACTAATAGATAATTTAAGTTTAAAATCCTCTGGGCAATACAAAAGAACCTTTCTTTTAGAAAATGGAGAAGTGGTTTATAAAAATAATTCTACAAAATCTGATTACAAACAAGCAGAAGTGGGAACTCCTGATTATTCCGATTTATTGTTAGATAAATACATTTCTGTAATTGAAATTGTAAATCCGATGCACCGAATGTGGAGCGATGGAAGATGGAATAAGCTTACCATGGCTCACGGTTGTTATTGGGGCAAATGTACATTTTGTGATATTTCATTGGATTATATAAAATTATATGAACCTGTTGCTGCAACTATTTTGTGCGATAGAATGGAACAATTAATTGCTCAAACTGGTCAAAATGGATTTCATTTTGTAGACGAAGCCGCGCCACCAGCTTTAATGAGAGCATTAGCTTTAGAAATAGTACGCAGAAAAATTGATGTGACTTGGTGGACCAACATCCGATTTGAAAAGAGTTTTTCTAAAGAGCTATGTCAATTATTAAAAGCTTCTGGTTGTATTGCGGTTTCAGGAGGATTGGAAGTTGCCTCTGATAGATTATTAGAACTCATTGATAAAGGAGTCACTGTTGAACAAGTTGCTAAAGTGACTCGTAATTTCACTGAAGCCGGAGTCATGGTTCATGCCTATTTAATGTATGGATACCCAACGCAAACAATTCAAGAAACTATCGATAGTTTAGAAATGGTTCGACAGCTATTTGAAGTTGGGGTTTTACAATCTGGTTTTTGGCATCAATTTGCAATGACAGCTCATAGTCCCATTGGATTAAATCCAGAAAAATACGGAGTAATTAAAGAGACAGAGGAAATTGGAACCTTCGCAAATAACGATATTAACTTTGTTGATTCGACAGGTATTGACCACAATCAATTTAGTTTTGGGTTAAAGAAATCACTTTATAATTTCATGCACGGAATATGTTTTGATTATCCATTACAGGATTGGTTTGATTTTAAAATACCACCAACTATAATTTCAGAAGATTTCATATATAATGCTCTAACTGAAGAAACAGATTTATCGATTAAGCCCAATTCAAAGGTGGTTTGGATAGGAGGAGAGCCGCAAGTTGCTAATTTTATTAAAACCAAAAAAGGAAATTCCTGGGAAATGAGCACGTTGACATTTCACGATAAAAAAGAGTCTTATTCTATTCAAATGAATCGTGAAGAAGGGGATTGGTTAATTAAAACACTTAAGAAAGTTTCGGTTTCCAATACTAAATTAAATACCCTTCAAGAAATTAAATCAGACTTTGAATATAAATTTGAGAATTTTGAGCTGTTTTGGTTTTCAAAACCAATTGTAACTTTGAGAGATTACGGATTATTAATTGTCTAATAATTAGATAATTGTTTTTTTTATCGAAATAATATTCTATTTTTGAGACTGCAATTCAATCCAATGAAAAACTACTTTCAAATAGTCCTTTTGCTGCTTCTTTGTACTTCTTTGAAAGCACAAGATAAAAATGTATTCGATATTGCTCGAAAAGGAACCTTATCCGAAATACAAAATATCTACAAACAAAATCCAGAACTTGTAAACGCTATTAATGATAATAAAGCTACGCCCTTAATTTTAGCTTGCTATAGAAATAATGAAGCCGTAGCATTATATTTATCAGATATAGTTTCAAATATAAATTACAATTCTGGTATGGGAACTGCATTGATGGCAGCAATTATGTCGGGAAATAAAGTAATTATAGAGAAATTAATTTCTAAAAAAGCAGATTTAGATCAGCAAGATATTCAAGGAAAAACGGCATTAATCTATGCTGCCTTCAATAATAATTTTGAAGTTGCTCAGTTGCTTATTAAAGCGGGTGCAAATTCTAAGCTTGCTGATAATGAAAAAAGAACCGCATTAGATTACGCAAAATTCAATAAGAATACCCAGTTAATTATATTATTAGATAAATAAAACACAACCATTCAATTAAAAAATTATGAAAAAACTTTACTTTGCAATTGCCTTATTAGTTGGACTAAATGTCTCAATGGCACAAACAAAATCAACCGGAGAAGTATTCTTGAATAGTTCTATGACTATACAAGCTGACATGAATTCAGCAACATCAACGGTAACACTTACTCTAGTAGGTCCTTCCGATAAATGGTTTGCAATTGGATTTAATGCAACCTCAATGTCTAACGGAACCGATTGTTTGTATTATTCTACTTCATTAGTTGATTCAGTTATAACAGGTCAAGGTGCTCCAACTACTGATGCGTCAAACGAATGGACTTTAGTTAGTAATAATTTATTATCAGGTACTGCCAGAAGATTGGTAGTAACTAGAAATTTTGCTGGTGGTGCCGGTGACTATACTTTTAATTATAACAATAATTCTTTAAATGTTATTTGGGCGTTTGGATCTGGGACTGCAATGACTGGTCACGTTTCTAGAGGTTCAAGTAATCTAGGATTTACTCTTGGGGTTGATGATTTCTCTTCTTTAGATAACATTACAATTGCTCCAAATCCTTCTAATGGTATTTTCAACATTACAAAAAATATTCAAACTTCCATTTCTAAAGTTACCGTATTTGATATCAATGGAAAGGTTCTAAAAGTGATTGATTCAGAATTAAGCTTAGATTTAATTCAAATGAATTTATCAGATTTTTCTAAAGGGGTTTATTTTGTAGAAATCAGTAATGATATCGATAAAGTAGTTCGCAAAATAGTAATTGATTAATTCAATTTCTAAAATTTTTAAAAACTCTATTTTTTGAAATAGAGTTTTTTTTTGTCATTAAATCAGATTTATTGGGCATTATGAGGTTTCAGCCTTAATAATTTAATTATGAAAATCTTACCATTTTTAGACTGTTTATGATATTTATTTTAATAAATTTGAATAATATTAATTCAGCTAAGAATGTCTAAGAAAACAAAAATAATAGGATTTCTGATTGGAGTACTTTTACTATTATTAGTTACTTTAATTAATGTTTTTTATGGAGGTTCTAGAAATATAGCTACCGAAGAAGCTGAATTTATTATACCATCAAAAGTTATTACCGCTGAATTCACTGCTGATGTTGCTAAAGCTACTCTTAACTATTCCGACAAAACTATTGCTGTTTCTGGAAAAGTAACTGCAGTTTCTGATAGTATAGTAACTATCGATAATACTATAATTTGTAATTTTAATATACCTGATGCAAGTATTAAAACAGATCAATCCGTTTCCATTAAAGGAAGATTGGTAGGTTTTGATGACTTGATGGGAGAGTTAAAATTAGATCAATGTTCAATTTATAAAAACAATTAAAATGAAAATTAAGAACTTATTGTCGATCTTTTTAGTCTTTTGTGCTTTCGGTATTGCAAAGGCACAAGACGATTTATTAAATCAATTGGACGCTGGTGCACCAAAACAAGTTAACATAGAAATAGCAACATTCAAAGGCCTTCAAATTTGCAATATGCAATCCACAAAATTGCCAGCCAAAGGAGAATTTTATTTCATAGTTTCTCATCGTTTTGGTGATTTAGCTCAAGGATTGGAGAATTTTTTCGGATTGGATAATGCTTACACAAAATTAGGAGGAATTTATGGAGTTTCTAATTGGCTAGCTATTAGTGCTTCACGACATACCTACCAAAAAACATTTGAATTTGCCGCTAAATATAAAATGGCAAATCAGGAAGTGGAGGGATTCCCGGTTACAATAGTAGGTTACAATACAATGGATATTAATAGTGAGTTGAAAAAGAATGATCTAATGCCGGGATTGCAATTCAATCACCGATTCGCATTTACAACCCAATTATTAATTTCGAGAAAATTCAATGATTCCTTTTCATTTGAATTAGCACCAATTTACGTTCATAAAAATTTATATGACGGAATTTTAGATCAAAAATCGACTTTATTATTAGGAACAGGAGCGAGGTATAAAATTGCAAAACGTTTAAGTTTGAATTTAGAAGGATTTGTTTCAAATTATAGTAACCCACTAACTTTAGGTTTAGACATTGAAACTGGTGGTCACGTATTCCAATTGGTATTCTCAAACAGCCAAGCTATGAATGACGTAGCTGTGTTTACTAATGCAAATGGAAGATGGGATGGCACTAAGCAATTGTATTTTGGATTTAATATGTACAGAGTATTTTAAAAAAAAGGCAATATGAAAAATATAAAAATAGTTTTAGTAGCATTTTGTGGTTTATTCCTTGTTTCTTGTGATTCAACAACGGTTCAAGATATTTCAGGGGAGGTAACTAATCCAACTTACAATGCCAATGTTAAACCTGTGATGACAGCAAAATGTACAGGTTGTCATTCTGGAGGAGGCCAATATCCAAATTTAGAAACCTATTCACAAGTAAAAGCTTCTTCACAAAATGGAAACTTACTTTGCAGATTAGATGCTTCTTGTGGAAATATAATGCCACAATCAGGTCCTTTACCTCAAGCAACTATTAATATGATCAATACTTGGGCTACTAATAATTTCCCTGAAAATTAAGATGAAAAAAATAATTTTGGTTGCGTTACTATTATTGGTAAACATCACTTTTGGACAAAGACTTTTAACTCGTTCTGGGGAAATTAAATTTGATGCTTCAATGCCCAACTTAATAGAAATTGCAGGGAAAAGCAACACGGTTTCTGCAATTTTAGACCAAGCAACCGGTCAATTTGCAACTAGCTTGATCGTAAAGTCTATCCGATTTAAAGTACCATTGATGGAAGAGCATTTTAATGAGAATTATATGGAATCTTCTAAATATCCTAATTCCACTTTTAAAGGTAAAATTGCAGGTTTTGATGCTAAGAAATTAGTTGTTAGCAAAGTAGCTTATGAAATTGAAGGTGATTTAACGATACATGGTGTCACTAAGAAAGTAAAAACTAAAATCTATTTGTCTTCAAATGGAGGTAAAGTAGTCGCTTCAGGTATTTTTTCAGTTCATGCTCAAGATTACGACATTGAAATTCCAAGTTTAGTTAAAGAAAAATTTGCTGATCAAATTAAAGTGAGTTTTAACTTTGATCTTGATTCTAAATAATTAGTAATAAAAAAAACGCGAGATGTTTTCGCGTTTTTAATTTCAATTTATCTGTTTGTCCTTGAATAGGCTTCTTGTTGCTTTTTTGCATCCTCTGCGAGCAATTTGTATTTTGCTTTTTGGTCTTTATTAAGTAATATCATTATATCAAGGTCCATTTTTTCAGAAATTGCTTTTAGTTCATTTACTTTTTCCTCATTTCCACCCTCTTCTTTTTTTATTATTGCATTTTGTTTTTTTATATTTTCGGTGATAATATTAGAAATTGCAATAATTTGAAGTTCATCAAGCTTTAATTGTTGGTTGAGTCGATCGGTAACTTTTTTTACTGTTTCCTCTATTGCCGGTTCTTTAGGTTTAGAGCGTTGTGGGTTTTGCATGTTTGGATTTCCACCCATGCCATTTCCCATTCCACCACCCATGCCCATTCCGCCACCCATTCCACCTTGACCCATTCTACCTTGACCCATTCCACCTTGCCCAAATTGAGCTGATATTGATTGAATTGAAAAAAGTAAAATTAAACTGCAAATAAATTTTATTGGTTTCATATCTAAAAGTTATTTAAATTAATATTAAACTGGTTCACCGTATAAATCAAATTCAGTGGCTTCGATAATTTTTATCATTACAAATTCTCCGGTTTTTACGTAGTGTTTTGATGCATCAATAAGCACTTCATTATCTACATCAGGGCTATCAAATTCAGTTCTTCCTACAAAGTGAGTACCCTCTTTTCTATCAATTATACATTTAAAAACCTGGCCCACTTTTTCTTGATTCAAATCCCAAGAAATTTGCGATTGCAGCTCCATTATTTCTTCAGCTCTGGCTTGTTTTACTTCACTAGGAATAGCATCTTCTAGTAAATAGGCATGCGTATTTTCTTCATGTGAATAGGCAAAACAACCCATTCTATCAAATTTCATTTCTTGAACAAAATCTTTTAGAATCTCGAAATCTTCTTGTGTTTCTCCTGGATAACCTACAATTAATGTTGTTCTGATTGCCATTCCAGGAACTGCAGCTCTAAAGTCTTTTAATAATTGTGTAGTTTTTTCTCTTGTAGTTCCACGTCGCATTGATTTCAAAATTGAATCTGAAATGTGCTGAAGAGGAATATCAATATAGTTGCAAATTTTTGGTTCTCGCTTCATGATTTCCAAAACATCCATTGGGAAACCAGTTGGAAAAGCATAATGCAAACGAATCCATTCTATGCCTTCCACTTTAACCAATGCCTCTAATAACTCTCCTAGATTGCGTTTTTTGTAGATATCAAGTCCATAATAAGTTAAGTCTTGGGCGATTAATATCAATTCTTTTACGCCATTTTTAGCCAGTCCTTCGGCTTCTTTAACTAATTTTTCAATGGTTTGAGAAACGTGTTTACCTCGCATAATCGGAATAGCACAAAAACTACATGGTCGGTCGCAACCTTCAGCAATTTTTAAATAAGCATAGTTTTTTGGGGTAGTTGTTAATCGTTCTCCCAATAATTCATGCTTGTAATCGGCTCCTAAAGCTTTCAATAATCCTGGCAATTCTGTAGTTCCAAAATATTGGTCAACATTAGGGATTTCTTTTTTTAAATCTGGTCGGTATCTTTCAGATAAGCAACCGGTAACGAAGACTTTATCTACAATTCCACGTGCTTTTTTATCGGCATATTCAAGAATAGTATTCACAGATTCTGCTTTCGCATTATCAATAAAACCACAAGTATTTATGACCACAATATTACCTTCTTCCTCATGTACTACGTCTTTTCCACTGGCTCGCAATTGCCCCATTAAAACCTCACTATCGTAAACATTTTTGGAACACCCGAGGGTAATTACATTGATTTTATTCTTTTTTAACGATTTCGTTCTCATATATGGTAAATCCTCAACTAATTTGAAGTCCGCAAAATTACACTATTTATTATTAGGAGCATAAAGTTGCTTTGTTTTTATGACGTTAATTCCCGCTATTCGCTATATCCTCGAAAGGGCGAGGGATGTCGCTACTATTGGGGCTAATAATAAAGTAATTAGTTACTAATAAATTATCTTTTCAGTGTGAAATGTCCTTTTTCGGTTCTACCGTCTTCAAAATAAATAGTATACCAATAATCATCCGTTGGTAAAGCTTCACCATTAAAAGTACCATCCCAACCTTTGCTAATTGGACTTAGTTCTTTTAATAATTTTCCATAACGGTCAAATATGTAAATAGTGGTATTGAAATTTTTAGAGGAAGTTAACCCAAGAACGTTCCATGTATCATTATATCCGTCACCATTTGGTGTGAAGAATTTTGGAATTCCAATTACATTAATAATTTGCGATGTCGTTCCACATCCATCTAAATCTTTTACATAAACGGTATGAACTCCTGGAGCTACATCAGTAAATATATTTATTGTTTGATAGGCATTTGGAAAATCTAAACTGAAAACATAATTCCCCAGACCGGTTACATTAATAATTACAGTGTTGTTATCACTCAAATCCATAATGGTTGGCATATTGAAATGAGCCGCATCTGAAGCTACTACTGTAATTGTTTTTACTCTAAAACAGCCCATAGAATTTATAACTTTGACGGTATATATTCCTTCAACATTTACATTATAGGTATAAGAGGTTGCGGTTGGAATTACTATTCCATTTAATGACCATTCGTAGGTGTAATTAGTTGTTGGAGTTCCATCAATAATACCGGCATTAAGTGTTGCAAAGAAAGTAGGATCATTGCCACAAACTAATGTTGAAGATTCTAATTCTATTACTGGAACTGGATTTACAGTAAATGGTAGTGTTTTAGTAATTCTACAAGTTGGATTTATCGGATTGTAAACTACAACAGTAATATTTTTTGTTAAAGTAACAGGCAATGGATTTGGCAGTGGAGTAGACATTAACACATTATTTTCATCATAATATTCAAACACCATTCCAGAAGGTTGATTCAAAGTTACAATATTATGAATCGCTTGAGAACTAGTGAAATCATACTGTCCGTTTTGCAATGCAGGATCTGTTTCATCGTCACAAATAGTTGTCAACGATGCTGGTATCGTATAATCTATTGGTGATTTATCTACAATAAATTGAATAGTTGTATCGAACCAACAAGCTTGAGGAGAGGTATTAGTAACAACTGCTCTGATTGTTTGAGAGGTAGAAGAGAAAGTCGCTGGAAACGGACTTGAAATTAAATTATTATTGGAATCTCTCAATGGGTTATTTGCAGCGTCGAAATACGTAACCACTACACCAGTTTGACCTAACAACAAATCTCTTTCTAAATTCGCAGTATTAAAATTAAAAATACCGTCCGTATTATCGTCACATTGTCTAGGAATGGTAACCGTGTGAGCAAATGGTTTTGCTTGGACATTTAAAGTCACCCATGGACCTAAGCCATAACAAGTGTTTAATATATCACTATCAATTCTAACCCAAATATTCTGGGTGGAAGGATAACCAATATTTCTATAATTAGTAAGATTTGTAATTTCATTTAGTTGCGCTAAGGCATCTGCTCTATTTCTATAATATTTTATGAAATAAGTTCCAGTGTTTGGTAATAAAGCTCTAATAGTTGGTTCAGTTGAACTAAAATTAAAAGTTGCAACACCATCACGATCATTATTGTTAGCATTATTATTACCATTAATATCCAAGAAGTCATCACAAACAGCTGGCATGGTAATATTATAGGTACTTGGAATATTAGGTGCGGCAACTCGTAAGGTTATTCTAGCCACTCTATAACATCCATTTACGGTTGTTACTCTTGTCCAAATGTACATTAGGGTCGGAGTAGTATTGGTAAATGCTAGTGGAGTAGTTATTAAATCAAAAGCTGGATTTGCGCTGGCGCCAGCTAATGAAGTATAATAGGTAAATGTTTCATTGGCAGCATCAACTGAAATCTGAGCATTATTTACTGTCAAATTAAAGGCAGTAATTGCATCTAAATCATCATCGCACTGAACTATTGTAACGTCATTTACTACGGGTAATGGATTTACAATTACTTCAGAAATATTAGTTGAAACGGTTCCGCAACCTCCATTGGCATAAGTTGCAATGCAATAGTAATAAAGAGAACCAACTACTGTAGTAATTGGAGTATAACTAAGTGTTGTAGCTCCAGTAATTGCTGTTCCTCCTGTATATGAATTAACAGAATTTATATACCATTGGTAGGTTGGTATCCCAGTTCCATCAATAAAAGTAGTAGTTAATGATATTGGTGTATTATTAATACATATTGGTTGACTTGCTAAAGGTTGGTTACTAACCGAAGGATTAGTCACTACTTCAACACTTACTATTGGACTTGTTACTGAACAAGCCAATCCAGTTTGAGTAATAACACAATAATAAGAAAGGGTACCCGCTGTAGCTGTTGATGGAGTGTAATTTGCATTTGTAGCTCCTGCTATCGCAGTATTGGTTAGAGTATTGTACCATTGGTAGCTATAAGTTCCTACACCTCCTGTTGGAGTAACAACCAAATCGGTTGGTGTTGTTCCCTGGCAAATTATTTGGGTATTGGGTGTAATGGTTACTGTAGGATCTGGAACTACACGCACTAGGGCATTAGTACTAGCGACACTGATACAACCAGAACCAGATAAAGTTACTGTTGCATAATAGTTATAATCTCCAGCTGTAACAAATGTGCCTGGAGTATAAGAAGAAACTGTAGCCCCTGAAATTAGTATCCCACCTGGATTGGTGTACCATTGGTAAGTAGCAGTTCCTACTCCGCCTGTGTAACCTAAAACTAATGGAGCTATAGTACCACCAACACATATATCTTGACTAGCTAATGGCTGAGGCGTTATAGTTTGAATTGGGTTTACATTGACTTCTGCAATGTTTGAAGTCACAAATCCACATCCTCCATTAGCATAAGTTGCAATGCAATAATAATAAATTGTACCTGTTGCTGTAGTTAGAGGAGTGTAGGTAGGGGCGGTAGCTCCTGAAATTAAAGTACCTCCAAGTGAATTAATCGTATTTGAATACCACTGATAAGTAGGTGTTCCAGTACCGTTCGTTAATGAAATAGATAAATTAATTGGTGCACCATTCAAACAAACCGTTTGAGTTGCTTGAGGCTGAGAACTAACCGAAGGATTAGTCACTACTTCAACACTTGCAATTGGACTTGTTACTGAACATGCTAATCCAGTTTGCGTGATAACACAATAATAAGATAGCGTACCCACAGTAGTTGTTGGAGGGGTGTAATTTGCATTTGTTGCTCCTGTTATTGCGGTATTGGTTG
>Ga0315908_10003008_pt1 | contig 12205 bp, 8 predicted proteins | sample LakEriMetagenome_12_FD_203520 | JGI IMG/M metagenome (GOLD analysis project Ga0315908, IMG submission 203520) | Freshwater fungal communities from buoy surface, Lake Erie, Ohio, United States - Buoy 4 MA124 | ecosystem: Environmental > Aquatic > Freshwater > Lake > Lake biofilm | place: USA...
ATTTTTCTACTTACAGTCTAAGTATTTTATTGATTTTGGGAAATAAAGTATTCTAAATTAATATTAAGATATAATTAATTACAATTTTTATGATTATTTTATATTGAGTCTTCAATAAACCTTAGTAGATTAAGCTGATTAATTTATTAATTATTATCAAATAAATATTCATATGTTTACTAATATGTATATTATTTTTCATCGTAATGCTATTAAAATGACTCCATATTTTTAAAAATAATTTAGTAATTTACGGACTGTTCTTTAATATTTTTAGTTTATAAAATAAATTAAATATTTTTTTCTTAAAATTTATTTTTGACTAATCCAATAGTATTGATTAGTTAATTATACTAAAATTTGTTTATTTTATTTAAATCAATGTTTAGAGTGAATGTATATTTAAAATCATTTAAATAAAAACCGGTATCTCCAAAAATATTATAAATATTATAAACCTATCCTGCTTTTTTTTGAATTTACTTTATGTTGGATTTAAGATTATCAACATATTTAATTAACATTTTATTATCAATATTAAGTTCTACATCATAATGATATCTATTCATTTTACTTTACTTTTTCATAATAAAAATATCTCCATTTTCATTATCTTTAATTCCTAATTTTTCTGCTGTGTAATCATCCGAAATTTATATTAACATTACCTTTTAATTTTGATTATATTGTTTATGTAATCCCAATAATTTTAGTTTCTATTTTATTTGTTTATATTAATCATTTTATTTTTTGGAATTTTTTACTAAGATGAATGTCATACTTGACTCAAACTAATTTCCAATAAAAGTTAAATAATTTTTCTCACTAACTTTAAATTAAGATTAATAAAATTTTTTTAAATAAGATTTTTCATAAAAGTATTATTGGAAAGTGAAATTAGTAAATTAATTTAAGTTTTTGCTTTTCAATATCATTAAAATCTCCTCATCCAATTTTAAATTAAGATCTCTTTCTAATTACGCTTTTTAATCATCATTTTTAATATTTATTTTGAAAACTTTAAGAGTCCTTTTATTTTTCCTTCCTTGTTTTTAATTTTCAATCCAATATTTCATATTAGTTAAATCAACAGAAATTTAATTTATAAATCTTTCATTATAATTATCATAATTAATAATAATAAGAATATCTTGATTAAGGTTTTCTTTTATTTTTTAATAATCATAATCCAAAATTTCTATTTCATTATTAGAATTATTAGATTATTATTAATTATTTTATGTGTTTTAATTTTATGCTTTTACTAGATTAGTATTTTGAAAAACTTTTTATGCACTAATAAATGCAAACAAACCAATCAATTTAACTGGAAATTGTTTTAAACTTTGCTTGAAACTAAATTTAAGATTTTAAATAAAGCAATATTTGAAAAAATGACTATACATGTTATTAGATATTATAAATAAAATAAATTTATAATTAATTTATTAAGTGTAATAATTAAATCAAAATTATCATGTTTTTTTGAAAAGTTATTTTAAGTCATCAAAAGGACTATTTTCTAGTAATTTTACAAATTCATAATCATCACTATTCCATAAATGTTTTTCCTTGTTTTTCAATTCATAAGCTTTCCCATATATAATTTGAATTCTAGATTATTCATTTAAAAATTTATAATTATTGTCATAGTATTAATTATTATATGTATATATATATTAATAAATAAATTACTCTTTGCTTTGAGGTTATTCTTAAGGTTTTATAGAGTATCTGGGAAATCCATTTTTATCAAATTTATTAGGAGTAATATATTATTACGATTATTGCAATGACAATTATTACTATTGGAAAACTTAAGAAGAATTAGTTTATTATTACTGATTATTTAAATTGTTTGCATATTTAGCATTAACAACATTAGCTGAATATTTAGGAACTTGATACTTCTTCAATTTATCATGATTATTATTGTTATTAGCGACATTTTCATTATTTAACATGAACCTTTTATAAAAATGCATGCTAAAATGTTTCAAATAAGGCATGCTAATAATTTCAGGGTTAATTTCTTCCCATTTCTATTGAATTTGCTCGATCATATTTTATTGCATTTTCAATTAAACTCCTTATAAATTTCTAAGATCTCCAAATATTACATTTACATTAGAAATGCTTTTGTTCCAATTAGATTGGAATTTAATGGGAATCAAGTTTTTAGAGACTGGAAATCCTTTGATCTTAAATAATTAATTATTTTAATTACTATTTTAGTAAGATCAGCTTCTATTGGATAATTAATGTTCTAGATTATGCTGTTAGTTCCGAACCAAAATATTTTGAAGTTCATTGTTATTATCAGTGTAGCTTTATACGAAACTGTAAATGTTTTTACTTGTTCTGTGAACAAGTTAAGTTTCGATAAAGATAAAATTTTAGGCACTAATTAGTTAGAATAAGACTCATGACCTAACTGACCAAACCTTTAATTTTATTATATATTATATGTATGTATTAATACTTATTTTTATAAATAATAATAATGGCAATGATTAAATAAATATAATAAATAAAATATAAAAATAATATGAATTAATAGATAATACCTTCCTTATCCCCATGTAAAAATTTAATTTTTAATATTCTTAACTACGACATGACTATGTCCACATTAGATCATGACAATTTTTTCATTCTTGAGACCTTCAACTAAGGTAGGAAAATATACAGCATTAGTATGACCATGCCCTAATTATCCATATGTATTAATTACTCCCATACTATATACTAACCCACTCTTGGTCAATATCACAATAAAATTATATCCCATTCCTATTTGACATATCTTTTATCCTGGAATTACTAATTCAATACTATTCTCATATAATTATATTTTCTGTATTTCTTATTAACATTCGTAAATCTATTTCATGTTTTTAGGATTTGCTTTTTAGAGATTTTTTGCATTTTATTGTAATCTGAATTACTATTCTTGCACATATTCTTAGAAACTTGTCTTGGGCCAGAATAAAGCTCTGTTATTACTTGTAATAATAAAACTCTTATTACCCTTACAGCCAATGGTCATTACCTTTATTATATTATTAATATTTATTATTATTATAATAAATTTTAAATAAAATTAATATTTATATTATTATTTTTATTAATATTATTATTATTAATTTAATAAATTTATAATGAATATTTTAAATCTACTTAATGTTCTTTGAAAATAGCTTTATGATCATTAAAGAACAACTCAGTAATTTTTTAATAATTAAAATCGGCTGTAATTTTTTAATTAAGTACTTCTCCATATGCAACAAGTGTATTATCTTTATTTAGAATAAGAGTATGTTAATCTCCGGATGAAATTTAATCAACATTATTTGAAAGTGAGATTTATTCATTAGAGTCTATTGAATATATTTTGCCTGAAAGTGTTGTAGCTATTGATGCATTAGATTATGAGCATATCGAGAGAATGGAATCAGATTCGTGAAATTATTAAAAAATAGATTCATAGTTTTATGTAAATTTCTTTAAACAGGATTTTCCATCAAAGAAGTAACCATTTGTTATATCAAGGTCGATCGGAAGCATTATTATTTCGGCTTTATTTTTTGTGTACCCGTCTTTATCTATTATTATTATTTTATTACTATTTTATATTAATATTATTTATTATATTATTATTATATTATTATATTATTATTATATTATTATATTATTATATTATTATATTATTATATTATTTTATTATTTTATTATTTTATTATTTTATTATTTTATTATTTTATTATAATTTTATTTATTACTTGAAAGAATTTCTGTGAATTAAACAATGTCAGTAACTTTTTATTTATTTTATGGGAATTTAACAGATGATTTTTTAGAACTATTATTTGTTTTTCTTGGACTATTATTGGTTCTTTCATAATCCTACATAAATTTTTAGTTAATTAGCTAAAGTTATTCCATACTTAATTATTCAACCTTAACATTCTTTATTTTAGATATTATTTTCATTGGGCTAGAATTTTCATCTTAAGGAGCATTTGATTTAATTTCTGAAATATCTAACAATACTTATGGTTTCTTAGTTTTATCTAAGAAATATATTTAAATTATTATCATTATAATAATAATAATAAAATATATAAATTTAATTAAAAAATAAAATATTAATAATAATAATAATAATAAAATATTATAGTAGTTTAAATATTAATAATATTAATAATAATACTTTTTCCTTGTAATGTTTTAGCTGATTCTTTACGCATACTGCTTTATTAATAATTATTTTGTTAATAATTTTCATCATAATTATCAAGATTATTATTCTCGGTTAATTCTTATTATTTCTGATTCATATAAGCTTACAAAACATCATTTTAATCTTTTAACTTCTAAACAATGCCTCCAATAATTCTCTAAAAATAATAAAAATAAATTGACTTCAATAGTTAGCACTGCCGATTTCTAGGTTAAAAACCATTCCCTCACAATTTTCATCTTAACAAATGCCTAAATATAAGTAACACTCTTATAAATCTTATTAATATTTCTGAAAGTCTACTAAAATCTGAATTAATGTTTTATGATTTGTACTCCTTTTGACATCTTAAACTTTTACCTGAAACATAAAATAATATTAATATTAAATATTTTATCAAAAATAAAGTATAATTTATATAGTTATAATAAATATAAGTATAAAATTACTTCATGTGTTTTATCTCCTTTATTTCTTTACTATATATGCTTTTAATATAATAATTATAATATTTCTATTTAATAACATCAGCTGCTTTATTACTTATGATTTACCAACTTTTATTTAAAGCATATTAACTAACTAATTCTTTAATAATTCTTAAAATAATTTTTTTCTTATTTGCTTTATATTCTAAATACTAATTCTCTATTAAAATTACTCCTTTTTTCATATTCCTGTATTTTTTGACTGCCAAATATCTCCTGATATGTTTCTGAATAATCACCGCAAACCTTCTACATTTAATATCCAATAATTTAGTATTAAATCTTGCCATCTCATTCTTAACAAACACATATTTCTGATATTTCTCAACCATTCTTTACTAACAAACTTTCAATTTTTATAAATTTATTAACTTTTAAGAACTATTATAAGTATTTTTCAAGATATTTATCTTCTTCATTTTTCTGAACCATCCTTTGATTGTTGAAGATCCTTATATTTTACCCTGAAGCTTTTATTTATAAATAGTTATAAATGAATTCATTCCTGTTTGTCTTAAAAACACCATTGTTTTTCCGAACAGTAAGTCGTCTTCTCCTAATGGACAATTTACTTTAAATAGATTTTGGCATAGAGTTTTAAAATCTAAATTTGCAGCTCTATTTTATTCCAGACTCTTGAAATTTCCATCTAAAGCTGCGTATTTTTGATAGAAATTTTCAAATTTTAGTCTCACTGGATAAGCACTTTTTTTTACTTTAATTGAGTCTTAAATACCCAAATATTTAATTTGGTTCATCACCATTCCTTGCCAAAAAATGCATGGTTTTTTTACTTCGTTAGGTTTTAAACATCTCACGAATTAACATTCAGAGCTATCAATATTAAATTTATATTTATTATTATATATTTATAATTATTTTATAATTATTTTATAATTTTTATTTATTTTTATAATTATTCTATTTATAATAATGATTTTAATATTTATTATTATGAATTTTATTAGTATTATTTTATTTTATATTAAAATACCTAGCTAATTCATCGCACAAGTCATTGATTTATTATCTAAAATTCATTCCCAAAGTTTTTTTAGCTCCATCCTTTTTACCAGGTTCAGGAGGATTTTCCGCATCTTCTTCAGCCTATAAAGTTTCAAAAATAGCAAAAATCTTCAAAAAATCCTGATTTTTACTTTATTAACAACACGCTGAAATTTCAATGGAAATAGAATCATTATTTTTATCAATAAAATTATCTACAGCATAATTAACAGTCTTAGCAGTATGAACAATCACAAAAATGTTTTTTTCTTTTTTATGTGGATTGACTAATGGATTTCCTTTTTGGACAGTAAAAATATCTCTTAAGAAATCTAGATCTCCCTTTTTGGCTCTTGTTGTTCCATCTAAAATTTGATAAATTCCTTATGGTTTGGATTTGTCAAGGGTGTCAATCACACCTTAGTTGTCTTTAAATTTTATTGATGCTACGAATTCTAACAGACCTTCATTTTCGAAAATCTTAGCTTCACCTTTTTTATAATATTTTAATATTTATATTTTTTATTTTATTTACATATAATAATATCTTATTATATTATTATTATTATATTGACACCATATTATTATATTTATATATATTATTTATGATAAATAAAAATAATAATTTGATAAGTTTGATTAATTTATTAATAAAAGTACCTTTAAAGACATATCCAATATACAACTATTACAATTTCTCATTAGCAAAATTAATACACAATTACTCCAAAGTATTAACTTCAAAGACCTCAAAGCCAAAAATATCAAGAATCCCAATAGAAATTAATTACCTATAATTAACGCCTTTTGGCAATAATGTCTAATTTAATTTATAAACCAACCAATTGAACATTCTATTATAAAGTTCCTTGGCAATTGCAGTTTACTCATTCTGACAAAATTTGATATCTAATTTGCTTACACTTACATCTTTTCCCACAATTGTCGTTTTACTTACAATTCTGTATTCAAATTCTTTCATATCAACTTCCAATAAATCGCAGACATCTTTTAGGATATCTGTGCTGCTTATTTTGTTATATTCTTTAGCATTATCAACAGATTGAAATGTGAAATTACCGATTAAAAGTACTGCTTGAGTTATTTTGTAGATTGTAATTGTTTCTGATTCACTGAAACCTATTTTAATCATTTAATATATTATAATAATAATAAATATTAATCAGATATAAATAAAATATAAAATTTAACATAAATATAAATATTAATAAAATATAAACAAATATTTTAGAAAAATAATTAATAAATAATGATAATATATATAAAAATAAGTATAAATATATAATAATTAACCTAGATCTTTAAATGCTTGTTCAGTCTCTTCAAAAGGCACTGGCTCTCCACTAGCCAAAGAATAACATCCACTTTTATTACAAATTTCAAACTCACTTAATTCCCACTTTTTCTTAGTCTTAGGATTAATCATCTTCAACTATTCATACAAACTCGGATTAACTCCTCCATAAAAACTATAAAAAAAGTGATAATTTCTTTCATCCTTTCCTTATGCAATAATCCTGCTTTTTTCCAACAAATAATTCTTCATCCTTGCTCCACTTATTTTTTTATCGTTAAAATAAAGCCATATGTATTTTCCAAATCTACTAGAATTATTATTTCTACATGTTTTGCTATTTCCAAAGGCTTCTAAAATAGGATTTGTAGCTAATATTTTATCTCCGATTGTTATTTGGCCTGGAATTGCACCTCCACAAAGATCCACTAAAAAAGCCATTATAAATTTGTTATTTTCGGTTTTACCTGCTCCTGATTCACCAGATATTACAATTGCTTGTTTTCTATTGTTGAAAAATAGTTGTTTCTAATATTAATTAATTAAACGTAAGCTTTATTCAATTAATAGTTAATAATCAAATTAACATTATTATAATTTTATATAATTAATCACAAATATATATATTATAATAATAAATATAATGATAAATATAATATAATTAATAATAATAATAAATAAAATGATTACAAAACTTTAAGTGGCAGTACTCCAAATATGTGGATGTATTCTTTCTTGATTTTCAGTATTCAAACTATGAGCTATGAATTTCTCCTTCTACCCACTATCCTTTCCAAACAACTTAGGAATCATTCTAAAAGGATTCATAGCAATCAAAGTAGGTCCACAATACATATAAATATCGTCTTTTTCAGTCCTGTCCCTAATATTATGTAATAATGATGCATCATTTAAAGTCTCTATTTATACTAAATCATCATTATTTCCCACCTGAATTTCACTGTATTAATATATTTTTGTCACTGGCAGTTCCAATGCTTGACCTTTTGCTGTCAATTTCACCTATTTTTATTATTAGATTATGTTTTATTTATGATTTATTTATTTGTATTTTATGAATATTATCTAGTATATTATCATTATTATGTTATATTTTATGATTATTATTGTATTTTAATGATTTATGCTGTACGTTATTTGTTTTGGAGTCAAATGAAACAAATTCTCCTTCGTTATACTCCACATTATCTGCATCGACTTACCTTTCATACCATAATTTTGCTGCTGGCTCAAACCAACTTGTATCTATACCTTCCATTATTTTTATTTCTAACTATATTATTTTTATTAATATTCTCAATATTAATCTATACTTAATTCTTATCTTTTTTTTATCTTTATTTCTATTTATATTTATAATTTTATATATAAATTATTATTTGAATTTTCATGGAAATTGGAAATAATTATATTAGAGAATAAATTAATCAAACCAATACTTTAATTGATAATATTGAAGATAAAATTAATTTTCACAATTAAAAGTAAATAAAAAATAAAGTGAAATAAAATAATTTAGAAAGTAGTGATTAATAGTTTTTAAAATTATTTTAAAATAAAAACATATAAAAAAAATTCTAAGACTGTAAATAAATTATTTAATTGAATATTAGAATAATTGCAGCAATAATAAACTGAAAAATTAATAAATTTAGAATAAAAATTCTAAGAAAAACTTAATATTTATTAAGATGTAATAATTATTTATTAAAATTAGCAAATTTAAAAGCATTAAGAAATTATAAAATAATAAAATGAAATAATAGATGAAAATTAAAAAAAAGTGATAGAATAATAATAAATAATTTAAGAATTAAAAAATTAGAATAATAGTTTATAATAATTAATAGATAATTCATGTACTAATAAAATTAATAATATTAAAATAATTAGAACAAGAAAAGAAATAATTGATTAGACAAAGTGAATAAATGAAAAGAAATGTGGAAATTATTTAAGAAAATTTTCAAAAATAAATTGATTAAATTCATGAAATGTATTAATAAAAAATAGAATAAGAAATTTAACAGCATTTATAAGAAAGAACTTAACAATTTTAAAAAATATCTGTTTTGAAAGAATAAATAAAAAAACTTGAAAACAATAATTTATAGCTAAATAAACAAAATAAAATTAGAAAAATAAAAGAGCATTTAAACAATTAATAAGATGATTCATTTTAAGAATAAATTTAGGAAATAAAAGGATAGAAATATGAAACAGATGATATTTTAAAAGATTAATAATTAACATAATAAAATTCAAAGCTTGATTTAAACATAAATAGAAAAAATAAAATTATGAATGTTAATATTCTTAACGAAAATAAATAAACTATAAAAATAGAAAAACTAGAAAGTGAATTAAAAATTCTAAAAGATTTAATAAATCAAAAAATAAAAACCAAAAACTAAAAATGATTAATATATAAGTAAAATTAAATTTAAATATATGTTAATTAAATATAAATGAAATAATATAATAATTATAAAATAATATTAATAATGTTGTAAAATCAATTTAAAAGTATTAAAATTATATAAAGAAAACTAAGAATAATTAACTCTAAATAAATTTATCATCAGATTATTTGTAATTAACCTAATAAATCAAGAGAAACTTTAAATGGTAAACAAGAAATTAAATATGATTTGAATTTGATGCATTATGATAAGTTAATATAATCATTTTTAGAAAAACGATTTATAAAAAAAGAAGAAATAAGCCACAAAATTTATGCATTAAATAATACGAATAACGAAGATTTATAAAACTAATTGTTATAATAAAGTTAATAATTTTACATAAACAGTTAAAAAACTTAAGAATAATTAGAAGAAAATAATTAAATTGATAGCAGCTACATTAATACAATATTTATTGAGGATTACCTAAATGAAGTTATCTAAGAATATTGTTCGAAAATAATAATTAATGGTTATTAACCTTAATATTAAATAAAATCTTAATATTAATTGCAAAAAGACAAAGTTATGAATCTTTATTAAACTTTTTTTCTTGGTCAATATATTTCCCCATTTGAATAATATATTCAGCTTAAATATTTAAATATTAAATATTTGAAATACAAAAAATTTATAAATTTTTTAGATAAATCACATATTAAAAATGATAAAAAATTAATTTATAATTGTATTTGGACAGTATAAGATTAAAAAATTATTAATTATTAAATAAATTATCAAAATAAATCGCTTCAATTTTATGATGATTATAGACCTATTTTCAGAGTAAATTATTATTTTTATAATATTATATATAAATAAGAGCATTGATTATAAAATTTTTGTTGAATTTTAAAATTTTTAAAATCAATTTTAAACAGAAAATAAAATTAGCAGTAAACTTAACGATTTATTATATATGTAAATTATTATAATTTAGATTTATTTTAATAATAAATTTTGATAGAAATCAATAAATTCACAAGTGCTTAGTTGACAATTTATTTTCTTTTACTAAATAGTACATATATTCAATTGAATTTTCAACTTCAATGAATTTAATACCTGATTTTTAAATTGAACATTCAATTCTTAATCTTCATATATGGATGATAACTAATTGTATTAAAAATAATGCTAATTAAATTTAAAATATTGAAAAATAATATTAAATTAATAATAAAAAATAATTATTAGATATTGCTAATTAGCTTAGCAAAGAGTTTTTAGCCTAATTAAAAAGTTAAGATATAAAATTACACGATTAAGATATCGCATTAACTTTTTATTATCATAATCATTATTATGATAATTTTTTTAAATAAAATTAAAAATATTAAGAAGAAAATATAATTGAATTGGTATATAAATATATTTTTCTGGGTAGAAATAATATAAAAGATGATAGCTTATATTTATTAAGTGATTATATTATCAGTAATTTTAAATATATAAACAATTTGAATATTAACACAATATTAAATGGAAATATTTAATGGGATATTTTCAGAATTAAATTTGATCCTAAAAAGTATTATAAGACATTATATGGAATTGAAAAACTATAAAAACTAGAATAAATTGACAAAAATTAATTTATATTTGTTAATTAGCCTAATCTATTTTTAAAAGTAATGATATTATCAAATATTAAAGATAATTAAATATAGGTTATTTAAATTATTAAGAAAATTTAACACTTTATAAACATATGATCATTTTTCAGAAATAGAAGGAAAAGAAAAAGATATTATATAAAAAAAATTAAAATACATTTGGAATAAAATTTGATTTTAAATTAATTGTAATTTTATTTTTTCTTTCATTTTATAGATATAAATTCAAATATAAAATAAAAATTTTAATATTTATTTTAAAATTTAAAATTTGGGCAATTATAAGTTTCAGATTTTTTTTTTTTTTTTTTTAACGGTACAATGCTATTGATTCTTTAGTTAGTCCATTTGGATTAAGGAAGAGAAACTGCACAAAACCCTCCATTAAACTTTATCTGGAAGTCTACTCACCCCGCCCAACTCGAACCCTAGGCCCATACTAATTGACATTAGTATTTAATTTTATTTATATATATATAAAGCTAAACCAATAAAGTCTCATTGAAGACCTATAAGTTTCAGATTAAATAAATATTTCGATAATTAATTAATTATGGTTAAATTATTTCATCAAACGATATATTTTTTATTATGAAATTAGCCGTGTTTTTTTTTATTAACTTCACTTTAAAATTATATTTTGCTTAATCAAAAAATGATTTTAATTCAAAAACTAAATATATACAAAATTTTTATAGTTTCTATCCATATTTATTTTATAAAATTTTGATAATTAATAAAATCAATCAATTTTAAATTTATATATTTAATAAGTAAAATAATGTTTAAGTAATCTTAATACTATAACTACAATTGTTAAAATTAGATTAAATTTTTAAGTAGATTAATAATCTATTATAGATTAAATTAACCAATTATAGTATTATACATCATTGATTAAAGAAAAAAAAGCATAGACTTTGAATTAAAATTTATTTTATTTATATTTTTTAGAGCATATTATTAATCCTATTATTATTTTTATTGTTATAAATATTGCTAAAAATAAAGCATATATTCACAAACTATCATTTTTAATTGCAGATTATCCT
>Ga0315908_10003010_pt1 | contig 12203 bp, 9 predicted proteins | sample LakEriMetagenome_12_FD_203520 | JGI IMG/M metagenome (GOLD analysis project Ga0315908, IMG submission 203520) | Freshwater fungal communities from buoy surface, Lake Erie, Ohio, United States - Buoy 4 MA124 | ecosystem: Environmental > Aquatic > Freshwater > Lake > Lake biofilm | place: USA...
TCACAAGCCACTTTTGATTGTGGATCAAATGCTAAAAAGTTGTCGATCAATGCGTCAGAAATCTGATCCGCTACTTTGTCTGGATGTCCTTCAGAAACACTCTCAGATGTAAATAAATAAGGCATATTGTTTTATTTAAATGTTATTATTAAAGTGCAAATATATTAAATAATCTTAATGATTACCCTTTAAACTCTTGCATCGTTACGTGTCCATCGGCACTAATTCCTTTACGTTGTATCACATTTAGGAAAGTCATCAATAATATCTTTAGGTCTAAAATAAATGATTGTTTTTCTACATACTCTACATCTAACTTAAACTTTTGTTCCCAACTTATTGCATTTCGACCATTCACTTGAGCCCAACCTGTAATACCAGGTTTAACGTTATGCCTCTTTGCTTGTTCTGGAGTATATCTTGAAAGATATTGCATTAACAAAGGTCTTGGCCCAACTAAACTCATGTCTCCCTTTAATACATTTATCAATTGTAGAAGCTCATCTAAGGATGCAGACCTGACAATACTTCCAACCTTAGTCAACCTAACATGATCCGGTAAAGGGATACCATCATTATCAAATGCATCCCTCATTGTTTTAAACTTTACAATCTTAAATGACTTGCTATTTAGTCCTGGTCTTTGCTGAAAAAAGAAAACCTTGCCATTGTTGGCAAGGAATAACAAAATAGCAGTAAGCAATATAATTGGCGAAAGGATAATTAAAAGGAATAGTGCAATAAAAAAATCACACGAAGGTTTTATAAAATGTCTATACATAAGTTAACTATGCTTAGAAAATATTGTATCTAAGCAATTAAAAATTTTTTCAAATTCTTCCTCTGTTAAATTAGAGCCACTTGGCAGACACAATCCATTTTCAAATAATTTGTCTGATACACCATTTAAATAACTTTTTGAAGAGGAAAATACCGGTTGCTGATGCATTGGTTTCCATAATGGACGAGTTTCAATATTTTCCTCATCCATTGTTAATCTTATCTCTTCTCTAGTTAATCCATTATTTGTGGTTGGGTCAACTAATATACAAGTAAGCCAACGATTTGAAAAATATCCTTTTGGCTCTTCTTGAAATTGAATATTAAATCCAGCAATATTATGTTTAGAAAAATACTGTTTATATCTTTCAAAATTATTTCTTCTTGAAGCAACGCGGTCATTTAAAACTTCTAATTGTCCTCTACCTATTCCAGCTAATACATTCGACATTCTGTAATTATAACCTATATGAGAATGTTGGTAGTGAGGAGCTGCATCTCTAGCTTGAGTAGCAAGAAAACGAGCTTTTTCAATCATTTCTGCATTCTCAGAAACTAATGCTCCACCGCCAGATGTTGTAATAATTTTATTGCCGTTAAAACTTAAAACACCAAACTCACCAAAACTACCACAAGGTTTATTTTCAATACTAGAACCTAAAGCCTCGGCAGCATCTTCAATTACGGGAACACCATATTCTTTTGAAATTGAAAGTATTTCTAACATTTTAGCAGGCATACCATATAAATGAACAGGAATGATAGCTTTGGGCAACTTGCCCTTTTGTTTTGCTTCTTCCAAAGCAGTTTTTAATAATATAGGGTCCATATTCCAAGTTTTACTTTCCGAATCAATAAAAATTGGAATAGCTCCTTGATATGCAATGGGATTAGCAGAAGCAGAAAAAGTAATAGATTGACAAAATACAGTATCTCCTGCTTTGACTCCTAAAAGAATTAATGCCAAATGAATTGCCGATGTTCCAGATGATAATGCAGCAGCATGTTTTGTTTGTGTTTGGTCTTGTAAAGCTTGTTCAAAAGCATTTACATGAGGACCTAAGGGTGCAATCCAATTCGTTGCAAATGCTTCGTTTACATACTGAAGTTCATTTGTTCCTATATGAGGTGAGGAAAGCCATATTTTTGATTTACTCATTTTTTAATTTTTTTATGATTTTTCCAGGAATTCCAACAACTAAAGAATAGTCAGGTACATCTTTTGTAATAACTGCTCCAGCTCCTATAACACACCATTTACCAATATTAATATTTGGAATAATAGTTGCTCCAGCGCCTATATGTGTACCCTCCCCTACTTTGACATTACCACAAAGTGTAGCTGAAGGAGAAATATGAACAAAATCACCTATAAAACAATCATGATCGATTGACGCATTTGTATTAATTATGCAATGTTTTCCAACAATTGAATCCCTTTGAACTATAGCATTATGAAAAACAACTGAACCATTTTGAAATTTTGCATTTTTATCAATAATAGAAGAAGGATGAATAAGAATTGTGAATGGATGAGATATTTTCTCTGAAATCTTCTTTCGTATATTATTATCACCAATCGATATTATTATTGGAATATTGGGTTTATAATTTTTGTCATAACCAGTAAGTACTGTATATTGATTTAAATAAGTAACTTTCTCATTATCATCAAAGATGATATCTACAAACCTGCCTATATCTTCAATAATACTAGATATGACTTTCGCATGTCCAGATGCACCATATAATATTACTTTGTTACTATACATTACTGACATTTTTAATTATTTCTAGATACTTTAATGCCAATGTATTTCTGTCAAAATTATTGATTGCAAAATTAAAACCGTTTATCCCTTCTTTAACAGCCCTTTCATTGTCATTTAAATAAAGAAGTATCTTTTCCTTAAATTCATACTTATTTTCTGGTTCAACGTAGATTCCACAACCCGCTTCTTCAACAAGTACTCTTGAAACACCATCAATTAACATAAATAATGGCTTTTTACAACTCATATAATCAAAGGTCTTGTTTGAATAAACTGTTTTAAATGTATCTACTTTTTTGAGAACCGAAGCTCCCATATTTGAAGCCAAAATATATTTAAAAACTTCGGACTTGGGAACTGCATCAATAAATCGTACATTTTTAATTTTTCTACAAGAAACCTCTTCTTTAAGCATCTTTTTTTCCATCCCTTCTCCAATTAACAAAAACAATACTTTCTTGTCTTGTAATAATTCTGCAGTATCAATTATCTGCATCAAATGATTGGCAACGCCATGTGCTCCAACATAAGTAATCACGAAGGCATCTTGATCTATATTATGTTCTGTTCTAAAATTATTTATATTAAAATTGGCAGCAACGTTACTTACTAAAGAAAAATCTGCAGCATTGGGTATAAAACAAATTTTTTTAGTGTTTACATTTTTATTGTTTACTAAATAAGTCTTAAATGCAGGTGTTAATACATTAATTATTGTAGCCTTTCGATAAATAAAACTTTCAAACTTGTAAGCTAATTTTATTATAAACTTATTTTTTAAAATTCCAGTATCTATTGCAGACTCTGGCCATAAATCTCGAATTTCAAAGATAAAGGGAACTTTTTTGAAAAATGAAAGTACAAATGAAGTAATCCCAACAAATAATGGTGGTGATGTAACGATAATTATATCGTATTTTTCTCTTGCGTAAAACAAACCAGCCCATATGCTGCTAAATACAAATGAAAAATATGCCCAAAGCCTTCCTAAAAAATTTATATTATACGCTTCAGAAACATGACTCCTAATAACTCTTATTCGTTTATCATAATTCTTTTGATCGGAAATATATTTACCTTTGTAGTTTTGATTTTTTTTGCCCGAGTTGTAATGTACCATTCCGGCTAATACGGTAATATCATGGCCTTGTTCCGCCCAAAATTTAGTCATCTCATTCCACCTAGATCCTCCACCATCGTTTTTTTCAAGATAATATTGATGTATTAATAATATCCGCATTGCTATTTTTGTATTGAAATAGTTGTTTTGATAAATTTCCCGTTTGTAGAAAATATAATCTGTTCAGTAGGTTCTTTATAGCCATATAAAGGACTATACCAACCTTTCACACTACTAGTCGAAAATGTACACTTATTTTCAACTTCTATATCAAAATCTATGAGCTGATAATGTTGAAATCTTGTATGCCATATTTGTTTCATTTCGCTTTTTTGATTGGAATGTATATAATCTTCAATAACCCATTTATCAGTATTTTTTTGTTTTTTTATAACACGCTGATGTTTGCATTTTTTATCTAAATATCTAAAAGCGCTAATAGTTGCATCTATCCTAAAATACTGATCTGTTTCTTCTACTTTAATTTTACTTAACTGTGTCCAATAGAACCAAATGAATCTACCTCCCTTTAACATTTGATCATAATTATCCAACATGACGGTGTTGTGAGACTGTGTACCAATAAAATATCCAGCTAAGTCTTTATCTAATTCATTATATTTATACGAACCTCCATCAATAAGTATATTATCATATTTATACCAGAGATCAAGATGTAAATTATCTGCTTGTAATGGACGATCTTTGTGTGAACCTGCTCTTAAAAATGTAAGACTTTCATTTTCTCTAATCAAATAATACCCTCCTTTTTCAAAACTTAATAGGCCTAATTGCTTCTCTATTGGTTTATAGTTTTTAGAAACAAACCTAGAACTTCCAGTTAACCATAATGCATCTTCTATCCAAATACCATTATTATATAAATATTTACCAGACAACACATAATGAAGTACATTAAGTTGAGGCCTAAAATCTCTGTAATTACAATTATTTAAAGGAAAAAATAATGCCCCATCGTTTGATCCATAGTTAGGCAAATCTCCGTTTTCGGAGTTTTGGCACTGGAATAAAAAATTAATTGAATTATACGCTCGCTCATATACTACATCTTTGAAATATTCTCCATTTAATTCTGAAATTAGAATAGCCTTTGTTAATAACTGAATTACTACCCTATGATAATTCATACTAAATTGAAGAAATGTTCCATCTGAATATATTTGATATTCAATCTCTTGTTCAAACCACTTCTTCCCATTTTTTTTCCATTCTCCTTTTTCATCTAACCAAGGAAATAAAAGTCCAACAATATATAAGGCTAAAGTTTCAGTTATTGCATGATTATTCCTAACTGCAATTTTGGAAAAATCTATGTGCCTATGAACATGCGTAATTTGTTGAAAAATTGAATTAAGTATCTTTTGCCATAATTCTTCGTTGATTAGCCCCTTTTCACTATAAAAATACAAAGCGAATATCCAGTTCAGCACCCTAATAGAAATCTCTTGACTACATTTCCAATTAGGTCCCTGATTAATAGGGTTAGCATCTATCCAATCAGCAATTTGCAACAAAACAAAATCTCCATGTTTATTACCGTTGATTTTTTCATCACGTATTAAATCATACAAAAAGCTAAATCTAGATTTTTCCCACACATATTTAATATCACCAGATTTATTATCATAATCATTAATCTTACTCCAATGAAGATTTGAAGGATAAACATACCCATTCGATGGATTAGTTACCCAGTTATAATTCTTGCCTAATGAAAATTCCTCTGAATTAAAAAAAAGAAATATTCCCTCTTTTATCTTAGATGCAGTTTCTGAAACTTTTCGTTTCTCGTCTTCTGGCAATAACAAATCAATTTCTTTAACTTCATCATTATCAAAGAAAAATATCTTTTTAGTATCAAGCCATTGAGAATAGTTAATAAAAAATTTGGGCTGTACAACTTTAGGGAAAACAATTTCGTACCAACCAAGCTTAGTTCTTATTAAATGCAATACTCTATAACCAACATAACGAAATCCCATGTTGTTGAGAATTTGCAGTAGCATGAATAATTTGCGCATTAGACGCTTAGATTTATTAATGCATCGATTATGCGTTTTGAAGTCTTCCCATCCCAAAGCTCGGGTATGTCGCCCTTTTTCCATTTATCTGAAAAAAGGATATTCATACATGGCGCTATCGCAGAAGGATCTGTTCCAATTAGTTCATTCGTTCCAACGGTAACGGTCTCCGGTCGTTCTGTACTATCCCTCAATGTTATACATGGAATACCTAAAACAGTAGTCTCTTCTGTAATCCCTCCACTATCTGTAATAATACATTTAGCTTTCTCGACTAGATAATTGAATTCAAGATAACTAAGAGGTTCAACGAAATACATATTTGGGCATGTAAATCCAATTTCAGTTAATTTTTTTGCTGTTCTTGGATGAACTGGAAATATAATATTTAAACCTCTAGATTGCTTTTCAATCTCTTCCAGCAGTTCCTTAAGTTTGTATTCTCCATCAACATTAGCTGGCCTGTGCAATGTTAGTACTATATAATTCTTCTCTTCAAGTCCGACAAGATTCCAAATCTCGGGTTGAATAAATTTCGTTCTTTGCTTAATAAGTGTATCAATCATCGTATTCCCAACAAAAAAAATCCTTTTACTATCTACCCCTTGTTTTAGCAGATTCTCACTAGCTCTACGAGATGTTGTAAAGAAATAATCTGATAAAGAATCAGTTACTATACGATTGATTTCTTCGGGCATTGTTATATCACCACTTCTGATTCCAGCTTCAACGTGAGCAACCTTTATATTCAGCTTTTTAGCTACAATTGTGCAAGCCATTGTTGAAGTAACATCTCCAACCACTACAACCAAGTCTGTGGGATTTTCCATTAACTCACACTCAAATTTTATCATGATATTAGCTGTTTGCTCAGCTTGTGTTCCACCTCCACATTCAAGATTTACATTTGGAACTGGTATCCCAAGTTGCTTGAAAAAACTTTCGCTCATATTCTTATCATAGTGCTGGCCCGTATGCACAAGTCTGTAAGAAATATCAATCCCCCCAATTATACTTACTTTAATAGCATCTATGATTGGAGCGATTTTAATGAAATTAGGTCTTGCGCCTGCAATAATTGTAATTCTCATTAACTATAGTTTGATCCATCCACCTACTTGCATGCTTTTAACTGCTGCTAATGAGGCTTTTGTTGTATTATAAATTTCTTCAAAAGAAATAATTGACTCCCCCCCTGATTTTATTTTAGTGATCAATTCAATGAATTGACACTTGTGACCCTTGTCCAAAGCACCTCTCATTGTACTAAAACCTTTAAAGCCAAAGCCTTCCAACTTTCTAAAATTATCCAAAATCAAGGTTCTGCCTTGACTATATATCTCAACTCTTTCTTTCTGGTAGGACTTTGATCCATTTGAAAAATAGTTGATAACGCCTTGGGAACCGTTTTGAAATTTCAAAGTAATGATTGCATTATCAGTTTGTTCAGTTGGCGTTTTTCCAAGAGCACTCATTGATACTTCTGCGACTTTACTTTCAGTAAAATAAACCATCAAATCGATGAAATGACAAGCTTCGCCAATGATTCTACCTCCTCCAGTTTTCATATCATGAACCCATACATCAGGAGGAATGAAACCTGCATTTATCGTTGCAATCATATTCAGAGAATCTGTTGTTGTTCCTATCAAAGCTTTTATTTTTTTAGAAAAAGGAGAAAATCTTCTATTAAAACCAACTGATATTGATTTTGGAATAATTTGATTGTTATAAGCATTTAAAACAGCATCTAATTCTTCTCCATTGATAGCTAATGGTTTTTCTACGAAAACATTTTTTCCTGAAGCAATTGTTTCAATTACCATCTTCGCATGTAAATCATGCCTTGTAGTAATCATTACTAAATCTACCTCTTGATCATTTAATATATGTTTATAGTCGGTAGTGCTAAATTCAAATCCATATTTATTGGCTAAAGATTTAGCTGTAAGTCCACCTGCGCTTGAAATATATTTATAATGAGCTCCTGCAGATTTCAAAGCAGGCATTACGGTCATTTTTGTGAAATTACCAGCACCTATAATTCCAATAATTCCACTTGAAGGTCTAATAGCAAAATGTTTTACTGCTACAATTTCACTTCTATTAATGGATTGAAGTGGATATTCAAGAATCGAAGCAATCGATCCTCTGCCCATATCACCATAAATTTGCAAGTAATTATTAAGCGAAACACGCTCTGTTATCAAATCTTGGACATTGATTTGTTTTTTTGAAATAGCATTCAAAATCGTTTCAAAGTTTCGCTTTTCTGTCCACCGAACATATCCAATGGGATAATCCATTCCACTTTGTTCATAATCTTCATCGTAACGACCTGGGCCATAGGAACAAGATACTTGAAATGATAATTCTTTTTTAAAGAAATCAGCCCTTTGAATATCTAAACCAATTACACCCACTAAAACAATTCTGCCTTTCTTTCTGCTCATCTGTGCAGCCTGGCTAATTACTTCATTACTTTTAGTAGAAGCTGCAATTATAACTGCATCAGACCCAATACCATTTGTTAATGACTCTACTATTTTAACCACATCAGTCGTTGACGCATTAAATGCATTAACTCCTTTATTAGAAGCTAGTTTAACTTTTTCATCATCAAAATCAAACCCAATTACATTACATCCATTTGCAATCAATAATTCTGCCGTAATTAGTCCAATTAATCCCAACCCAACTACAACAACCGTCTCACCAATTGTTGGATTTGCTAAACGAATACCTTGTAATCCAATAGAACCTATAACTGTGAAAGACGCTTCTTCATAACTAACATTGTCTGGTATTTTTGCAACTAAATTTTTAGGAACAGACACTATTTCAGCATGTACTCCATTGCTTGCAACCCTATCACCAATTGAAAAATCTGTTACTCCTTCTCCAATTCCAATAACTTCACCTGCATTGCAATAACCAAGTGGCAGTGGTTCATCTAATTTATTGAAAACTGCCTCTATTGTAGGCAATAAACCTTCTGTTTTAATTTTATCTAAAACTTGTTTAACTTTTTCAGGTTGTTGTCTTGCTTTTGAAATCAGGTTACCTTTACCAAACTCGACCAACATTTTTTCAGTACCTAAAGAAACTAAACTTCTATGAGTTTGAATCAGAACTTGACCTTTCCGAACAAGTGGAGTAGGAACTTCCTCTAATAACGTATTGCCTTTTTTTAAATCTTGAATAATTTGCTTCATTAATATTTTTTTTCTACAAATTGAGTGATCCAACTATCTATAGCCAGTATGGCCCAAATAGAATAAGAAGCATCTACTTCTCCTATTTTGTTTGCTTCGATTAAGTCCCAAACTTTATCAGGATTAAAAATTCCTCTTCTATTAATATTATTAATAGAGAGTCGTTCTTTGATCATTTCATCCATATCGGATGTAATCCATTTTCTAACGGGAGCACCAAATCCAGTTTTGGGCCTATAAATTATCTCCTTTGGTAGATATCTTTCAGCTACTTTTTTTAAGATATACTTGGCTTCACCATTTTTCATTTTTAATGCTGGAGGTATAGTAAGGGAGAATTCAACTAATTCCGTATCCAGGAATGGAACACGTGCTTCAACACCAACAGCCATTGCCATTTTATCAGTATAATTCAAATTATGATCAACTAAGAAGCTTTTTATTTCCCAATAAAGTATTTGGTTAAGCAAACTTTTATCGCCAGGTATATCATTTGATAAATGCTCTAAATATAAATTCGGGTTATAATTCTTTAACTTTTCTTGCCATTCATTGCTGAATAAAGAATGAACCTTTTCAATGGGTAGCCAATTAAAATAGCCAGACATTCTTTGTAATGTTGATTTATCCAAATTGGATGCAATTTTCCTAAGTCTCCTTACAAATGTGCTTGTATTAGGTAAAAAATTAATTGTATTTTTAATAAAACGTCCAACTCCAGTAGGTATAAATTGAAAATATTTCTCTAAGCTTACTGCTTGATGTCTTCGATATCCAGAAAATATATCATCTCCCCCTGCGCCTCCTAACAATACTTTTATGCCTTTTTCGCGAGCTAATTGAGCAATTTTCAAAACATTCAATGGAGCAGCATCTGCTTGAGGTTCATCCAAATGCCAAATCATTTCATCGAAGTGATTTAAAATATTTGTATCGGCTTTTACAATATTCAATTCTACGTCCAACAATTCGGCCACCTTTTTCGCATAAAATAAATCATTAGCAAAATTTTCACTGCCTCCAGACCAATCTCCAATATCAATAGTAAAACAAGGGAACTTCTTTTCTGGGTATAATTTTTTTGCTATCGCTACTATTAAACTTGAATCTAATCCTCCGGAAAGAAAAAAACCAACGGGAACGTCAGATAACATTTGCCTTTGGACAGCCTTAGTTAAATATTGATCTAGTTGTTCAATTAATAATTTTTCACTTAGTTTACTATATATACCATTAAACTTAATTTGATGATAGACAATTGGTTTAATGTTCGCAAAATCATCAACTTTGAATTGAAGAAAACATCCTGGTTGCAATTTTTTAACATGGCTGAAAGGAACTAATTCACCTGGAGACCATAAAAAAGAAAGATAATTATTTAAAGCCTTCGGCTCCAAAGATTTATTGATATTAAAAGCAAGAAAAGTTTTTAGTTCAGATGAAAACAAGAATTTATTTTCGTCTTTATATAGATATAATGGCTTCACACCTAACTGATCTCTTGCAATAAATATTTTTTTTTCTTGAATATCATAAATGGCTAGAGCAAAAATGCCATTTAATTTTTTTAAAAATTCCAAACCATATTTTAAGTATGCATATAGTACAGTTTCCGTATCCCCTGATGATTTAAAAGAATATTCATTTTTTAAGTGTTCCCTAATCTCAAGATGATTGTATATTTCACCATTAAATATTATCACATATTTTCCATCATCAGAAAACATTGGCTGACTTCCATTATCGGAAAGATCTTGTATTGATAATCTTGTATGTCCTAAAAAGAAATTATCATCTTTATAAAACCCACTAGAATCAGGACCACGATGTGAAATAAAGGGAAGTATTTTATTTTCATCCCAATTATCTAAAACAAAACCTCCAGCAATACCACACATAAACTAATAGTTAAATTTTTTGTGATTATAAATAAAAAACAATGGTATAAAAATTATAAAAATTGATTCAAAACTAGAAATATAGGGGTTTGAGAATGATGCTAATAGAAATAATTGAAGACCATTAAATGAAGAACAAGTTATTATAGAAATATCAGTTTTTTTATAAAAATAAATGCGCAATTTTCTGAATAGAAAATTAAATAAAAAGAAGTAAAACAAAATTCCTAAAACACCTGTATTACAAATTAGTTGCAAATATGTTAATTCGAAATTCCATTTATTAACACTGTCTCTAATGAATAGTTCGGAATTTGGCAAAATTACACCAAATCCACTACCCCAAGGGTGATGTATAAAATAATCAAAAAGAAAAGGCAATTGATTTAATCTTGTTGAATCTTCGGAAAATTCATCACCAATTCGTTGAATCAATTTCAGGTCAGAACCAGTAAAATTAGATTGTAGAAAATAAAAATAAAATAAAATTAAAAAAGCAATAGAAACTGAAAAAAAAAGGATTAAAATTATTTTCTTCAACTTAATTAAATCATGAACATATGCATAAAATAAAAAAAGAATAGGTGATAATAAAGCTACAATTGCTAGTGCCCTCCTTCCAGTCAATAATATAATAAAAAAAGAAAATAAAATTATAAAATAATATAATATCTTATGTCTAAATATTCTATTGTTGATAAAAAATACGCTTAAAGATATTGGAAAAAGAATAAATAGACTATTCAATCCAACAAAATTTAATCTAAAGGAACCACTTGATGCGTCGTTAATAATATTTAAATTAGATAATAAATTTTCTGGCAAAAACTGTACATTAATAATAATACCTAGAAATAACAAAAAACCAAAAACCGAAACTGTGAACATGGAAATTAAAGAAATTTTAAGAAAATCATACAATGATAAAAAATGAGAAAATGCAAATAATACAATGTTAGCTATTATTGGATAAATAATAAGTAATTTAAAATTATCAAACATAGCTTTTTGATTAGCACCATTTAAAGCTCCAATCACTATAAATAATAAATTGAAAGTAACAAAATATATAATGTATTTATGAGGTTGAAATGGTTTTAAACTATATTTCTTTGAATATATAAAAAAACAAAGTAAATATACAGGTATGAAAATATATTTTAAAACAGTAAATGCATTAGGGATCGTGAATATCATGAATAAAAAAAATACACTTAGAATTCGCATATGTTTAAAAATCTTCAATAGAACTAATGAAAGATATAGGTTTTTGGGAAATCTGGTTAATTAATCTTACAATTCCATCAAATAATGTTGGGTTATTAAAATAGTTTTTATTAACAATAAACCGCTTATTATTCAAAATATGAGGATTA
>Ga0315908_10003011_pt1 | contig 12202 bp, 12 predicted proteins | sample LakEriMetagenome_12_FD_203520 | JGI IMG/M metagenome (GOLD analysis project Ga0315908, IMG submission 203520) | Freshwater fungal communities from buoy surface, Lake Erie, Ohio, United States - Buoy 4 MA124 | ecosystem: Environmental > Aquatic > Freshwater > Lake > Lake biofilm | place: USA...
ATGATAGATAGGGATTTATTTAAAAAACTGCTGTACAAATACCGCTAACTTTTGTATCCATACATTTTTTCTACATCCAATACAATTTTTTCCATGTCGGCATCATCTCCTTTTGGATTGTAAGGTTGTTTTAAATTACTTCCAAAAACAAAAGCGATGGTTTGCCAAAAAGCAGCATTTAAAAATCCTTTGTATTCTGAAATGATTTCATAACAGTTATTGCCTGTTTGTCTATTAATAAGTTTCATGAGTACTCTTCCCTGATACACTGATAGTTTCACAAGCTGATCTGCAAATTCTTTTTTTAATTCCTTTTCACGAGATTTAATTATCGCCCTTCGCTTTTTCTTATCAGTAACCCCAGTTAATTTGACATTTACTTCATTCATGATTCGGCTTGCAGCAATAGCATATGGATAGGTTACATATACTGCGTTTCTGAGCCTCGTCCAATCGGCCCAATAATTTTTCCAAGGTCCTGTAAGTTTAGCATACACTTCTACGGGTGGTAGCACAGACTCTGGAATGGTATCACCTTCTGGTGTGATATATGCATGCACACGCATGGTATCAAGGGGCCCACGCTGTTGCCCAGTAACAAATACAGTTGCGGTAAAGAAAAAAAGCACCAAACAAATAATATGTTTTTGTGATAACCGCATGCGATGAATTATGAAACTTTTAGATTGTTTTTTAAGGCTTTATAGCGCTGAATAATTGACATTACAAATCCTATAACCGTCAATATAACCCCTAACCATAAAAGATTAATCATAGGAAACTCGTATACTTTTAATGTAATCAAATCGGTAATTGCACCACTTTCTTTAATCCCCATTTGCAAAATGCCTTTTTCTTGATCCATTACTTTATTAAATTGTAACACTAAAGATTGTGCCACAACGGTATCAGAAATTTGACGAATATTTGAATTGTCGATGGCTATACCAGGCATCGCACTGTATTTTCTGCCATCTCTAGCTGTTACATCTACGTTTAAAAATAATGCAGTTTCGCCGGGGAGTAATACATCTTTTTTAGAAGCCGGATTTACGGATACACTTTTTAAAACCATAAGTCCATTGCTGTAAAAAATAGTATCCCCTACTTTGATATCCTTGTCAACAAAACGAGTGGTGTCTGAAGCGTCATTTTGTTGGAACGAGGTGATGTACACGAAAATATCTTTGTACCAGTAATGTTTGCTAGCTGGATTGGCCGCAAAACCCTCCATACCCTTGTTGTTTTTAATAACATCGGGATATAAATTAAAAGACTCAGATCCGTCTTTTGCTGTAAAGCTTATTTCATAATATTTTTTTCGATCGGCTTCGTTTAAAGTGTCACGCTTGTAATTCACCATAAACTTACCCATGTCAGTTTCAACACCTTTAAAGAGCGTTAAGTTTTCGGCAGGATTACCCGCTGGATTTTTTTCACCAGGGGCAGCTTGTGCTAATGGCGTAATGCCAGTTGTATTCCAACTTAGCACTGTTTTTTTAGCAGAAGAAATTAAAATGCCTACTAAGATCAAACCAAAACCAACGTGTGCCACAGAAGAGCCTGCTGCTTTTAACTTACCCCTTAATACCAACCAGATATATGATAAGTTACCTGTAACAGCATATACGGCCGTAAAAATGGCTAAGTGAATGGAAAATAAAAATACCGGTCCTTTTTTAGTGTAATTAACATCTCCAAAAAATGCAATGAGTAAACTAATAATAGCTGCCGCTAACACAGGCCAAATAATATTTTTTACCAGTTTTTTGGTATCGGTATATTTATATTTCAAAAATTGTGTGCCAGCAGTTAGTAAGCCTAATACAATGGCAACAAAAATTTGAATTTGATTGTGCGCAAATTCGGGATCTTCGGGAGGCGCAATATTGGTACCAAATAATTTATTAGCTACCGGCGTAGATGTTTTAGCAATAATAACCATACCTGCTAAAAAGAGCACCAAGGATCCAATAAACATCCAAAACTCTCTACTACTTGTTTCCTCTTCTTTAGCAATTGATGGAATAGACTTATAACGAATGGCAAAAATGGTAAATGCAGGAATCACAAAAATCAAAAGAAAAACAAGTAGCTGGGTATTCATGCCTAGGTCTGTAAATGCATGCACCGAAGTGTCTCCTAAAATGCCGCTTCTTGTTAAAAAAGTAGAATATAAAATCAATAAAAAAGAAACGATATAAAAGAAATAAGTTGGACGGAGAGAATAGCCAGTGCTTTTAGCAATCATGTTGGTATGCAGGCCAGCAACAAGTGTTAACCAAGGCACCAAAGAAGCGTTTTCTACAGGATCCCATGCCCAGTATCCGCCAAAAGATAAGCTCTCATAAGCCCAAGCGGCACCCATCATAATTCCCAAACCAAGTATAGCTGCCGAAAAAGAAGCCCAAGGAATTGCAGATTTTAACCAATCATGAGATTTCCGCATAAAGCCCGCCATCGCATATCCAAAAGGAATAATGGTACTGGCAAAACCTAAAAACAATATGGGCGGGTGAATCACCATCCAATAATTTTGAAGAAGCGTATTTAAACCCGTACCATCTTTAATAAGTGTTAAATAATCGGGTCTACTAAGTATAGGCCAATCCATTTCGTTTCTTAATAATGAAAAAGGACTTGACCCGATTTTATGTCCGAATAAATAAACACCAAGCACCATCGATGCTAAAAGCACTTGTGCAAAAGAGATGACAGACATAACGCCGGCCTCCCATTTTTTTGCAGTAAACATCACAACAAAGCCCAAGATACAATGCCAAAAACTCCAAAGCATAAAGCTACCTTCTTGACCCTCCCAAAAACAACTCAATAAATATTCGGGCTGCAATGACTTATCACTATGCATGTATGCATACTTGTACTCAAAATAGTGATTGGAAATAATAACATAGAGTAGTGAAAAAGTTGCAAAAACACAGATGGCTTCAACAATAAAGAAAATGCGCCCAATTTTGATCCAACTTTTTGCATTGGGATCATTTGGGTCTGCTACCCCACCCAAAAAAAAGGCAATTGTTGCAACAACAGCAGCAACAAAAGAAACTAAATTAAAAATATGCCCTGCTTGTCCAAGCCACAAATGTTCGCCGATATAATTCATTGAATAAAAATTAATTGATGCAGTTAGTTAGAATAGGTTGTTTGACTTTTATCTATTGAATTGGGATTGTCTTTGTACTTAGATGGACATTTTAATAAAATATCTTTACACTCAAATTGACCATTTTGCACTTTACCTTTTAACACCAAACGCTCACTTTTTTCCATATCGGTTGGCTTGTTGTTGTGGTAAATTACTTTGATAGAATTGCCAAGGGTGTCTACCGCAGTAAATGTCAAATAATTAGGATCTTTTACAGCGTCATACACAAGCGGCTGGGTTTTGTCAATTTTAGCTATCAAATTCACGAATTTGCCTTCCTTTTCACGCGCAGAGGCAATAGTCTCGTAGGTGGTTAAATCACCGGTGTAGCTAATAAGCACTACAATGGAGGCGGCAATCAAAAGCAGAAGGATAATATGGGTCTTTTTCATAAAAACACTAATTTCTAATACAAAAGTAGCCTAAATTGGATAATCTTTATGGTCTTGTTTAAGCATTGAAGAATCTTTAACGTATTTCGAAAAATAGCTGCTAACTTGCGCCCTGTTTTCAATACAACCCAGTATGAGCCAATTATCCAACTTTGACCCGAATGATGTCGGAAACCCTAACAACAACATTTTTGGCCTCCCTTTTTCCGAGGAGGAATCTAGCCTCATTTTACTACCCGTTCCATGGGAAGTAACGGTAAGTTATGGAGCAGGCACTTCAAGAGCCGCAGAACATATTTGGAAGGCTAGTATTCAGGTAGATTTACTAGATATCGATGTGCCAGATGGCTGGAAAAAAGGATTCTATTTAAGAGAAACCAATAAAAAAATTCTTTTAAAAAGTGACTATTTACGCAAAGAGGCCGAACTTTTTATTGACTATATCTCTAAAGGTGAACTTGTTGGAAACAACAAGTTCATGTGTAAGAGCTTAAAAGAAATTAATGAAGGTGGTGTGATGCTTAATAACTGGGTATACGAACAAACCAGTGAACTACTCAAGCAAGGGAAACAAGTGGGTCTTATTGGAGGCGACCATAGCACTCCATTTGGCTACATCAAAGCACTAGCAGAAAAACATGGCAGTTTTGGTATTTTACAAATTGATGCCCATTGTGATTTAAGAAAAAGCTATGAGCATTTTACCTACTCGCATGCATCTGTTATGTACAATGTGCTAAACGAAATAGAAGGTGTTGAAAAACTGGTTCAAGTGGGTATTCGTGATTTTTGTAGTGAAGAGTGGGACTATATCAATAATAGCAATGGAAGAGTTGTTACCTATTTTGACGAAGACATTAAGACCAGGCAATACGAAGGTGAAACTTGGAAGCAAATAACAGATGAAATTGTCAATCAACTTCCTCAACTGGTGTATATCAGTTTTGACATTGATGGATTAGATCCAAAACTTTGCCCTAACACGGGAACACCTGTTCAGGGCGGCTTTGAAAGCGAAGAGATTTTATATTTATTCAAGAAAATAGTAGCCAGCGGTAAACAACTCATTGGATTTGACATTGTAGAAGTGGGTGTAGGTGAAACCGATTGGGACAGCAATGTAGGTGCTCACTTATTGTGGTGTATGTGTAATTTGATGGTTAAAAATAACCCTTCAAATTAATAGCATGGCAGGTAAAGTATACGAATACATTATTGTTCTAAAAAAACGCTCATTTGTATTTATCAATACGGTGAGCATACTAATGATCGCTATTGCAGCCCTCCTACTTTCGCTTCAAGTTATTTTACATGGCTATGAGCGCACACTTATATATATAGCCATTCTGCTTTCCATGATTGCTTGGACTGCGTTTACAATATTAAAAGAAAAAAAAGGCAGACCCTCGCTTTATAGAATCGCCCTTTTAATAGGTGCATGGGGCATTTTTTTACAACCTTATTTATCATGGCTAGCATTCATATATGTAGCTGCTGCAGTCATTGAAAAACAAGTTAAATTCCCGGAAGAAATTGCTTTTGACAACGACGAAGTTGTAATTAATAGTTTTCCAAAAAAGAGATATAGTTGGGATGCTTTTGAAAATGTCGTTTTAAAAGACGGACTACTAACATTAGATTATAAAAAGAATACCTTGTTTCAAAAACAAATAGAATCTGCTGTAGAAAAAGAAGATGAAGCAGCATTTAATATATTTTGTCAAGAACGCTTAAATAAATAACATGGCCAGTCCAATACAACAGTCACCCTACATATTATATTCAGACGGAGAAGGAAATATATACGAAGACACAAGTTTGTATGTGGTAGGGCGTGCTGGCTGGGATGCCATGCCTATTGATCCTGCCGATTGGATAGAACTTCCTGAAGGTGGTAATTTATATGAATTACCGGGCAGGCGTGGTATTGGCCTTGATGTTGAAACGGGTGAAATGCGTTTGTGCGATAAAGGATGGGCCGTTGCCGCATTTATTCCTCCTGCACATACGGGTTTATATATTGCCGCATATGAAACAGAAGCGGAAGCGCCTACACTACCATTATTTTGCTACACAGCAGCAGGTTGGTTAGATAATAAGACCTATGTTCCTGCCGTAAGAATTGAACAAGATATTAGACAAGAGTGCGCCGGATATGATGATGAAAAAATTGCTTCAGGCACTGAAAAATTATTGGCCGATTATCCGCACAACAGGCTCGTAAAACATTTGATGGAAAATTGTTGCATGACTTACACATGTCCTGCTGCACGAAATTTTTCTTTATCAAGATGGGAATGTCCTGTTCCTACATCACCCGCTTGTAATGCCAATTGCATTGGATGTATTTCTTTTCAACCATCCGATGAAACCATCGTTTCTACGCAGGACCGTTTAACCTTTAAACCTACTGCCGAAGAGATAGTAGAATTTACGGTGCCGCATTTAAAAAATGCCCCTTTCCCACTCATTAGTTTTGGACAAGGTTGCGAAGGTGAACCACTTCTTATGTGGGAGACCATCAGAGAATCCATTATTGAAATTAGAAAACATACGGATAAAGGCAGTATTAATATTAATACAAATGGTTCTAAACCAGATGCCGTAAAGGCCTTATGCGAAGTGGGTTTAAATAGTATCAGGGTAAGTACCAACTCGGCACGCAAACATATTTACGAACCTTATTATAGACCCAATAATTATCAGTTTGAAGATATCATTGAAAGTTTAAAAGTGATGCGCAGTTTTGGCGGATGGACGAGTATTAATTATTTTGTTTTTCCGGGCATGACTGATAGTGTTGAAGAATATGAGGCGCTACGAAAACTAATTATAGACACAGATTTATCTATGATACAATGGCGCAATTTTAATATTGATCCAGACTGGTATATGGGAAAAATTGGCGTCAATGAAACCGGTGAAATGTTAGGTGTTAAGCAACTCATGAGCCTTATTGCAGAAGAATTTCCAAAAGTTAAATTTGGTTATTTTAACCCTCCAATCGAGCGTATTAAAGGCAATTACGAAATAGACTTTGCTGGTGGACGCCCGTAACAACAAATACATAGGCATGCTACTTGCAACAGTGGCAGTTACTATTTGGGCGGGTAATTTTGTGATCGCAAGAGGTGTTAATAAGCAAATTCCCCCTATCACACTGGCTTTTTGCAGATGGTCGTTGGCGACTCTATTAATGCTTCCGATTGCATTTAATACACTTAAAAATGAGTGGCATATTTTAAACAAACACAAAGCCTATCTTTTTTGGGTATCGCTTAGTGGTATTGCGATATTCAATACTTGTTTATATATCTCAGGACATTATACCACTGCCATTAATATGGCGCTCATTAGCACTACATCCTCTCCTATTTTTGCCACTGTATTTGCCATTATTTTTATTGGCGAACGCATCAATGCATTTAGACTAACAGGCATGCTCATTTGTTTATCTGGTGTATTATTACTGATTTCTAAAGGAAGTTTACAAACCCTATTGTCATTTACTTTTTCGGTGGGTGACATATGGGCACTCGCTGGTGCTATAGCATTTGCGGTATACAATGTACTTGTTAGAAAAAAACCAGCAACCATATCTGGCACTACTTTTTTACTGGCCATATTTGGCTTAGGTACATTGTTGATATTACCGGGTTTTTTGATAGAACAAATTAGCGCAGCTCCCATTGTTTGGAACAATTCACTTTTGATGTCGTTGATATATTTGGGTGCAGGAACATCGGTGGTTTCTTTTTTATGCTGGAACGCCGCTATTAAAAAAATTGGAGCAGGTACTACCGTTTTGTTTGGCAACCTCATTCCTGTTATTAGCACCATCGAAGCCGTTTTATTTTTGAATGAACCTTTCCTAAAAATACAAATGATAAGTGCCGGTATTGTTATACTTGGACTCATAGTAGCAAATACAGGTCAACACAAAAAATAAACGAAGCATGTTTGATCAACTCGATAGCATTACTTTAATACTATTATGTATCGCCGCATTTGGTGCTGGCTTTGTAGATGCGATAGTAGGTGGCGGCGGACTTATACAAGTACCTACGGGGCTTATTTTAATGCCCAACTTACCGGTAGCTACCGTTATAGGCACGCTAAAAATACCTGCATTTAGTGGTACTTTTTTTGCAGCTAAACAATACATAAAAAAAGTACAAATAGAATGGAAAACAATAGCACTCATGTGTGTTGTAGCTTTTTCATTTGCATTTTTAGGTTCCGAACTACTTAGTAAAATGGGCAACAAACACATGAAACCTATTTTGTTTTGTGTACTCATTATCGTAGCCGTTTACACCTACACTAAAAAAAGCTTTGGGCAAGAGCAGTCAAAAAATCTTTCATGCAAGGCGCTCCTTTTACGTGGTTTATTATTAAGTGCCACTGTTGGATTTTATGATGGCTTTATTGGACCAGGCACTGGAAGTTTTTTAGTGCTCGGATTTATTGCTTTGATGGGATATGATTTTTTACAAGCTAGCGCCCACGCTAAATTGGTTAATTTATCAACCAATTTTGGATCCATTGTACTATTTTTTATCAAAGGAAGCATCATTTGGGGTATTGCCATTCCAATGGCTATTTGCAACGCAGTTGGGGGGCTATTGGGCGCTAAACTGGCTATTGCCAAGGGAAACCAATTTATCCGCGTGTTTTTTTTACTCGTAATTTGTGCTACTATTTTACGGTTTGGCTACGACGTGTTTTTCAAATAAGGGTTCTTAACTTTTTTTTAGGCCATTAAGGTGGATTACTCCCCTCAATTAGCGTTAATTTTCAACATTCAACCTTAATACCCCCTTAACCCGTAGCTTTATAAGCCTTAATACCTATTCATATGACCATTGGGTTTGAAAAAGAAAAAAATATAAAAGCAGGACTTATAACAGCCGTTATTTGCTTGTTGCTTTTTTGCATTTTCTTTTTTTTGACTTGGGAACTACCTCAAATACCAACGCCAAGTTTTGGTGAAGGCATAGAAGTGAATTTAGGTAATTCAGAAACTGGCTTTGGTACCGAACCACCTCAAGTACCTGGAGAAGCAGCCACAGAAACGGACAATTCCAAAACAACCCCGCCAGTGCAGGTAGAAGCTAGTAAGCCTATACAAACCGACGCTAACGAAACAAATGAGGCTGCGGCAGTTGTAACAAAAACAGTGAAAAAAGAAGCGGTAACAAGTCCTCCCATTCCTACCCCACCTAAACCAAAAGCAGTATTTGGTGGAGGTGCTAGCACTACAACAAGTGGTAATAATGCCGATAGCTATAATGGAAAAACAGACCAAGGTACCCTTGGCGGAAAGGGTGATCAAGGAAAAACAAATGGCAATCCAAATTCAGATAGCTATACCGGCAATGGTGGTAACGGCACAGGTGGCCCAGCAGGCGCAGGTGGTGGCGTAAGCATTAGAAGTGGACTTGATGGAAGACGCATTGCAAAGCTTCCAACTTTTGAAGATGACTTTAACGAAAATGCAAAAGTTGCTGTAGATATTATTGTTAATGGCAGTGGGCAAGTAATTGGAGCTACCGTTAATCCAAGGGGTACCACAACTACAAATGCCAATATCAGAAATATTGCGATTAAAAAAGCAAAAATGCTACGCTTAAATGCAGGCAATGACCCCGAGCAAAAAGGAACCATTGTATTTAGTTTTAAGATTCACGAGTAAATGAATTACGATCAAACACTTGAGTATTTATTTACGCAACTTCCTATGTTTAGTCGTGTTGGTGCTGCTGCTTACAAACCAGATTTAACCAATACCATCAAGCTTTGTGAGGCTTTAGGCAATCCACAACACCAGTTTAAATCTATTCATGTTGCAGGCACCAATGGCAAAGGATCTACCAGTCATATGCTCGCTTCCATTTTACAAACAGCTGGTTATAAAACGGGGCTTTACACCTCACCACACCTAGTAGATTTTAGAGAAAGAATTAAAATTGATGGGGTTTATTGTACCAAAGAATTTGTTGTTGAATTTACAGAACAAATTAAACCACTCGTAGTAACCTTGCAGCCTTCTTTTTTTGAAATTACAGTTGCAATGGCATTTAGTTATTTTGCAAAGCAAAAAGTAGATATAGCAGTGATTGAAGTGGGCCTTGGTGGACGGTTAGACAGCACTAATATTATTACGCCTGAAGTTTCTATCATTACCAATATAGGACTCGATCACACCCAGTTTTTAGGTGATACCATTCCACAAATTGCAAGCGAAAAAGCCGGCATCATTAAAAAAGAGGTTCCCTGTATTATTAGTGAATATACTAAGGAAACAAAACCCGTTTTTGATGCGGCTGCCAAACATACTACCCTAGCCTATGGATCCGAATTGTATACGATGCTTAACACAAAGTATGCACATGATTATTTAGATGTTGAAGTTTTAAATAAAAAAACAGAAGGCATAGAAACCTATCAACTAGATTTAAACGGAAGCTATCAAGCAAAAAATATAATCGGCGTTTTAGGTGCTGTTGGCATACTACAAGCAAAGGGTTGGCAAATTTCCAACCAACACATACAAGCTGGACTTAGTCAAGTAAAAAACAATACAGGCCTTTATGGAAGATGGCAAATTATTGGCACAAGCCCAACTACCGTTGTAGATGTGGCACATAATGTAGCTGGCATCCAAACACTTCTTGCACAAATAGCCCTTGTACACCACCAACAATTACATATTGTTTTTGGCATGGTAAAAGATAAAGATATTGATAGTGTTCTTGCATTATTACCTAGACAGGCTATCTATTATTTTACAAAAGCACAAATAGAAAGAGCCATTGATGCTGTTGAGCTGCAACATAAGGCAGATGTACATGGTTTAAAGGGCAATACCTACCGAGGAGTTAATGAAGCGATTGCTGCTGCTAAAAAAGAGGCGCAGGCCAATGATTTAATTGTGATGTGTGGGAGCGTTTTTTTAATAGGTGAAATTGAAGGAATTATTCCATCAAGTATATTGTAGCCAACCTAATTTAATGAGCGCCTCGTATATGGGCCCCAACTGAACACCATGTAAAATTTTATTTTGCTGGAGTAATTGTAAAAAATCTTTTTTATTATAGAGCACCACTTCAATGTCTTCGTAAAAATCGGGATTGGTATGCGCCGTTGGTACGGCATTTTCAATTAAATAAAAATAAGCAGTATTGTCATTAATTGCTGGATTGGGGGCAAGCTTGCAAATGAGTTGAATGCTATCTGAGGTATAGCCCGTTTCTTCTATGGTTTCCCTAAGTGCTGCTAAAGCTGGGTCTTCTCCATCATTGATAACACCACCAGGTAGTTCTAGCGTTACCGCATCTACAGGATAACGGTACTGTTTTACTAACACAATTTCGTTGCTGGGTGTAACAACCACCGCGTTGGCCCAATTAGGAAGTTCCACTACGTAATACGAATCAATAATTCTACCATCAGGAAATTGACAAGCATCTGCCCTAGCTTTAAACCAACGATCTTCAAATACTTTTTTTGAAGCAATTTTTTTCCAACGCTGTTCTCTCATGAATTACCAATAAAAATTACCAGCCTTTATTTTCTTTTAAGGTTTTGATATGTGCTACATGGTGTTTACCATGCCATGCATAAATACCAAGCATCTCCCAAAGTGTTAATTGACCCCTACGCTGTGGATTAAACAATGTTTTTTCAAAATCGGAATCAGACATATTTTGTAGTAGTGTTAACCATCTTTTATGTAGCGCATAAAGTAGTGTTATAGAAACATTGATGGGTTCTTTTGTTACATCTGCCGTTTCTGACCACGCATTTTCTTCGTAAGGTTTAATGGTTGGGTTTTCTTCTGTTAAAGCCAGCTTACACCTAATAAATGCATGCATATGACTATCTGCCAAATGATGTACGAGTTGATGAACTGTCCAACCACCATCTCTATATGGTGTATGTAATTGCGCTTCATCTAAATTTTCAATAGACTGTTCTAGTTCACTCGGTAAAAACTGAATATCTGCGAGCCATTTTTTCTTTTGCGCTTCCGAAAAAGCTTGTGCCTCGTATTTACCGATTGGATATTTTGGATCTTTTTCCATGCTATTTTTTATGCTTCTCTTAAAGCGTGTCCCGTTAAACTAATAAAAACATCTTCTAAATTAGCCTGCTTTACTTCTTTTGGTTTTTCAAATCCACCTGCTACTAAATCATCAATCAATTGATCCGGTGTGTTGATGGCAATGAGTTTACCGCTATCAACGATGGCAACTCTATCACATAAAATTTCTGCTTCATCCATATAGTGCGTGGTGATCACTACGGTGGTGCCACTATCTCTGATGCATCTTATTAAGTCCCATAAATTTCGTCGAGCTTGAGGATCAAGTCCAGTTGTTGGTTCGTCTAAAAAAATTAGTATGGGCTTATTTATTAAAGTAGTAGCAATAGAAAAACGTTGTTTTTGTCCACCACTCAACTCTTTAAATTTTGCTTTGGCTTTATCTCTAAGGTTAACGCTATCAAGAATCGCCATAGGATCTATTTCCTCATTGTAAAGTCCGGCAAATAAATCTAGCAACTCAATTAAATTAAGACCCGGATAAAAACCTGCTGTTTGAAGTTGAACACCGATTATTTTTTTTATTTCGTCGGCATC
>Ga0315908_10003013_pt1 | contig 12201 bp, 9 predicted proteins | sample LakEriMetagenome_12_FD_203520 | JGI IMG/M metagenome (GOLD analysis project Ga0315908, IMG submission 203520) | Freshwater fungal communities from buoy surface, Lake Erie, Ohio, United States - Buoy 4 MA124 | ecosystem: Environmental > Aquatic > Freshwater > Lake > Lake biofilm | place: USA...
GCTGCTAATTATAATTAGTTAGCAATTAAAAGTTAATATGATTTTGATACTTGTTCTCCTTAATTGGTTCCTCTACCTTTAGCTAAAGGTGAAACCATTATCAAAATCAAAGCTAAATTCGATAGGACTTGTGTTATAACTAGTATATTCTTTAAATTTTTATATTACTATATTATTATTAATTATTATATTATTATATTATTATATTATAATATTTTAATATATTGTTATAATATTTATTTACTTGTATATTTAACTTTTTATTAATTATTTAGATGAAGGAAATGCTTATATTTGGGGAGGAGAAGATTTGAGAAAATACGGAGGTTAATATCACAGTTAGATAGAAAATATAAGAGATGAAATTGGTCATGAATACAAAATAAAAGATGTAGGATTAGGATATTTGCATACGATAATAAATTGTAGTAAGTGATAAATATTATGAATAATAATAATTATAAATTTGAATGGAAATATACGAAATAGAGCAAAGCATAGGTTCAGGTTCATTTGGACAAGTATACCTAGCAATGCACAAAAGAGAGCAGAAGAAGTACGTGATAAAGAAGATAAAAACAACAGAAATGTCTGAAAAAGACAGAGAAAACACAGAGTAGGAAGTACGTCTTCTACAAAACCTTCGTCAACTAAACATAGTGGCTTATAAAGATTCATTTTTGGACCGAGAGCAATACCTTAATATAGTGATGGAGTATTGTGAAGGAGGAGATCTTTACTAAAAAATAAAGAATAACAAAGGCAAGACCTTTCTGGAAACACAAATCATGGAGTGGTTTGTTTAAATGTGTTTGGCTCTTTATTATCTACATGATAAAAAAATATTACATAGAGATCTCAAGACTTAAAACATTTTTCTTAAGAATAGCAGAGTCAAATTAGGAGACTTTGGAATCGCTAAGGTCTTGGATAGTACTTAGTAATTTACTAATACTTGTATTGGAACTCCTTATTATATGAGTCCAGAGTTATTCAAGTACAAACCTTATAGTTATAAAAGCGATATATGGGCATTAGGATGTGTATTGTATGAAATGTGCAATTTGAAACATGCATTTGATGCTCAGAGTTTACAAGGACTTGCTCTTAAAATCATGAAAGGTAATTATCAGCCATTATAAGGCAAGAATTTTACCACACAGTTGAAGGATCTTGTATTAAAAATGCTTAATATTAATCCTAAGTAGAGACCAAATATATTAGATATTCTCAATAAGTAGTTTGTGAAGTAGCATGTCATTAATTATATGGGGGAAGTATTTGGAAATAATGAGTTAGATGAAGATGAAATGAATTTAGAAAGCATTAGGGATTAGGCTTATAAATTAAATATTGTAAGTAATGTTAAAGATTATGTAATAAACAAGTATAAAGACCATAATAAGTTAAGTATCCTTATTATTTAATAGCCCAATAATGATTAATCCCTTTAGTAGAATAATAAGGGAACTAGGGCAAAATAGTTAAAGGAATTGAAGAAGGTTGTTGAAGAAAAAAATATTATTAAATAGCATATTGACATGTTATAAAATCAGATCAATTAAAATATATAACCTTAAATAGAAGATTAAAATTATAATCAAAATATTTAGCCTCCAATTCATTAAAACCATCAAAATATCAATCATGTTAGTTTAAATAATAATATTAATAATAATATTTAAGAAAATGAATAAAAAGATATTTAATAAGTTAAATAAGCTTATAAAAGAAGAAAATTAGAGAATGTGAAAGATATTATTGATTAAACTAATAATAATAATAATAATAATAATATTAATAATAATATATATAATTCTAACAATAATATAAATAATAATAATTAAAATTAAGAAAGTAACAGATAAAATTAAGCATAGAAAAAATTTTCTTTCAAAATCAAAAAAGAAATAATAGAAAATAGAAAAGATACTTATACTGAAGAAGATGAAAATTATAATAGTAATAAAGCAATTAGAAAGGGAAGTTACGATAATGAATTAAGTAGTTACGATTAAAAATAATAAATATTATTTCATTAATAATAATAATAAAATCAACTGATTAATCAAATTTAATAAAACCCCTAATCCAATTAATAAATACATTAATAGTATATATAACAATAAACATAAAATCATTTCTAATAATAAATTCAAAATAATTAAAAATATTAAAGGTAGTATATTAGCTAACAAAAATAAGAGGTATAAGAAATAAAAACAAATATTAATTAAAAAAATAAGCTAGAATAAATAAATTCATAATATAAATTATAAGATCATAATTCAAATGATTAATAATAATAAATAAATGTTAAATAATAATAACAGTAATAATAAGTTTAATAATATTATAATTAATAATAATTACAAAAATAATAATAATAAGAAATAAAGAAAAATAATAATCTGACAAATAATAATAAACGTAAATTTAAAATAACAGAAGATTATAGTATGCATGAAAGTGAAAGTGGCGAAGAGGTGATTTTAGAAGAAGACTCAAATGATTCTTAGAGCGAATTAGAAAACACATCCAAGCTATATTCTAGACAAATAAAAACACTGAAAAATAAATTAAAAGAGAAAACATTAAGAGTAAATGAACTAAAAGAATCTTTGTAAATAAATCTTCAAGATGAAGATATTCCAGAATTAAGTGATACTGATGACAATATTGTAATGAGTCCAGAAATATAATAGCATTCAAATAATCCAATGTGTGAAAAAGTAAAGGAAAGAATTAGAATTCTAAAAATGAGATGTGAAAATGGTTTAGGCCATATTATTTATGAAAAAGCTTTGAATTATGTTTTGCTTAATAATAAAACTATCAAGCCTCATATTCAAAGAAAAGATCTCATTGAAATTATGGGTGAAGATAATATTGGGTTCTGGCATCTTATTGATTAAATCATACTTTTCTAAGATATACTTAAATAAATATGAATAATTTCCAATTTAATATTATTTTTTTTATCATTATCATTATTATATATAATAATTATTATAATATTAAACTGTTAATTTTTATTTCTATTTGAATTTTATTATTATAATTTATATTAATCAAACTAATCTTTTATGAGCTCAAGTAATTTTTAATCCTTCTTAATTAACTTATTAATATTATAAATTTATAACATCTCAGTGATTATAAAAAATTAAAATATCCAAAAGTTAAAGTAAGCTAAAAATTTTGTAAATTTACCATTTTATTTTTCATTATAATTATGATAATTTTATAATAATAATTATATTAAATAATAATTTTAATTATAAAAAATGTTTAAAGTTTTATAGAAAATACCAAAAGGTGTTTTCATAAATAATGAATATTTTTTAAGCAAAAATAAAATAGACGTATATGATAGAAAAAATAATTAAATAATGTGTTAAATAGATTAAACAGACTAATACTTAATAGAATTAGCAATAGAAAGCGGGATCAAAAGTTATGAAGATACATGGCAGTATTCTTCTAGCTAAGAACGATAAGACTATTTATATAGATTATCACAAAAGCTAGAAGAAAACATGTAACTTCTTTCAGAAATAGAAACAATAGATACTGGTAAACCAATAAACCAATCAATAGAAGATATAAAATGCTGTATTGAGACACTGAAATATTTCTCAAGCCAAACTATGCTATAAGGTCGTAATATTTGTAACAATAGTTTAATTGAAATGTAAACTTGAAGAGAACCTATTGGCTGTATCGGATTAATAACTCCTTGGAACTATCCTTTACTTCAAGCCATTTGGAAATTAGCCCCAGCTTTAGCATATGGCAACACAGTAGTTCTAAAACCATCTGAGTATTCCTCTCTCTCATGTCTTATGCTTTCTAAATTAATCCAATAAATACAATTACCCAAAGGAGTAGTTAATATTGTTACAGGTGATGCAATGGTAGGAAGGACTATGGTAGAAAGTTAATCATTGGAAATGATATCTTTTACTGGAAGTGGTAAGAGTGGAGCTAATATTATAACCAGTGGAGCCAATACTAATTTAAAGAAAGTAACGGTTGAGTTAGGGGGAAAGAGTTGTATTGTGGTCGATAAGGAATGTCAGGATATTGATATTGCAGTATAATAAGTATTATGGGGATGTATGTATAATATGGGATAAAATTGTGTAGCTAGTACCAGGTTATTACTTCATTAGGATATCCATCATGAATTTATCTACAGATTGAAGCATTAGGCATTGAAACAGATCAAAATAGGAGATCCAATGAATTAGGATGTTAATTTTGGATATCTTAACAACCAGATGCAAGTTGAAAAATTCAATTATTACCTATAACAGGCAAAAAATCAACCACATATAAAAGTAGAGCTATAAAGATAAGATTTCAACTTCAATAGAAAAGAATAAGGTTATTAATGTTGGCCTGTAATTCTGTCAAATGTAAATGACAATGACCCTTGTGCTTAAGAAGAAATATTTGGACCAATCTTGAGTATCCTCTAACCCTTTTCCACAATAGACGAAGCCATTAATAGAACTAATAACACAGTCTATGGACTAGGGGCCGGTATATTTTCAAATAATAATGATGTTATTCATAAATGTGTCAGAATGTTCAAAGCTGGTAATGTATGGGTCAATTTTTATAATCTAACTCATCCTGCTATGCCTTTCAGTGGATTCAAGCAGAGTGGCTTTAGTAAGGAGGTTGGGTAGGAAGCTGTTGAAGAGTATACCAGGGTTAAGTCACTTTATTATTCTCATAATCACATTTGAATTATATTTATATTTATTATTATTATTATATAACACTAAAATGACTGAAATTGAAGATTTTGATGAATAGTTATAAGCTTAACTTAATAAGTTTGATAAAATGATACAGGATATTCCCAATCTTGATTTTAAGTAGAAATAAAGTTAATATTTGAAGGTCCAGTAGATTTAGAAAAATATCAATACTTTAATTGAAAGTTGTGATATGGAAATAAATAATCTTGATAGAAACCAAGCTGAAAAATATTAATAATAATTATTTAGTCATTAAAAAAGGTATTCATTTATTTATATTTTTAATTATCAATCGTTTTGATTATTAAATTAGTATTATTATAACATTGAAATAATACTGTCATATTTATAATTATTTTCAAAGATAAATTAATAAAAATAAAATAAATGATAATGATGATAAAATAAACATATAAATAATAATAAATGAGCTAGATTTCAGTTATTAAAAGGGAAATTTAATGAGTTAAAAAACGAAGGTCAAACAAACAAAGAATTATTCGGAAACGCAAAAAACATAGCAAACTTAGATATATAAGAAATGAATTAATAATAAGTAATGGAATACGGTGATCATCTTTAAGAAAAAGGGTTATCGAAACTAGACAACATAATAATCCGAATCGATGAAGGATAAGCCCTGGCCAACGAAATAAACATTGAGATGGACCGACAAATCTAAGTATTAGATCGTGCTCATTCCAAACTTAAGGACACTTAAGTGGTATTGAAAAGAACATAGGCGTTGCTCAATTATTTTGCAAGGTAGATACAGACCGATAAATTGCTTATGTGTTGTATTTGTCTTATTATTATTGCTATTCTTGTTATTATTATTCTCAGTGCTATGGGTAAGACAGGTATTGCTAAATCTATTATTTGAAATTTAAATTATATTTTTGATCATGCAATTAGTTCTTTCTATGATTCTATTATTTGCTGGAATTGCTTTCTGTCATTTTCTAGACGGTCTTATAAATTTATCCATTCTTATTATTGTTATTGTAATTTTTATTATTTTTCTTCTTATAATTCTTCCTCATTTTCTTCTATCTGATATTTATTTTTCTACCCTTTTTTTATTATATCATATTAATTTAAATTCAAATTGCTAAATTATTCATTTAATTGCTTGTCTTATTTTTTTATAAATTTTTTCAATCTAATATTATCTTCTTATAATTTTTCTATTTTCAGTCTAATTTCTTCATTATTTTCTTGTTAAGTATTTTAAGACTAATATATTTTAGCTTTTTAGATTGTTTATTGGTTTTCTTTTGCCTATTTGTTTTAATACTATTTAATTAAACTTAAAATTTATTCATAATATTAATTATTCTTCTCTTCTAGTTAAGATATTATTTTTTTATATTATTTTATATCAGATAGTAATTTTAATTCATTATTTTAATCTTTAATAACTTTTGTTATTTTTACTTAATTTTACTAACTTTATCCTTTAAGTTAAAGATTTTCATAATACAAATTTCTATCTCTTAAATAGTAAATTTCTTATTCTTGATTTTGAATTTGGGATTATAAATCGTTAATTTAAGATTCAAACAATTATATTTTATTTTAATATTCTATTGATTGTATCTTAAGTGACTCATTATATGACTAATCTTTAAAAGTTTTTAACTAATTAATGATTTATTCCTGATAAGTTATTTTTTCATTATTTATTTTGATTTGACTATCAGCTTCTTTTAATTGGCTTTATAATATTCCATAATCATATTTTAGTTATTCATATTAATCTTTTGTTTATGAAATAATAGCTTTTTAATTATTATATTTAGACTATTTTTATTAATTATTAAATTTACATCTAATTTTTTAGCTTTTTCTTTAAAATCCATATATTTTCCTTCTTATTCCAATAATAAAATTTTAAACTCTGAATTTTATTAAACTAATTTCTCTTATTATTCTTTGAACTATTTCTTTATATTATTTAATATTTACTTGTTAAGGGATGACTTATAATTCTTTTATTACTTCTCTATCTACATATTTTAATACTTCTTTCTCTACAAATTAAATTTAAGATGATTTATTTTCTATTATTACTGATTTATGACCATTTAAATTCTTGATTATTTCGTTTTATTAGTTTTATTATTATTATTTTAATTCACTAATTATATTTTCATAGTTTATTCTTAATTATTCAAATGTATTTTTATCATTTTAATGCTGGTCTGAAAGAATTTATAATTATTATTAATAACTTATATTTTGTTCTTCTTTTTAATATAATTATTTTTAAATATTATTTATATTTGTGTTTAGTTATTAATATTTTTATTATTTCTTTTTAATTTTTTATATTAATTCTTCTATCTGTTAATCTTTATACTTTATCTGTTAAAAGTATATGTTAGATTTATCTTATTATTTTTAATTTTCTAAAAGTTATTCTAATTCAATAATTTATTATTACTTTAAATTTAAAAAATATAATTACTAATTATTTTTATTAGCTCAAAGATTATTAATCTAATTATTTTAGTTTTATTTCAAATTCTTAAATAAGTTTTTCCTCATTATTTTTATAAAAATCTGCTTATAATTTTTCTTAGTTTTAATGATCTTATTTTAGTTATCCAATAATGCAGTTTAAATCTTTGATTTATTTATAAAGTGATAACTTTTCAGCCTCAATTTATTAAATAATAAGATCTTTATTTATGTAATTTTTTAATTATTATTCTAATTACTTAATCTTATAAATATTGTTAATTAAATAAATACATGAACAGATTATTCATTAATTTTAAAAATATATTAAGACTCTTATTATTTTTAAAGAATTATTTATTTTTCATGAGTCTTATTTATTTCTGATACTTACTCTCTTTGCTTTATTTGAAGTTTATCTATTTCACTTAAAAGATAATTTTTCTAATCTACAATCTTTATTAATTTAATATTATATTTTATTTATTACTTCTTGAGGGATATAAGCTACTTCTTTATTTTGATAAACTACAACTTCCTTTTATTTTTATTATTAAATGATGTGAATTTAATTTAAATAATCTTTTATTTCTTCTTCTTTTATTTTCTGAATATTTTATATTTCTTATTCTAAACTTTATATTCTTGTTTTTTGATTTTATACTTCTATTTCTAATATTGTTATGTTTTTAGCTTATTTATTCATGTTTAAACTTTAATCATCTATTATTTTCTATAATTATTATATTTCTGAATCATCTTTTACTTTTATATATTACGTTTATCCTTATTTTTCAACAATTTATATTTTATTAGTTTCGTTTGTTTTAGATAATTATTTTTATAAATCTTATAATTATTCTTTTAACTCTTTTACTTTATTTTTTTTTTTATTAATATATTCCTAAATTTTATCAGTGTTTTCTTGAATTTATTTATGATCATTAAATTTAATAATATTGTTAAACTAGTCATTTTTATTTTCTTAAATAATTAATATAATTTACATTATATTTTTTATTGTATTTATAATTTAAAATTTATATTATTTTCATTTAATTATTATTAAAGTTAATTAATTATTTTTTATTTTTCATCTAATTAATTATTTAAATTATCATTTATCTATTTTAAATTATTGAAATTTTCATTCTATTTATACTTAAAATTAATATTTTACTTTTTAATTTTCAATACTATACTAAAATTCAGTTTATATTTTATTTAAATCTTTTTAATATTTTTCATTAAAAGATTATTCCAATTATAATAATTAATTTTAATTTTTATTATTATTTTATTCTCTTAATTATATTTCATTTTTTAATTCATTTATCTATTATTAATGATTTTTTTCTAAATTTATTATATATTCATTCAATTATTTTATTTTTATTTTTAACTATTCAGCTTCTGTGATTAATTAATTATTATTATTTTTATAATTTTATTTTTTTTGAATTATATTTTAAATTTAAGTTTTGAATTATTCTATCTGATTTTCGAGATAAATTATTTTTGACTGTTACTCTGGATCTATTATCTTAACTACTTCAATACTCTTTTCACTTTTTAACTAATTAGACAATTCTTAATTTTATTTAATTAGCAAATTATACTTGATTTGAGTTTAATTAATTATTTATTCCTAATTAAAAATTATTTTTATTATTAAAATACATAATGTTCTTTTAATAAATTCTTTGTTTTTTATTTCACTTTTTCTATTTCTTATTCATAATGCTCTTTAATTAATTTCATTTATAAATTCATTTCTTAACTCATAACTTAATTTTATATATTATGATCTAGTAATAATCCCATATTTTAGTGAATTTTATTTGACTCTATTTAACTTTAATTTTGTATCAAAAATGTTTAATGAATACAATTATTCATCTGCTAATCCATAGTTATGTTTATATTATCTTATTTAAATTTTATTATCAATTCAAATATTTATATTAAATTAAATCATATATTTTTATATTCTTTTTTATTTTATTTATTAATATATATTCTTATATAAAATTGCAATGTTTATTTAAATAAAACAATTATTTAATATAATAAAATTTTTTCAATAATTCTTAGCTCATAGTTAAAAATTTATCTTTTTTCCTATAATTTAAAGATAAATTTTAATAAAATGTTAAAAATGATGTTTAATTATGTAAATTTATTAAAATATAATTTATTTATGTTTTCATTAAACAAGTATCACTTATTATTTATATATATATTATATGAAACTTTGAAATTAAAATTATATGAAAATTAAAACATATTTAAGTAAAAAAATGAAGAACAGACTTATAATAAATTTTTAATATAGATATTATAGTAAAAATATTAAAGATATAAAGTAAAGTTTTAATATCATTAGTTAATAATAAGCTTCTGTTATATCAAAGGGATATTAATAAATTATTCATTGTTTTGATTATCATTAAAATCAGTATCTAAATACTTCTATGAAGTATCATAAGGTAAAAAATAAGCTGCAAAGGTTCCAACTAAACTAGTAAAAGCTAAAAACAAAAAAGGATATTTGATATTAAGATTAAGCAAAGGGAAGAGAACATAAGGCATAAAAATACTTCCTAATCTTCCCACAGCACAAGCTGATCCATACCCAATAGTTCTATTAAGAGTATCATAAGCCTCAGTAGTATAAGGATAAAGGACACTAAAGATATTTTTCATGGTAAATCTACTGATAAAAAACATGAGTCCGTTCGGATAAAAAGCAGTCACAATATTTGAAAAGATACTAACAAAATAGAAAAAGGTAATTGATTTCCTTCGGCCAAATGCAGGATTGTCTATAAGGAAAAGAGAAAAAAAGATAGAAGGCAATTCTCCTAGAACGGCATAAAACATAGTGGAAAGAGATTTCTATTATATGATAACGAAAGGCAAGATAGTAAGTTAACCATGATACATGAAATTAATGCTGACCCAAATGAGCCACAACATCACCGTTAGTCTCAAATTCTGTTTCTTAAACAAATTATTAAACCCACTTGTAGTCTCCATTAAAGTCAAATGATAATGTTATAGATCTTTGACTTCTTCTTCGGTTAAATCTACATTTCTATTGTTCTTTATGCACATCTGTTTTATGCTTTCTATCGCTTCATCTGTTTTCTAATTGGCTAATAAGTATCTTGGACTCTCTTCTATGTAGTATTAGTTGAAAATTAAAACAAAGAACATTGGCAAACTCGACACAAGCATCATCATCTAATAATTCCCAGATTTTAAATCTGCCTCCAAAAATAAATAAGCCAAAATGATAGATATGATTTTTCCAATAGAAAGCAAGAAATTGACAATTACCAACAACTTACCTCTATATTATAAAATACTAATCTCAGCTATCATACTAGTAGTCAAGGGTAAAGAAAGTCCAAAACTGAAGCCATAGAAGAACCTAATCCATTTGAAATAATGATAAGAGTCTAAAACTGCAAATTGGAGCGTTACTAAAATAATCATTAGAGTGGAAAGAGTGATGGTCTTCTTCCTTCCTAATACCTAATCCGCTAACTTGCCTGCGAGGATCGAACCAAAAAACATACCGAAATAGAAAAGAGACGATAGAAATTCTACTTGATCTAGCGATAATTTCCAACGGTTTTTAAGTACTGGCATTATAAGTGACATTAAACCTAGTTGCATACCATCGTTTAAATCTATTAGACCTAGAATTATTAGTGTTTTTATTTGATATTAACCGAAACCTATTTTATTCTCTAGGATCTGATCAAATACTTATTTTTTTAAAGACATTTTTCGGGTTTACTTATATATAATCTTGATTATATATCTATTATATTTATAAGTTTTTGTTTATATTTTCAATATAATAAGCATCTGCAGTAAACTTGATTTTAATTATCTAATTATTTTTTTTTCTTTATATGGCTTACTCCTTTTTTGAATTATTAATAATTCAATACTAAATCATTTTTCAAAGGTTTTTATAATAATTCATATGATTATTCAGGCAAATAAGAATAAGACTAGTTATTTCTTTAAAATATTGATAATTAGTATGATAATTAATCTAACTTTTCATCTTTTTTTTCTCTATTTATATTAATATTTATATTACAAATCAAATATTTCTTATTTTAATTAATCTTTTTAAATAATTATTTATTAAATTTTTTCTTAATATTTTTTTAAAATCTCTTTAAATGTATTAGTTATTGTTAATAATTCCCTATTTACTTTTTAAATATTTAATAAATCAGCAGATAGCTTTTCATCGACTTTTAATTATTTTTTTATATCTTATAACTATTGAACTTATTATTATTAATTCTAAATTTTAGCTTATTATTTTAAAACTAATTAAAGATGATTTTATTCAAATAAATTTTAAATATTTTTTTATTCACATATTATACATACTTCATAAAAATTATTTTTAATTTATCTTTTTTTTGCTATATGATTATGACAGTAATTATTCTCACAAAAAATGCTTTTTATTAAAATTTTATTAATATAATACCAGTAAAAAAATGATGATTTATCTTTAAATTAAGTTCAGCAAATTAAGCATTAATTATTTAAAATCAATTAATTAGCCGATGAGTATTCATTATTTATACTATTTTTATCAAAAATTTAATTTTAAAAATATTTATGAAATTTTATTTATAGATAGTATTAATTTATATCATTATTTTTTTCTAGTTATATTCAAATATTTTTTTAATTATTTTAAAATAATTAATCAGATTATTCATTATTATTAATTAAGGAAGAGCATGAAGTTGAAATTTAATTTACTAATTTGTTATTTAAATTATTCATGTTTTTTAAATGATTTACAATAAAATAATTTTTTATTATATTTATAATAATTTAAATGATACTACTAAAAATAATTATAATATAAAATATTTAAATATGTTTTCAATTGTGATTTGAATAGTAATATTTTTAAATT
>Ga0315908_10003014_pt1 | contig 12199 bp, 9 predicted proteins | sample LakEriMetagenome_12_FD_203520 | JGI IMG/M metagenome (GOLD analysis project Ga0315908, IMG submission 203520) | Freshwater fungal communities from buoy surface, Lake Erie, Ohio, United States - Buoy 4 MA124 | ecosystem: Environmental > Aquatic > Freshwater > Lake > Lake biofilm | place: USA...
TTAGATAATAATGCTGAGTAGAATATTGCGTAGATAATTTTCATCAAAAGTGGCAAGAGGAGAGTAAGTGATCGGAATAGATCTAGGAACAACAAACTCATGTGTAGCTTTAATGGAAGGCTCATAACCAAAAGTGCTAGAAAATGCAGAAGGTATGAGAACAACTCCTAGTGTGGTAGCATTCACAAATGACGGACAAAGATTATGTGGAGTGCCAGCCAAGAGACAAGCAGTGACAAACCCAGAAAATACTTTCTTCGCTACAAAAAGACTAATAGGAAGAAGGTTCGATGACCCAATGGTACAAAAAGACGTAAAACATCTTCCTTACAAAATAGTAAGGAATAGCAATGGAGATGCTTGGGTGGGTACTAGTGATGGTAAGTAATAGTTTAGTCCTAGTCAGGTGGGAGCTTTTGTTTTGATGAAGATGAAGGAAACTGCCGAGAGTTATTTGCAGAAGACTGTCAGTAAGGCAGTAGTTACTGTTCCTGCCTATTTCAACGATAGTCAGAGACAAGCTACCAAAGATGCAGGAAAGATTTCAGGTTTAGATGTGTTGAGAATCATCAATGAACCTACTGCTGCTGCTCTAGCCTATGGAATGGATAAGACTGATGGTACTTTATTAGCAGTCTATGATCTGGGAGGTGGTACTTTTGATATCTCCATCTTAGAAATCAGTAATGGAGTATTCGAAGTCAAAGCTACCAATGGAGACACTTCTTGTGGAGGAGAAGACGTCGATGCCATTTTATAAGAACACATCTTGAAAGAGTTTAAGAGTCAATCAGGCATGGATGTTTCTAAGGATAAAATGGCTATTCAAAGAGTTAGAGAGGCTGCTGAAAAAGCCAAGATTGAGTTGAGTAGTACCAATTAGACCGACATCAATTTGCCTTATCTCACTGCTGATGCTAGTGGTCCTAAGCATTGCAATTTCAATCTCACTAGAGCTAAGTTAGAAGGACTTGTTGAAGAGTTTCTTAAGAAGACTATCAAGCCATGTGATAACTGTATTAAGGATGCAGGAATTACTAAGGACAAAATTGGAGAAGTCTTATTGGTAGGAGGAATGACCAGAATGCCTAAGGTATAATAGATGGTTCAGAACTATTTCGGAAAAGTACCAGGAAAGGGAGTGAATCCTGATGAAGCAGTAGCTTTAGGAGCTGCTATTTAAGCTGGAGTTTTAAAGGGAGATGTAAAGGATTTACTTCTATTAGATGTGACTCCTTTGAGTTTAGGAATAGAAACATTGGGAGGAGTCTTTACTAGAATGATAAACAGGAACACAACCATCCCAACTAAAAAGAGTCAAGTGTATTCTACTGCAAGTGACAACCAAACAACTGTTAGTATCAGAGTCTTCTAAGGAGAAAGAGAAATGGTAGCTGATAATAAACTACTTGGCTAATTTGATTTATAAGGAATCCCTCCTGCCCCTAGAGGAGTTCCTCAAATTGAAGTTACCTTTGATATTGATGCAAACGGTATTGTTCATGTCAGCAGTAAGGACAAAGCCACTGGAAAGGAATAGAGCATATCTATTTAAAGTTCAGGAGGTCTCAGTGAAAAGGAAATCCAAGACATGATCAACAATGCTGAAAAAATGAAGGACTAAGACGCTAAAAAGAGGGTAATTTATTTATATTTATCATTTTTAGGAAATGGTAGACCTTAAAAACGAAGCAGATAATGCCATCCATACTACTTAAAAGAGTTTGGATGAACATAGAGCCAAGTTAAATAGCACTGATATTGAAGAAATTGAAAAGGAAGTTTCTAGTTTAAGAACCATGTTGACTGATTCCGCTGTTGCAAATGAAGACTTGAAAGCTCAAATTAATAAAGTTAAGGAAGCCACTATGAAGATCGGAAAAGTTCTTTATTAGAACGCTGGTGCTAATTAAGATCAATAATAATCTCAAGAAAACACTGAAAACTAAGAAAATAAAGAAAATAAATAATGATACAATATATTTTTATATATTTTTATTATCAAATCTTTTGTTTACTTTTATTAATTTTTATATATTACTTAATTTAAATATATTATTAATGATATTTATTAATATCTTACTTTTTTAAATTTAATTAAAAGAATTTTTATTGTACAACAAATATTATTTAATTAAATATTTTAATCAAATTTTATAATAATAGGTTAAATATCAAAATTTATTATTTTATAGCATTCCATACTATTTATAAAGTTTATAAAGCTTCTTCTACATAACTTTATCATTTAATATTTAGCTATTTTGAAGATTGCTTTTATCTTTAGAAGGAATATAAATAAATTAGTGTTCCTTAACTTATATCTTTTCGAAATGACCTTGAATAGTATCAAAGAAATCTTTATAACTGGATTTCTATAAAGGATTATAGAAAGAAACCTAATTAGTGTTTTTCTATTAATTTCTATTATTAGAAAAATGTTAATTGTAATCATTCTTAATGGAATCATTAAACATCTAAATAAAAACTAGACTTAAAGGAATAGCATCAGCAACCACTACCCATCTAACTGGTATGTCACATGAAGGATAAGTCAAAGATCCCTTATAGTAATAATATGCGAACTCTCTGGAATATTACTTTATCATATTGTTTTTAAATATATCTTCTAAATTTAATCTTTATTTTTTCTTGCAGAATTCTTATCTAGGTTCTTAAAAGTTAGGCAAATTTATTAGATCCAATTTATCTAAAAAGTCATTTGTTGATTGAGGAACCATTTTTCCTAAAATACTTATTATCAATTTTTCTGTATAAACTTCACAAGTCAAAGGATATCTATTATTATAAATAATATTAATAGAAATATAATTTTACATATTAAAGATTTTATAATTTTTATTTTAAAATAATAATTCTAATAATTATAATATAATTTAATAACATATTTATTAATAAAAATACAAAAAATATAAATTATTCTAAATATATAAAAATAATTATATTTATAATAAATGTTAATAATGTTGATATGATAGTTATTCAATATTAATTACCCAACAAGTTGAATTTCGATAGGATGAGATTGACCGTTGATAGTGTGTTCACTTGGAGTGTGGAAGTGAACTTCCTGAATTGTAAATTCATTACTATCTTGGTCAGTAACCTTTGCAAACGAACACTTCTCTAACCTCTCCGAATCATCATTAGTCTTATCAAGCACTTAACTCACAATTTGAGAAGGTTTCTTACACTTTATCTAAACCATGTTATCATTGTAAACTAGTTAAAAATCATCAGAATTTACTTCATTATAACTTATTTAAATCGCATTTATCTAATCTATTTAAGGAACCCAACTTTAAAATTAAGTACAATCTTTAATATCAATTGGAGATTAATTCGTTTATTCTTTGCATTAACACTCCCAATCATCTCCTTTTTACTCGTAATTCCAATCTTCATTACAATATTTCGATCTTTATGGTAATAGAATTACCGGCTGTTTAACTATTTCTTAACTTATTTCTACTGGATTAGGATTACATTCTATATTTAATAATGTTTTAATTTAACACACCCAATCTTCTTTTTAATCTTTTTATTCTGCACATAAATTCCAATTATCCAATTCGTTGTCTTATATGCTAAAGCAATTTTCATTCATATAATTACTACTTTAAATATTTTTTATATTCTTAATTAATAATGCTCCTTAAACTACCATATCTTTATTATCAGTTGTAAAGTATAAATTTTGTTTTGATAAACGAAAATAAAAATAATCACTATCAAATTTCTAATTTTTTAAATAATTTGTCGAATAAAGATTCTAATCATCATTGAATAATTATTAATCTTAAGTTATTTCTAGTTTTTCATTAGTCAATTTAATCATTTTGTAACTATTTTTTTCTTTTCCACTTACAATTGGAAATCTTTATTGATCCTTAATATTAAAATATCATTATAAATTATATATTAATATTTTATTATTATTAAATAAAATTTACTATAAAATTATTAGATTATATTTTGAGATATCCTTCTTTTAAAATTTTTATAGAATCTTCTTCTTACTTATATTTTTCTTACTAGTTGTATTTTTATTCTAATTATAAAATCAATTTTTTTTAGTTATTTTGATTTCTCAAATCATCTTAGGATTTTTAAAAAGATAACGAATTTAATTAAATTTTTGTTCCTGTTTTAATTTACAAATTTAAAACAACTAAAATAACTAATATTTTAATTACAATTAATTAAAAAAAGTAAAAATAATTAGAAAAAGACAACACACTTCATTAATTATATTATTATAGGAATATAAATTAAAAAATTATAAAATTTATTTTATTCAAAATAAAATTGATTTAAATATAATTATTAAATTTTTTTGATTATAAATTATTAGATTTATTATTTATTAATATAAAATTTCAATAATTTATCTAAAAGTTGATTTTTTCTATAAATAAATTATATTAATGTACCATTTTATTATGATATTTATTAAGAATTAGGTCTTAACTTTTTTAAACGTTAGTTATTTAAACTCAACTATTTAATAGATTTATTATAGATATTTTAAAATTATATTTATTTAGTTTATAGAAATTGCTCAATTTATTATTTATTTTAAACACTCAAATCATTAGATTAATCAGAAATAATGTTTCTATTATTTATAATAAATAAACTATTTTTTAATTCTATTTAACAATTATTTTGATTTTCATCTTTAAATTAATCAGTTTATTTTTTCTTTTGAGCTAAATTTATGTTTTACAATTATTTAATTTTAAGGCATGAAACCTATTATTCTCTTTAACTTAATATTTTTTATAATTCTAATTTTTTATCATCATTAATTAACATTATATGCTTTTATTCATTTTCTTATTTATTATTTAAATTTTCGTTTAAAACATCTATTTATTTCTAAAAAAAGTCTTTTTAATTGTTACTACTATTAATTGAATTTTTAATTCTTATGATAAATTAATTATCATTTTTTTTATTAATTTATTTGAAATTTTTTTTTTAATTTTAAAATTTTTATAAAAAAACTTCATATTATTTAATTTATTTTTTTTTATCTTATAAAAAATATTAAGAATCTCTACTTTTTTTTATCAATTTTTGATTGAAATTCTATTTAAATAAAAAATAATAATAAATATTTTAAACAATAATTACATTAGTCTAAAATATATGATTTTCATTTTTAATTGTTACTTTAAATTATACTTTTTTTTTAGATTTTTAGAAATTTTTATCTCATTCAAAATTAATTTTATTAAATTAATCCTAATTATCTTTCAAATAACTTTGAGTATTATAATAAATATTTAAATAAGTGTTATTAATTGACTATTCTTATATAGTTAAATTTTTTAATAAATTGAGATCTTCAACAAATGAATAAGTATTAAATTCCTGTTTTTCTATTATTTAATCTTATAATAGATTCAAACTATTGTAAAAATGAACAGAAATATTTTTCTTTATTCTTTTTAGCTATTAAATATATTAAAGTATTTTATTAACTGTCCATTTATATTTTTTTAAGAAATAATAAACCAAAACACATATTGATCGATTTTATCCTTTAAAAGAATGGATCAAAATCTATTCACCATTATTTATAGATTCTTCTATGAATTAATAGCATTTCAATAAATTTATGTTTTCTTTTTAAAAAGCTGTCTTAAATAATTTATTTTTTTATCTATTTTAAATTATATTATTGCTTTATTTATATATTTTACTTCTTTTTCATTATCTTACCACTCAAATGATAGATATTTGATGTTTTAATTAGAAAATAAATTTTTTGTTTATTATGAATTACAATTTATAATTCAAGTTATTTAATTTTAAACTAAAAAATTTATATCCTTTTATTATAAATTTTTATATACTTATGCAGAATGTTTGTCTCCTTAATAAATTTAATCTTAAATTCTTGTTATTTCATAAAAATTTTGCATTATTATATGAATAGAAAAATAATTTTAATAAAATTATTAAATTATTATAATTTTTTAATGTTTATATATTTGTACAACCTTATAAAAGAAGAAATTAAATAAGATTATCATATGTTAAAAACTATTATTGATTATTGAAAAAATTAACGAAATAAAGAATAAGATTTATATCTCAAAAAAAGATTGTTATTAAAATAATTAAACTAATCATAAAATTTATAAGATTGGATGTATTTAGCATAAAAATATGATAAATTTGAAGGTATTTAAAAATATAATTAGTTTTATAAAAATAAATAAATTTTATGAAAAATTATGATAATAATTATATAAATAGTTTCATAAAGATTTTAATTTAAAGTTTAATAAAATAAATAAAAACAATAATATCAATGATATTAAATATAAAATAGACATATAATTATGGAAATTAAGGAGTGAATCTTCTCTTTATGATTATAAATTTATTAAACAATTAATGAATCTTTTGAAAGAATGTATAGAATAAAAAGATGTGCAATAATTATAAGAAATTCTTTAAACTCATGCATATAGAAATATTGGAGGAATGAGTAATAAAGAACTCTATAAAGTTTGTTTTATTGGTAGTAAATAATTAATAATGGATTTCAGAAAATAATTAATATAAGCGTACACTTTTTTAATCAATGAATCTTCATTGGAAACTGATAAAAAAATAAGTTTTCTTAAAAATATAAAACATGCTTTAGGAAAAACAGCTTTGTGTTTGTCAGGAGGTGCTTCATTTGGACTTTATCACGTTGGAGTAATTAAAACATTGTATTTGCAAAATATGCTGCCTAGAATAATTACAGGTTAATATCATCTTTATTATCATTATTATTTTAGGTAGTTCTGCTGGATCTTTAATTGCAGCGGTTCTTTGTACCAAAAAATAAGAAGAAGTTCACAAATTGTTTGATTCCAATCAAACTAGTTATAGTGCTTTTACAAATGAAGACACAAGACTTATAACTAAAATTAAAAGATTCATTGAAAAAGGTTTGGTTAAAGATATTCAAACTGTAGCTTAATTTATAAGAGATAATATTGGAGATGTTACATTTTAAGAAGCTTATGATTAAACTGGCTTTATATTAAATATAACTGTAACTGGAAGTGGTGATCACGATTAATCCAGAGTAAGCTTTATTTTTTAAATTACTTTATTATAACATTTAATTTCTTATAATAATTTAATATAATAAAAATTCAATAGTTAATATAATAATTTTATCAATTAACAATTATTAATGATTAATTAGGTGCTTAATTATTTAACAGCTCCCAATGTATTAATTTGGAGTGCATGTGCTGCTAGTTGTGCAATTCCTAATTTTTACGGTTCCTATCAAATTCTAGTCAAAACTCATAACTCATAAAATAACGAATTTAAACCTTGGATTCCTTTTGGCAAAAAGTATATTGATGGCAGCATTGATTGTGATATTCCTTAACAGAAAATAAGTGAATTATTTAATGTAAGTTTTTTTATTGTTAGTCAGGTAAATCCATTCGTAATTCCTTTCAACTAAGATAAAACAGATAATAATGGAATATATTTCTTAAAAAAATAAAGTATCTTAAATAGAATAAAGAAGATTATTAATTAGGTTATTTTAAAGATAATTGATTTGATATCTATGGAATTCAAATTGAGGATGAAGTAAATAATGTCAATAAATATTTTGACAAAAGATGTTTAGAAAATATCAAAAATGACTATTCAAAACTATCATGGTGATATTAATATATCTCCAAATCCACCTTGGTATGACTATTTGAAAGTATTAGAAAATCCTAACAAAGAATTATAGGATAGATTCTAAATCGTAGGAGAATAAATCACTTTTGATAAAATTAATTATATTAATGCCATGATAGAAATTGAGTAATTGATAGAAAATCTTCTTTAAGATTGTATATTAGATAAGAAAGTAAATAAAATTTCAAAATAAAATTCTTATTTAGACCCACATTCATTTAATGATCAAGATAAGTATTTAATTATATAAAATTTTTAGTTTCGATATTAATTAATAGATCAATATTTAATAAAAAATCATAAGAAACGCCTCATTCATTTATCCAAATATTATTCAAGATTAAAAGGAAAATGATAACATTTAAAATCAGAAATCAAAATATATTAAACGAAATGAAAGTTTCATCAATAAAATTATTTAAAAAAACCATTCAGCTTCTTAAAAAAAAATTTCATTAATTTATCATCCTTATAAATGAATTTTTTTCTTTATATTTTTATAAATTTTTTATATAATTAAGATATAATTATTATATTTTTATTAAATACTAAATTATTTACATATATTAAATCAAATTTAATATTTTTTAAATTTAACAAAAATATTATTGAAATTTTAAACATAAATTATTATAATTTTGTCTTTAATTATTATTATATTTGTATCATATAAAATAAAATTTCAAAAATAAAATTATGTTTTATAATTTTTTTAAATAAAACAACTGTAAATTTAAGAGGTGATTTTTTATAAAAAAGATTTAAAAATATTTTTGAATTTTAATATTATAATATTATTCTTATTATAATATATTTTTTTAAAAATGGAATAAAACCAATTTTAATAAGTTAAATAATAAGCTTAAAATAAAATTACTATAGAATAAACAGATAATAAAATAAATAATACTAATTTATAATAACCTTATATTAAAAGGAAATCTTCAATAAAAAATTGTATAACAATAGATAAACTAAATGAACTAAATATATAAAAATTCTAAATATAAATTGACATAAATAATAATATACAAATAAGTTAATTATAACCTCAAGAAATTCAATAAAATAATTAAAAGGAAATATAAAAATAAAAAAATAAAGAAATTTAAATTAAAAATTTAAAAAATCAACAGAGATTAAAAGTATATCTTTATGTTTAAGATTGTATATTTATATCGCAATTAATAGTAGAACTTATAGATTAAATATATCTACTTAAAGGATAAAATTATATTTCTTCAAAATCAAATATAAATGATGTTCAAAGATAGTATTTATTTAGTTTTTTAATAATTTATAACATTCTTAATATTATTTTAAATAGAATCTGCTAATATTACTTAAACAATAAAAAATACTTAAAAATAGAAGCCTACTATCATTTATTCAAAATATTTTTCTGTTTCTTTTTTGTGATATCATTTTTTTTAATTCTTTTTATATTTTCATACATTATGATGGCTCTAATTCTTATTTAATTTGTGATCAACTGTTTTGTTTGTTTGAATGCATCAAAATTAGTCTTTCAAATTCAAATAGTTAAAGAGGAACAATTTTTTGATTAAGAGTAAAATTAAAACTGATAATTATAAAATTTCTTTAAATTTATAATATATTAATGTAATCTGATATTAATTCTAATATTGATAATTAAGAGCAATAAATATTAGCTGAGCAAAGTAAATAAAATAAGGAAGAAAAATATTGTGTTAATTGCAAAAAAAGTTAAAAAGAGTTATTTAATTGTTCAAGCTGCAAGAAAGTATATTATTGCAATGTAAAATGCCAGAGACAAGATTGGAAGGTTCACAAAGAGTATTGTAATTAGAATAAAGTAGAAGTAATAGAAGTAATAAAAGATAAAAAAGAAGAATTCAGTAGTATAAATGATTTTATTGATTTAGAGAATATTGGGACAGGGAATTTTACAAACATTGTGAGGGGAAGATATAAAATGACAGGAAAGGCATATGCGATAAAAGTGATTAGTAAGATTGAGGTTGCTAAAGTGAACAAAATAGAAGATGTGCAAATGGAGAAGCATGTATTGTAAAGACTTAAAGGGGTAGAGGAAGTGGTGAGAATCTACTCTACTTTCCAAGATGAGCACAATCTTTACATGGTGACTGAATATATTGAATAGGGTGAATTATGGGCATAGTGTAAGTAGTTTGGAGTTTTTAATACTTCTCTTATAAAATATTATCTCGCTTCTCTCTGCAAAGCTGTATAAAATATCCATCAGCAAGGAATCGTTCATTGAGATCTGAAACCTGAAAATATCATGCTAACTTCTTAATTCACAATCAAACTTATTGATTTCGGTACCAGTAGAGATATGATCAATCCTTAAATCAAGGGTAGTGGTAATGGAAGGAAGGATAAAATTGTATTTCATCATTATGTTGGCACTCCCAATTTTATGAGTCCAGAAATGGTTAGGAATAGAGATAGTGATTATAAAAGTGATGTTTGGGCTATAGCCAGTATTGCTACACAGCTAGTCACTGGTATAATTATAATATTTTATTATCCTTATTTTTATCATTTTATGAATTGATTAATTATAATAATATATATTAATGATATGATGATAATAGGGTTTCCTGCGTTCTTGGGTGATTCCGATTATCTAATATTTCAATAGTTTGTAGAAGATGAGAAGTATTACTAGGAACATCCATATTTGATACTGCCTGACAAAGCCTTTCCTCCTCTTCTAAACGGTAATCATAATGATGATCATGTAATATATTAGAGTGGGTTAGGTTCTTATTAGTCAGAGATTAAGAAGCCAGACCAACTTTGCAATAAGCAATGTAACATCCTTATTTTTCAGATATTGATTTCAATCATATTTAATCTTATCATTATTATTCACAACTTACCTCTTCAGATGATGCAATTATCATTGATTGCTAAAAACAAATTCTCAAGCAGATGAAGATGAGCTAAGACATTCTTTAATCCACAATTTAATCTTATATTTAATAGGTTCATACCAATACTCATATCAAAGATGTAGACAGAACTATAGCTAGGCTTCATTTATTATAAAAATAATTAATGCATTTTTTAAAGATAAATGATTACAAATACCGTCATCATGAATGATATCAAAACAGGATATAGATAATATGATTTAATATGTATAATATTAATTCATAATTTACAATTCTTATAGATTCTATATATCACATATAGACTTATATTAATAAAGAATAAATATAAAAATATTTAGTTATATTTAAATAATGATATGATTGAAATATTAAATGCTATATATATTATTAAATAAGAAAGTGATTTTATTTTAATATAATATATATAATACAGTATAACTTTAGTTAAAGATTAACTAATAAAAATAAATAGATATAAATGAAATACGCTAACCTTCCCCCAAACAAAAAGATTGGAAGATGGGTTTGGAATGACCAAGCAAAACTAGGAGCAGGAGCTTATGGTAAAGTTTACTTAGGTCATCCTGATAACAACAAGTATGAAAACGTAGCAATAAAATCAATGGATATGGCTTAGTTGAGTGAAGCCTAGGAATTGTTGGAAGCTTTATAAAATGAATTGATGATACTTACTGCCTTAAAAGGAAAGAAGAATTGTGTAGGATTGTTGGATCAGATAAAGACTAGTTAGAATTAATTCATAGTCTAACCTTTCTGTAATGGAGGGAATCTAAGAGAATTCCTGACAAAGAAGGAGAAGTTGCCGGAACAAGAAGCATTGAAAATGTTGAATGATATTTTGTGTGGATTCAAGGATATGGTAGATTTAGATTATTGCCATAGAGATGTGAAACCTGAAAACACTTTCATTCATGATGGAGTATGTAAGGTGGCTGACTATGGATTTGCATGTAAGGTCAATGGCAAGATGATGACTCTTGGTTGTGGTACTCCTACCTATATGAGTCCTTAAATAAGTATGAATTAACCTTACTCCATGAAGAATGATGTCTGGGCTGTAGGAATTATGTATTATGAAATGTTGTTTGGAAAGTAACCATGGGATTGGTAAACTGAAAATGATCTAGTTGAAATGCCAAGAAGAATTCCTTTAAGATTCCCTCATGGAGTATAAGTTAGTGAGATGAGCAAAAACTTCCTTAAGGGTTGTTTAGCCTTTGATGAAAGGAACAGATGGAGTTGGTAGAAGATTTTTAGTGAAAAAATATTCCTTAATTATTAATAGAGTTTTTAAAACAGTCCTGTAGAATAATAGAAGAATATAGATGAAACAGCATAAAGATTCCTATCAAACATCTAGTAAGTAGTAAATAATGGTAGAATTAACATTGATCACCTATTTTCATAATATGATACGGGAGACAAGAAGTTAGATGTGAATGAGTTCACATAGATAATCCAGTCAATTGACAGCAACTGCAATTATCAAATATGTCAATAAGTGTTCAACAAATTAGACCCTAATCGAGATG
>Ga0315908_10003015_pt1 | contig 12199 bp, 11 predicted proteins | sample LakEriMetagenome_12_FD_203520 | JGI IMG/M metagenome (GOLD analysis project Ga0315908, IMG submission 203520) | Freshwater fungal communities from buoy surface, Lake Erie, Ohio, United States - Buoy 4 MA124 | ecosystem: Environmental > Aquatic > Freshwater > Lake > Lake biofilm | place: USA...
CGTCTTAACGGACAGATTAACGCCCTCGGCGGCAATGTCGTAGCACCTTTCTTCGTCGGCAACGGCTCGCAGCTGACGGGGATAACTTCTACGCTCCCTGGGACTGCAAACCTTGACATATTGAGCGGAAACGTCATAGGGGCGTTTGCGAACGTGGCGACCGTCGTAGCGACTTCTGGAAACATTGGAAATACTAGGTTCTCCAGAGGCAATGTATCAGTCAGCGGCCAAGTAAATGTCCTCGGCAACGTCGTAGCACCTTTCTTCGTCGGCAACGGCTCGCGGCTCACCGGCGTTGTAGTATCTGGTGTGAAAAACATTGATATCATAGGTAATCAGATAGGTACATTTTGCAATGTGTCAACTCTAATTTCTACGACTGGGAACATAGGCGCGTTAACTGGAACGATATCAAACTTGACCACAACTGCATCGTCAAGCGTGTTTATGAGAGATCTAACGTCGAGTTTAGAGTTTGTAGGTAATACGAATACTGAGGGGAGATATGCTACCATAGCGAATGTTAATCGTAAAGGTATTACAGTAACGGTTCAATCGACGGCTGTACCTGTTGCACAAATTATATCGAATAACACGACGTTTTATCAACAGATATTAATGTTAGAGTGTGCCAGGTCTTCAGCCACGGGTGATGGGTTTGAACATATTGGAGCCAGGAGTGGCTCTGCGAACGTATTCAGAGTCTCGGGAAACGGCACGACATTCAACGTCAATGGGACATTCACGACAGGGGCAGATTATGCGGAATATTTCGAATGGGAAGATGGCAACGCGTCAAACGAAGATCGTCGTGGAAACCCCGTTGTTCTCGTCGGGGAAAAGATACGAGTGGCAGATACGAATGACGATCCTTATGACATTATTGGCGTCATCTCTACCAATCCGTCGGCCGTGGGGGACAGTGCGTGGAACGAATGGAAACAGATGTACTTGAAAGACAAGTACGGTCAACGCCTTACGCAGCGAGTGTACTATCATGCAAATGTTTCCGCAATGGAGGATATGGTCCCTTGTTCCGAAAATGACGTTCCTCCGACCGGGTACGTTTCTCGGGTGATTGATGAAGCTGTTTTAAATCCTGCTTACAACCCATCCTTGGGGTACACTAGTAGGACCGAACGCTCCGAATGGGCTGCGGTCGGTCTTTGCGGAAAAGTGCGCATTGACAATTCGTTTGTGACTGCGAATATTGTGCACCCCAGATGGAAAGCTCTTCGTGTGTTTGACGACCATTTAGATCCTGGAAATTCAGCAGCACAAGTCGTCGAGATGTTAGTAAGAGCATAGTGCAGATTTAAATAATTGTATATACCAATTGTATATACCATGCTTAGCATTACCAAGAATAAACCTAAGTCTAGTATGGCGACCGTGCGATTTACATCGGCGCCGAAGAAGGCGGTTCCAAAAAAGGCACCACAGAGGCAAACGGCCGCGATTCCTCATCAGTACGTCCCGCGACCTCCCCCCGTCCCCATGCCCGTGCTCCAGAGCGCGCAAGCAATAGGCGGGTTACAGTCGCGTCTTACCGAGGGCACGTTCAGGCAATACCTGAGGGGCTACGTTCAGATTTTTGTTACCGACCTTCCAAAGACTGTGGGGAACAAGATAAGGTACGCGATAGACACCGTGGACGCGTCCGGGCGCGTAGTGTCAACCCAATACAGGCTTGGCGGGTTCGTAAAGAGCGTTGCCCCGGATCTTTCTTCGGCCGTGCTGTATAACCCTTACGCGAAGAAGCAGTGGACTCTGAGGGTCCGTCAGCCGGCGAACAAACGGCTGCGGTTGTTTTACGCGAGACGAAACAGATAAGATAAGATAAGATAAGATATACCGTGGTCAAATGACAATTTCTGTGTCATTTGACCCAGGGACAATGTCGTCTATAAATAAGCAGTGTCAATATGCAAACACCAACAAACAAATCATGACCACTGCCACCGACATGAACGCGGCCTTTGCCAAGGAATTCGATTTCAGCTTCCTGGACAATGAGGACAACATTGCCGACGAGATCGCTTTCGACCTTGCCCTGGAGGAGGCGGGCATCGAGGCGGCAAGCGCGGACCAGGGGAATATCTTGGAGGCGGAGCTGCTGGCCCAGCTCGCCGTCCCTGTTACGCGCATCCGCGACCCTTCCCACCCGTGCGCCCACTTGTTTGAGAAGAAGGCGAAGGTCGTGGCCGAGGGCGAGGTCGTCAAGACGGACAGGCGGAACGAAAACCACAAGGCGCCGAGCCGCATTCTGCTGAGCGCCTCTGACCGCAAGAGGTTTTCTGCTGACATGTACGTTGATAAGATGGTCGTGCCGACCGTGTCTTTCTTCGACGAGGAGCGTTTGGATACCTCTAAGATTTCTTCGGAGCTCCAGCGCGAATTCCGCGGCCTCAGCACGATTGTGGTGACTCGCGCAACGCTCGCGTCCGCGATTTCCTTTGGCTTCTACGAGGCTTTCGGAACCAAGTTCCCCGTCGAGACTTCAGACGCCGAGCGCATCTCCTACATGAACCACCTGGTGGGCCACATCATACCGATCTTCGGACAGTCTCGCGCCCCTCCCGTCACTGGCCTCAGCACAAAGTCGAAGATCTCGATGAACCACACGCCCCTGTGCGACGGGCACACTTTCGGCTACGAGCCCGTCGTCATTGCCACGAAGGGCGACGGTCCCGGCGACTCTGGTGAGATTGTCTGCCAGGGCGTTATTGTGTCTAACAAGGGCCTCAACTACGAAGTCGGGGATTTGAACCGCGTCACTCTCGGTCGCCGCGACGAGTTCGAAGAGACGCTGTGCTACGTGCTCATCACGCACATCTATGCTGCGATTTCCTACGACTCGCTTGGCCCTTTCCCCACCACCCGGGTCGGGAAGGACGTCTACAAGTATATTCCGACCGAGGGCAAGAACCTCTACAACGACGTCTTCAAGTGGAACGAGTTCATGTCTAACCACACCGATCAACTCGGCTGCGGCGTCTCTCGTTTCGGCTTCTCGGATACCAAACAGACGGGGCGCGATATCAGCCGTCGCCTGTTCCCCTGGTCTATCCGCTACGTAATGGACACCCTGGAGTGGCTGCGCGGCAAGGGGCTGGACACCGTCCTTGTTGAGACCCCGATGTCTACCGGCCGTCGTGCCAAGGAGCGCGAGGAGATGCCCTCGGGAAGTGATATCCGCCGCTTTTTGCTTGCTGAGATCCTGCTGCGTGGAACTCCGTTGGAGAAGATGATTACCAACGAGATCATCGTGTTCCCTTTCGAGAGCCCAATCGTCCCCGGGGGCGGCGAAGGTCTTTACGAACGCCTGATCAAATACAACGAGCAACAGATTCTAATGTAAACACCAATAGCTCAAATGACCACAGACACCAGGGGGGCGGCTGAACCAAGAAACTCAAAAACGTCGATATTATTTTATATCGACGTTTTCGAGATACAATGGTATAGGGGTATGAGACACAAACCATGAAGCTGGACCCAGATGCCGAGCTCTTCATGTGGCAGGGAGACCCATCACTCTTCGACAAGGCGAGTTTGGCCTGGTATATGGCTTCAGGGAAATTTGACAAAAATTCCATGTCTCGTTGGGTCCTCCCCATGACAAAGCTGAAGGCTCAAATCCTACGCGCGTCGGTCGACAATTCTATAGTATTTCTGCCAGTGGGGGGCACAATTTCAGACTACCCGGAAAGTCTCCCTGGAAATTTTATGGTGATTTGTTGCGATACACGCGTTTACGCACTGACTGTCATCGTGCAGGGCCCGTGCTCTTGCCCCAAGGAATATAAAACCACGGGATTCGACAGCCTCCTCGCGGTTCACGTATTGTCAACGTCATTTGCGAGCGAAATACACCTCCCGGACATACCCGTAGAGGCGTCAGACGCGCTTCCGTCGAACGTCTACAAATTGTCCGGTATCGTGTCGGAAGAAATTGACCTAGAAGTCCCGGACACTGCGGAAGTAGAATACGAACGCCGCGTGATTTTTTCTCATTGGCTGATGAGCTACATTACGAAGCTCCGGGACGTGATAACCCCCGTGAAAGCGTTAGAAGATACTAGGGTTCGCCGTCTTGATATACTCGAAAAGTGCATCAGGGACAAGGTATCGCTGACAATTCCTCCCCCGAGGGAATTTTCGTTTCCAAAAATGATGAAGACGCATTTCAAATACGCAAGTATGTTCGGGCGCATGATCTGAACGCCAACATTTAAATAAAATATTATGATATACCATAAAATGAAGACGTTACATATCGCATTCATCGCGGTTATTGCCGTGTTCGGTCTGTGGTTTATAATGAGGCATCGCGAGAATTTCTCAGAGGAAAAGATGAATTTTAACCCCGGGTCCAACGGCCTTGAAACCGACATCCGGGGTTATAGGTGGGCACTCGGCGACAAACGTTCGGACTCTGACATTTACTTTGGTTTTGACGATTCGCTCCGGTCCCTATTTTCCCATAGGCTGATACCAAAGGGCCTGAAAACGGATTTGCCGGATATGTAATACGCGACGATTTGATTACCAGAAAAATATTTGATTACACTAAAAGATGGCGTCATTGATTCAGTGTAATCTATTAAAAGCGTTTCAAAGAGAGCTCGCGAGCGCGATAGGGGAAAATTACGTTATTGCGACGTCAAGATTTTTCAACATCGCGAGAGACGCGGCGTGGAGGGTGGTGACACGGACCAGGCTCGCAAACCATTACGACCAGCTTACCATAGAAAATCTTAAAACGTATCTCCTGAACGTGGCAAAATACATCGCTGTGGATTACTCTAATACAACGTCCGCCGATGTGGTAGACCTCCTGCACAAACTCAGCCTGTACGTAGAAGGCGAATGCTACGGATACAGTGCAAAATATAAAATCAGAAAAGAGGACTACGAAGAAGATACAGCGGATCAGGACTACGAAGAAGAAACGGAATATCAGGACGAGGAAGAAACGGAATATCAGGACGAAGAAGACACGGAATATCAGGACGAAGAAGAAACGGAATATCAGGACGAAGAAGACACGGAATATCAGGACGAAGAAGACACGGAATATCAGGACGAAGAAGAAACGGAATATCAGGACGAAGAAGACACGGAATATCAGGACGAAGAAGACACGGAATATCAGGACGAAGAAGACACGGAAATATACATCACGGACAAGCCGATGCCAGCGCCGAAGCCCGCTCCCAAGCCCGCTCCCAAGCCAGCACCAAAGCCCGCGCCAAAGCCAGTGCCGAAGCCAGCGCCAAAGCCAGCGCCGAAGCCCGCTCCTGTCCCCACCCCGAAGCCCGCTCCTGTCCCCACCCCGAAGCCCGCTCCTGTCCCCACCCCGGAGCCCGCTCCTGTCCCCACCCCGGAGCCCGCTCCTGTCCCTGCTCCTGTCCCAGTGCCTACGCCCGTTCCTAGTTATTGTAAAAACGACCCATCAATGTCTCTTGAACACTGCTGTATGACAAAGGCTTTGAAGGGAGACTTTACAGATCCCGATTGTTCAAACAACAAGAGTGGTGGGTTCGATTGGAAATTCTGGGGCATTGTCCTACTTATCGTGATTATACTGTCAATTATAGGATTTTTCGTATACAAAAAATTCTTCTCGCCCGCTAGATATGCCAATGACGTATTTTATAACAATGGTGCAAACTCCGGCAACGAAAACTTCGGCAACGAAAACTTCGGCAACGAAAACTTCGGCAACGAAAACTTCGGCAACGAAAACTTCGGCAACGAAAACTTCGGCAACGAAAACTTCGGCAATGGTCTCGAATTGAACGAGGCAGATCTTGAAATTCTAAACATGCCCGTTGAAATTCCCGCGCCGTCCGTGTCTCCCGCAGTGCCGTCCGTGTCTCCTGCAGTGTCGTCCGTATCTCCCGCGCCATCTGTAAGAGCAAGAGCATAAAAGACTTATCATTAAATCAAAATGTTGCGTATGGGATTACTGTCGTATTCGCAGCTTTTAAATTCGACGTTGTCGGGAAAATCGTTATATTATTGTAATAAACTATCCCGTTCCCCGTGAAGATATTTCGTCCAGATGCAATCGCAGTTTGAACTCGTAAGATCGAGGCAGTCGCATTTGTGTTTCCAAAAATTATCCCATCAAACGTTCCATTTTGCAAAAACGAGTTTGTAATGTTTATTTTAAAACTATTTGCCAAGGTTGTTGCAGACGTCACTCGGATAGTTCCGAGGGGGGCAGTAACAGGGTTTATATAACACCTTTCAAAAATTGCAGCGCAATTTCCGCCAACTTCTATGAATTTTTGACCGCTCAGAACACCAGAAGATTGGATAGTAGTATCAAAGAATTGTGAAACGTTTCCAGTCAAACGAACACACGTGGGTCCATTTATCACGCTTGTCGCATTTAAGTACGAGTTATTAATGTTTACGAATGATTGGTCGTTCTCCAAGTTGACGACAGAGGTATTTGAGGAAGTAGAAGAAGTGTACACATAACACGAATCAACGTTTAATATATATGCTCCGTTACCCGTGTTAGTCAGACCAGCACTTATGAATAAACCGTCCAGCGATACCGTATTATTATAAACAAATGCAGAGTTTGCGCAATTCACCGTGATTTGCCCAACAGTCGTCATCTGCCCCCTGGCATAAAGCGAACCAGCCCCTCTGATTATAGTGTTTATACGAGAAATGTTTACGGAACCGTTAAAAACCCCTGGACACACCCGGATCTCGACCTGTTTTGTTATGGTTCCCGATACGGGAGGATACTGAGTCAAGGCCGCATCGTGTGCCGCCTGGACGGTCAAGTACGGTTTTAACTCCGAACCGTCCGCCGTTGCATCGTTTCCGTTCATTGCAACGTAGTAAACGCCTTGTAACACGCCAGTGTTCGACAACGAACTGGCCGAGAGTCCAAAAAGCTGAGACCCGTTTCCAACAAAAAACGGCGCAACTACGTTGCCGGAAATGTTTACTTGACCACTGACAGAAACGTTGCCTCCAGCAAACCGTGTGTTCCCCACGTTCCCGACGGTCGCGATGATATTTGTCACGTTGGCGTAAGATCCTATGACGTTTCCATGGGTGTCAAGGTGTGCAATGCCGGGTAACACCCCCGTCAACTGCGAACCGTTTCCAAAAAAATATCCGGCAGAAACGTTACCTGTAGAATTGTACGCAATTTCGCCAGTAGACGTGTCATATGTCATATATGGTTTAGAATTCGTACCATCTGCTCGCACGGGTTTTACTACAAAGATATTACCGGTATTGACGTCGATGGCAGACCCCGTGGCATTAAACACGATAGAACCGTCGCCCCTACACTCCGTGACCGTTCCTATACAAATAGAATTCGATCCCATCTGATTCGTGCCCGCCAATGCCCCTATGGCAATAGCACCGTTTCCTTGTTTATTTGACCCGGCAGACAACCCTATCGCGATGGCAAGATCCGCCTGAGTATTGTATCCCGCGGCGGGGCCAATAGCAATAGCAGAATTGCCTTGTTTATTATACGCAGATTCTGCTCCAATGGCAATGCTATTTGAATTCTGTTTGTTGTAACCAGACAAATACCCTAACGTTATATGATTGGAGGAAAGAATTATGTCGCTCGCGTATAGATTAGAAACGATGAGATTAGAAATGTTCCCCTTACTGCCAATGAAATAATTGGCGACTACGTTTCCTATAGCATTAATCTGACCACTTGCCGAGATGTTTCCGCCTGCTATGACCACGTTGCCGTCCGATATGGTATTCACTACCAGCCGAGACACGTTGGCGTACGACCCTATAACATTGCCACGGACGTCCAGGTTCGCCACGGTTGGGAGAGTTGACGTCACGCCAGTCAGCTGCGAACCATTTCCTATGAAATAAGTAGCTGTCACGTTTCCCCCGGATGTTGTTACGTTGCCAACGTTTCCCGAGAGGGCGATGACGGATGTCACGTTGGCGTACGACCCTATAACATTGCCACGGACGTCCAGGTTCGCCACGGTTGGGAGAGTTGACGTCACGCCAGTCAGCTGCGAACCGTTGCCTATGAAATAAGTAGCAACTACGTTTCCGAGGACGTTCACTTGGCCGCTGACTGCCACGTTTCCCCCCAGGAACCTCGTGTTTCCGATATTTCCGTATGTTGCTGTCACATTTCCTACGTGGTCGCCAATCAAGTAATCAGATACCACGTTTCCGATAACGTTTATCTGGCCGCTGACTGCAATGTTTCCCCCCAGGAACCTCGTGTTTCCTATGTTTCCGTAGGGCGCCGTCACGTTTCCTACGTGGTCGCCGATCAAGTAAGAAGATACCACGTTTCCGATAACGTTTATCTGGCCGCTGACTGCCACGTTTCCCCCGGATGTTGTTACGTTGCCAACGTTTCCCGAGAGGGCGATGACGGATGACACGTTGGCGTACGACCCTATAACATTGCCACGGACGTCTAGGCTCGCCACGGTTGGGAGAGTTGCCGGGGCCGTCACGCCAGTCAGCTGCGAACCGTTGCCTATGAAATAAGTAGCAACTACGTTTCCGAGGACGTTCACTTGGCCGCTGACTGCCACGTTTCCCCCGAGGAACCTCGTGTTTCCGATGTTTCCGTAGGGCGCCGTCACGTTTCCTGCGTGGTCGCCGATCAAGTAAGAAGATACCACGTTTCCGAGAACGTTTATCTGACCGCTGACTGCCACGTTTCCCCCCAGGAACCTCGTGTTTCCGATGTTTCCGTATGTTGCTGTTACATTGCCAAGGACGTTTATTGTAATATTTGCATCTAAATTGGTGACACTTAGATTACCAATTTCTGCATCTTGTATTTTCATATTTTCCGCAACCCCTGATGACAGAACGGGATTTCTAGAAAGAAATGACGACATCGTATCCCATACGTAATGCCTACATTTAATTTTATATCTTTTTGTTCAAACATGTGCCGGATGATTATATCGCGAAACATGCTGAAAATGTGTTCGGTTGTATCTTTTCTTAATTACATAAACTTCAAGGTTCGATCATAGCGGCGTGGCCACTGGGCTCACGCACACTGAGCATGAACAAAAGGTGGTGACACACTTGCCAAAAAGACGTTTAAAAAAATCCTTAACGATGTGTGCGGTTTCTACGTTGTGTTCCCGCTCCACAGAGGTTTCTTTTGCCATTCTCATGTGTGCAGTCCGCATCGTTGATGTTGTTATGGTGCACGTATATTTATGTCGCGAGTGTTGATATGTGTTCGTTAAATATGCGGACTAAAAATTATGCTGACCATCGTTATTTACTCCTAGTAGTAACCCCCGCCTCCGTATCCTCCACCAAAACCGCCACCCATCAATCCACCCATCATTCCACCAAAGCCCCCGGGCCCCATCAGAGCCAGCAAAACTGCGACAGCAACCATGCCCATGAAAATCTTTTGATACGCCGCCCAATCACCAACTGCAAGAGGATTTTGCCCTGGTTTTGCCTTTGGCCACTGAGATTTGGGTCTCTCCGCCATCTTTCCTAATTGGAAAGCCGCAAAATACGCACCGACTGTGATGAATAGCTTCAGAGTTCCGAAAAAGCCACCAACCATTTTGTATATACATACAGAATATATTTTTCTAATACTACATATTGACAAAAATCGTTTATAAAAATACTGTCAAAGTATAACACACTCACTATAAAATGTGTACCACCAACGAGCGTATCTATGACGTGCTCACACGGATGCACAAATCCTCGTCGAGCCTCGTCTTCAACAACAAGAATTCTGATTTCCAGGTAATCATCAGGCCAGACATAGAAGCGAGCCTGGGGCACTACATGTGCTTTGACGTGGTGATATTCATTGATATTGGGAACGCGGCGCTTCTAAAGTGTCTGCAGAATTACGCAGACGCCGCCGGTTTCAACAGTGCCGAAACCGAGGACGAGTTTCTCGTCGCAAGCTTCGAGATAGACAAGCGCGAGCGCAATGAAGACGACCTGCGTGATTTCTGCGATCTGATCCGCGACGTCGAAAATATCTCTATATGTAGGTGCGGAGAACGATTTATCCACGACGACGGACCGATGTGCACGTTCTGCGACCTGTTTGCCACGAAAGACGGTCTCGAGCAGTTTGACTGCTCTATTTGCATGGACTCTTGCTATAACATGCACTCCGCGACGATGGAATGCTGTGGGAACAAGGTGCACAGGCTGTGCGACGCCCAGTGGTACAAGAAAGGCAACAAAACGTGCCCGTTCTGCAGGACTGCCCTGCCCGCACGCCAAACTCCACAGGTCAGTACGCTCGACGATATTGTGGCATCAATCGCCACGGCGGTAGAGCAGCGTCTAGCGGGTAACACTGCCGCAGTAGTTGATACCGTGTAATAAAATAACTTAAAAGAACGCGTGATTGTAGAGGTAAAAAAATGAACGAGCTTATCTCCCAGTGGACAAAAATCCTGCATATTGACGAAATCGCACAGAGTAGGTTGGAAGAAACTACAAAGGATATTTCCGTCGCTCCTCTAGACCACAGTCGCTTGTGCTGGCATTGTTGCCACCCTTGGCAGGGAGAAGCAATTCCATACCCCTTCGCGTACGATGACCGCACTAAGAAATTCAAAGTAGGCGGCCAGTTCTGCTCCTTTGAATGTATCAAGGGATATGCCCGGGACACTGTGAGTGTAGCAGTGTCCGGAGTTCATATTATGAATATCCGCCACTATAGGAAAGTCCTCACGGGTCGCACGGATACTTTTATGCCCGCGCCACCCAAAATCGTTCTGCGCGCTTTCGGCGGCAACCTCACCATAGAGGAGTTCAGAAAGCCCGTTACCAACGTTGAGTATACCATTAACTATGGGAACACGATCAAGATTGTTCCATACGATGCTCACGAATACACCACCGGCACGAAGAACGTGACGATGCTCGAGACGGAGACCGAGGTGAATATCAAACATAGCAACGTCAAGAACGAGCACCTCCGCCTCCGTCGCACGAAGCCGCTCGCACAAGGAAGGACCAATATCGAACGGACTCTGGGGCTCAATGCGTTTGCCAATTTGATAAAGACAAGCTAAACAACGACATCGTTCGCGGCCCTGTAGCTCCTCGCAGCAAATGCCGAACTACATTGCCCAGGAGTCACGTTGATGTTGAACCTGGACTTCACATCGGTTATATATTCCATGAGGCGCCTGTCCGCCTGCTCGTACGCGGCGGCGACGCTTCTCTCTAGGTCAAGATCGTTAGGAAGACGTAGCTTTATTTCGGAGATGTTGTAGAGCACGTCATCGCGGATAGAAAAAAGAGCGTTGATGGCGTCTACGGAAATGTTGTTATAGTCAAAGGTCGTTTGATACGCAGAGTTGAAAGCTTTTACGCTGTCTTTGGCGTTTTTAAAGTGCATGGGATAATGCACCTCGAACTGATCGAGCAGGGGTATTTCTACGCCACGTATCTTCAGGTTCTTCGCGGCGCCCTTTACCACGGACCGGTAACGGTATATAAGGAGGATGGCTATTGCGAGAAAGAACAACCACATTTAAAGTTGTATATCTTTTATTTTACGATTTTTTTGTTGACAAGTAATATACGCTTATTTATGTTGTCTATTTTCTCGTTCCCGAGGTTTCCAAGACCGTGTAGGAAAATTGACAATAGTAAGAAGCTAGTAGTTCCAAAGCCACCAGGTGTGGTAGCGCCACAAGTGCTAGAAAAAAAGGTAATGCAACATCTTGATATAACCGAGTTCGAAGTGCGAGTCTTTTTTTCCACGAGCATTCTCGCGTTTTCCATGGCTATGTTGGTCACGAAGAGGGGCTACGAACTGTTCATAAAATCCTTAAGGATACCTTAGGATTTCTTAAGAAACCTGTGTTTTTACATACATTTTAATGCTCGTAAAAACTCCAGGGAAAATATGATTTTGTAATATATGGATGGTGGATACATCTCCGGCTCCAAAGTCAAGGAATTGTTCAATGTCAGCGACTGGACGCTCAGACACTGGGCAGACACCGGGAAGATCAAATCTCTCAGAACTCCCGGAGGACAGCGTCGATATGATATATCGTCATTCGACAAGTCAAAAAGAACTCCGCGGACCGAAGATAACCGAAAAATCATATGCTATGCAAGGGTGTCCTCAAGAGGGCAAAAGGACGACCTCCAACGACAGATCAGATTCCTCGAACAGCACTGT
>Ga0315908_10003017_pt1 | contig 12185 bp, 2 predicted proteins | sample LakEriMetagenome_12_FD_203520 | JGI IMG/M metagenome (GOLD analysis project Ga0315908, IMG submission 203520) | Freshwater fungal communities from buoy surface, Lake Erie, Ohio, United States - Buoy 4 MA124 | ecosystem: Environmental > Aquatic > Freshwater > Lake > Lake biofilm | place: USA...
TAAGAAATTTTTTTTAACAATGAGATTCAGAAAAAATTATAAATTTTTCAATTTAATAACCTATAATAAAATATTCAAATGACTAATCAAAATAAATATTTAATTTAATATCTTTAAGTTATTAAACAGAATATTTTTAAAATTTTCTAATTTATTTATTAAAAGATAAAATTGTTGATAATAAATAAACTATTTTAAAATTGCAAAAAAAATATGATAATTTACCTAAAGTATATTAATATAAAAAATTTAGATTTTAAAATACGGTGAGAATGAAATGTAAAAATTTCATAACAATTAAAATAAAGAATAAAAATATATAAATGAAATAATTGATAAATTCAATCTTTAGTAAATTCAAATAAGACCAAAAAGAAATGCAACATAAAAATTTGATGCAAATTAATTAGCTCAATTGCAAGCTATGTTCAATAGTTTATCAAAAGATAAAATTCAATTGTAATAGAAAAATAAAAAATAATCTTTAATTTTAAATTAAAAATAAAAAAAAAAAAATTTATTTGATAGCAGTAATTCAAGTTATAGTGATTAAATAAATAAAAGTATAATAAATCAAATAAGATAAAAATAATAAGTAATTAATTCAAAAACTTATAATTATTCAAGTATAAAGTAATTATAGACAAATAATAACTAATTATAATCAAATAAATTAAAAATTTAAAGCTAATTTTTTAAAATTTCTACTATTAAAAATAATAAAAGCCAACAAAAAACTATTTCTTTTAAATCGAATAGTGAACAAAATTTGAATCTAAAAAGTATTTGTGAAACTGAAGATTTATCATATTAAAAAACAGATAAGAGTTTTATATAATATGGAAAATTAAAATTAAAAATGAAGGATGTTTTTGACAAGAAAAATACATTTGACCAAATTTCTAAAAATGGAATAAATTTTAATTAACAAGATTTCAGATTATATTGTTAAAATAAAAATTTAAATTATGAGAAAATAGGAAAACAGTTATTTAAAATAATGGATATAGATAATATGAATGTTATTACATTTGAAAATTACATCAAAAGTTATTATACTGATTTAACTTTTTAAAATATTAATACAATTAATGAGTGGATATAACATGATAAAATAAATAAATTAGAAAAAAAATATAAAATAGAAAAAGAAAAAAATAGACTAATAAAATTGCCTGAAAATAGTTATTAAAAATTAAAATCTATTTTTAATTGAATCGATAAAAATAAATTTGGGTATTTAGATAATGATTAACTAAATAGTTATTTAAATTAAGGATTAAGTAATTAAAATACTTAAATAAATGGATAAGATTTGAAACGTGTTGAATTTATTGATTTTGTAAAGCTGATTTATCCAGAAAAGAATTTTAATTTAGAAAATATATTAATTAAAAATGAATAAAGTTAAAATTAGTTTCTTAATGAATAATAATATTAAAATTGATTTGATTTATATTAAATATCACTTAATCTTTCTATAAGTCAATATTAATCTTGATTTATCTTTGCCTAAATAATTTTTAGCAACATCAAAAAGTGTAAAATTTTAATGCTAAGGAAAATCGGATGAATTTTAAAAGGAAATCTTATTAAATTAAGGGAATAAAAATACTAACATTCCTTAATTTTTAAGATAAGAGTCAGAAATGTCAAAAATTCTAGTAATAATTTGTGAAATATGTATTTTTTAAGTGGCAATTAATTATCCTTGCTTTGTCTTGACAGATTTATTGGAACTAATTGCCTAAACAGCATAGCCGAAAGGTGGATCCGTGATTATTGCATCAAATTTATTAAATATTTTGAGCTTATTTACCATGAAATCCATTTAAATTATTTCGGGTAATTTTAAATTGAAATCTAAAAAATTTTAAAAAATATCGCATTACTGTTATGAATTGATTTTAATATAGCCTTAAATAATTCAATTATCAATTTCTGAACCAAAAGAGTAAGCTCCATAATGAGAAGCTGCTAAAAGAAGACTGCCAGTCCCTACAAAAGGATCATAAATAAAATCGTGTTTCTAAGTTTAGGCCATATTGTTCATGAAAAATATTAATTCATGAGTTGTTGAGGTCCTACCTTAATATTTCCGGTTATTTACCCTGTAATTATATTAGAATTAATGCCTTTCTTATTTTCATTATATTTTATTTACATTTTCAGAATATGGCTTTTCCAAAATAACATTAGATTATTTCTTTATTTTTATTGAATAATTCTATTAATACAAATTCAAGTTCACTCTCCTTTAATTAAAAATAACAGTCTTTAAAATATTAATTGAATAAACTAAATTTTTAAAGTATTACATCTTTTTATATCTAGTTCATGAAACTTTCATAATAAATAAAGTAAGACTTGCTATTAATATTTTACTTTTTCTTGTGTGAATCTATATTTTTATTAAACTCTTTCGAAAGTTATTCTAAATCTTAATTTTATTCATAAACTTCAATAATATATTTGATTGAAAGAGATCTTTCTTTTATTAATTAAATCAATTACTTTAATTTTTTAATTTCTATATTTATATAAACATAAGGAAAAAACTCAAAAGATTTATTATTTAATTCAAAATTTTATTTATCTATCATAAAAAATTATTGTAAATTTATTTAAAGTTAATCTGCAAAAGATTTAAGCTCACTTATACAGCATTCTTCTAAATGTATTTTTTAAATGAATACAATTAATAATTATTTGTATTAATTATTATCCATAAATTTATATTTATTGATAAATTTATTTAATAAGAAACTTTTAATGTAAAAAATATAATAAAAATTCATTAAATAAAAAAAATTAAATTTATTCATTAATATTAATAAATAAATTATAATATAATAAAAATCAGAATTTCAAAAACTTTTTAGAAATTATTTCACCTAAATAATAAATAGGAATAATAGGAAAGTAACTTAATCTTGAATCATATTCATTATTTTCTAGATAAATACAAGAAATTCTAAATGTGAAAATAATAGGAATGATTCTAATAATAGATTCAAGTTAATAACATGCAATTTATTTGATGTATTAATTTATTTGAATATTCTTTTTATATTTATAATAGCTTCCAAATACCAAACCGTAACAACAGCCAAATACAAATCCTTAAAAGCTTGACAAAGCTAATTCCTAATAAACTTATTGTTTATCTATTTTCTTATTATTTTCAACCATTTATTAATAGATATAAATAATAAAATTTAATTTATTAATGAATTAATTAATTCAATTTTCAAATTCGAATTTTATTTATTTCAGATTCAAAGTCTATTTCTCCTTTCATCCAATAATTAATAATTTGATTAGTATTTTTTTTCCTTTATTTTCTTTGCTTTTTTATCTACTTATTTCTCACTTAATAAGTCTCATTTAAAGTTTTTTGTTTTCTTATTTTTTCATAATCAGCTTCTAATAATTTGATTTATTCGTGAAACTTAGCCTTTAATGTCTTTTAAATGGATATATTTTTTTCGAATTCAAAATCCTTTCCAAAAAGAATGGTTTAGGAATGAGGATTATTTGTAACAATATATCTAATCCTTTCTTCTTTTTTTAATTGCAAAATATCTCTTTCACAATTATTATAGCAATCATAAAGATTATCATCTTCTTTAATTCCTTCTTTTGTTTTCATTAAAAGTTAAATTAATTGTTCTTTATTATTTATTAAGTATTTTTGCTTTCTTGTAAATTTTTGATTTACTGTATCAAAATGAAGCTTCACATGATTTTCGAATATTTTAGCTATAGATTAAACATCAACTTTATGATTTGCAGAATATAAAAGCAATTCAGGTTTCTTTTATTCTATTTCTTTTAGTAATATGTAATCTTTATAACCTTTTTATTATCTAAATGTTTAAATTAAGTAGTCTATTAGTTATGATTATTGTGATTAAAAATTTTGCTAAATTTATTGCATAATTTTCGAGGAAATAGTATACTTATATAATTATTATTACTTTAAAAAATTTTAATATTTAAAATAATTATATTTACTTAAATTTAGTTTATTTATAAACTACAAAAGACCTTATGTTTCTCTATTTAATTTGTAGATTATTTGATTTTTATTAACATTTAAAAACTAATGAATTATTTAAACACTAACAAGGAACCCTAAAATTAATTATAAGATTAAAAGAGAAAAAAAAAATAGCTTCAAAAATCAATAAGTTTGCTGCCGTAAAATAAAAAAGAGGAGATAAAAAATTATTATAAAAATAGACTTAAAATAATAAATAAAAATAAAGAGAATAATTAAGAATAATATTAAATAAATACCGAGAATTAAGATTAGAATTAAATAAATTAAGTTTTGAACATAAATTAATAAGAAAAAGAAATAAAAGAATATACAAATGAAGATAAAGAAGAATAAATATCAATAGAATCAGAAATATTGAATTAATCAAAATAAAATTCATTTAACTTCGCTAAAATTTATAAAGTTAGTAATGAAAGAATATGTCAAAACAATTTTAAATAAAACGTATTTTCAGGTTAAGATAAGATGAGTTTATTTTAATATTAAGAATTATAAGATTAACAATATATTTTAAATCCAATATACAGTTTTAGTTTGTAAAATATTTAAAATAATATATTCACTGAATAAATTAAGCTTTTATAATTAAAAAATTAAAATAAATTTTAAATATAAACTTATTAAAAAGAGGATGAAAATTTAAACGATCAAAATAATTTTTTAAAAAATTAACATTAAGAATTTAATTATCTTAACCAGAATCAAATAGAACCTAAATAATAAGAATTTTTGGATAAAAAAGATTAAATTTACTTGAATTAATAAAATGAAAATTTAATAACTGAAAATTAAAAAACAGTATTATAAGAATAATAGCATTAATAAATATAAGAATAATAATAGTAGTATTAAAAATAAAATCGATAAAATTATAATAGATATTAATTAATAGTATTTATATTAGTTTTTATAGTAATAGGAGTTTAAGTATTTTCAATAATTAATGGAAAAATTTATTGAATCGGAAAAGCATAAGATTTTTGAGGTAAATTATGTCCTAAATAATTTCCATAAGTTTATTTATTAAATAATAATATAGGAATATGTGTTAACTAATGTCCTCCTGTTTATAATATTGAAATTTGTTTATATGATAAAAACTATAGATAATATGAATAATTATGTTATAACTCAGTTTAAACTGTTGCTTGGTTTGATTATTGCATTCCTCTTGAAAAAAGAAATAGAATTTTAAGCTTTAATTATATTAATACTTTTATCAGTTTTATTTAAAGATCTATAGATGATATTTTCAAAAACTATTTGTTTTTCTTTATTTTATTTATTATTTGCTTGTTTCTTTATTTTATTACTATCTATTCAACTTTATAAACTTCAAAATTAAAATTTAATACTATATTTGTATTTTTTACACTTATCTTACCTTTGGGATTTATTTTTATGGGATTTATTTTTTATGATCACTAAAATTCTTAATAACTTTAAGATTGTTAAAATGCATTTGATTAAAAATAATGTAATAAAAATGTTTCTTAATAATATTTTATTATATTTTTAATTTACACAATAATTGGATTAATAACAGCCATTATTTTAATTTCGAAAAGAAAACTAATTTAGTATATTGTTTAAAGTTATAATGATTTAAAAATAATTGTTGATGAAATACAATTAAAGTGTATAAAAATTATTATAATATATTGGATAATAAATTTTTTAATAGTTATATTTCAAATATATGTTTTAATATGTGGTATTAGTTATGGAGAAAAAATTAGAGTAAAAAAAGATTTTTTATAATAAGACATAATAGAATACAAAGAAAACTTATTTACTTATTTAATTCTAGTTATAAACTTAATAGTTATTTTTTTACTCAATCAATTAATATAAAATATGTTTGAATTTCATATTAGTGTATTAATTTATGAATGGTATTTTTAAATAAGTTCAAATAATAACCTTTAAAAATTCCAGAAAAAATATTTATTTTATTATCTTCCTTAATTGTTATTTTACTCTTTATATGATTTAACTATATATTGGGCTAGTTTTATTTTTCAAAATACAAGAATTATCCTTATGAAATTGGATTAACTTAATGCTTTTGTAAGATTTATCTAGTGTTTATTTTATCCTTTTTTCTAATTCAATCATTATTTTAGCAGATATATTTAAAGCCATGCTATGCTTAATTTATATATTTTTAAATTAGATTTCTTTTAAAATAATAAAGAATATTATTTTTTGAATTATAAATATAATAATTAATAGTATAATAACTAAAATTAATTTTAAATTTATTTTTTGTACAAAATAATTTAATTTTCTATTACTATTTTTTGTTAAATTACATTAAATATTTTCCTTATAAAATTTTAATAAGTTAATTAGATTTATAGTTTAACTTTTATTAATTTGTTCTAATTTTACTTCTTTTATTAGTTAGGTAATATATTAATGAAAACTTAATCTATCTTTTATTGAACAATCAAATATTGTTATTTTTTGGAATTAAATTAAATTAAATCTTTCACAAAAATTTATTAATAGAAAAATAATAATATTTTAAGATAAAATGTTTAATAATATTTTTATTAATTTCAATAAAATAAATAAATATTGACAAATAAAATTCAAATAGAAAATATATAAAATTATTAAAAATAGTTGAATAATTCTAATTAATAAGAAGAGCATATTTAAAAAAATTAAAATAGTTTTCATTAAGATTATTGTGTAAGTTAATAAACAAATAAAATTTAAGATATTTTAACAATAATGAGAGACTAAAATTAATATAATTAAGAAGATTTATATTAAAATGATTTGTCATAAATTTAAAAAAATAATGACGAAACTTTAAATAAATAAGAATTAATTATAAATGATAAATTTAGTTTAGTATATGATGATGATGAATAAAAATTTTAGTTAAGTCAAATATATAATATAGATGACATGGAAAACGATCTTTAATTTAATTAAAGTAAAGAAAATAAATAAAATATTTTTTAATAATATAATATAGAATAATTAAGTTTAGATAAAGAGACTGAAATATTTAAACTAGATAAATCATAATTTTATTAAGATTTAGAAAACATTTAAAAAAAAAATAAATAGAATATATCATAAATAGAAAATACAAGTAATAAAATAACTAATTACATTAAAATAATAAAGGATAATTAAAGTATAAATGATTAAAATAAAACTTAAAATAAATCTCTTTTAAATTATTCGATTTAGTTATAAAAATAATAGAAAATCAATGATAAAAGCTAGTTTAATAATTATCAATAATCTATTTAATTTTAGAATTAATGTAAAAATAAAATTTATATTTAAATTTAAGATAATTCATTTTAAATTGAAAATAGTATCTAATAATCTTTATATTAAACAAATTAGTAAAACCATAAATATAGCAAAATTAACTAATAAAATAATAACTATAATTAAAATATTAATAGAAAAAAATAAAATAGTATATTTGATATATATTTTAATAACGAGATTTAATAAAATATAAAAGATAAAAGTCTAAGCACTATTTATTTAAATAATTCTTATGATGTAATAGAAAATAATAGTTTTAAATATAAATGATATTATTTAATTTTTTGTATTAAATAATAAAATTATTTTATATATAAATTTAAAATTAAATGAATTAAAAAAAATATAATATATAGATATTTTAATTAAAAATAATTTAGTTAATGAATAAAAAATTGTTTTAAAAAATTTATAATACTATAAACCTCTATGATAATAATGATAATTTATCTTTAGATGATATTAAACCAATGTCATCTAATCAACCTACAGCTAAATTTGGTTTGAATTTATAAAGTACTATTCAGTTAGAAAAAAATATTTAAGATGTAGAATATTTTTTCAACAAGTAAAAAAATGAATAAGATTGAATAATAGATTTTTAAAAGACTAATATATTTAGTTTTAATGATTAAGATTATGATATGACTTTTGATACCCTTGAAAAAAAATTTTGTAAAATAACAAAGGAGGAATAAAAATAAAAATATTAAAAAATATAATAATTTAATAAATAATAAATAAAGAAACTAATTAATTAAGCCATTTATTAAAAATAATTTTTATAATAATTCAACAATATATTTTTAATTATATTTTTTATTGCTTTTTTATCTTATTCAATTTTTAATTAACAAAATATGTTAAATACATAGGTTTTAATAATATTTATAGTTCTTATTTTATTTATTTTAATCATTCAAACAAAAATAAAACAAAATTTTTATTCTTTTATCTAAAATTATATTAATCTAGAAAAAGAGACTATACTAAAATAATAAAGAATAATTTTTATTTATTAAATTATATTAAAAATTACTATTTTAATATCTTTGAACTTTTTAATAGTATATTTCAACTAATAAAATAATAATAGTGATTAATTTAATTAATATAATTATCTTATTATTGGTTTTCTTTTCGGTAATATTTTTTAAAGATTCAATTCAGATGAATTAAATTATTTAAATAAATTTAATATAGAATAGTATTTTCTAATAATATATCTAATCATTTAAAAAAGAGATATAGTATTAATAATCATATCAATTATAATTGTACTTATAATAGATTATTTTAAATATAAAGAAAAATAATTTTTTTACGAATTTATAAATAATAAATTGATTTAATATGAAAATGATTTAACTAAAAATAGATATTTTTTTTAATATTATTTAAAAAAATATTAAAAATTTAAAGCATAAACGGAAATTAATTAATATTTATAAAATTAATTATTTAAAAACAAAAAATATTGTGAAATAAATACTTAATAACAATCCAAAATATTAAGGCCTAACTAAAAAGAAAAAAATATATAAACTTAAAAAATTCAAAAATAAGATAATTATGATATGAGCATTGAATTAAGATTATAGTAAGATAGTATTTATTAAATATTGTTAAATTAAAATAAATAAAATATCACTATATTAGAATTGCTATAAATTTATATTAATTAAATAAAATAGTTTTTACAACATATTTTATTGATAATAAGTTCTTTTTTTAATTAATAAAGTATAAATATATATTATAATACTAGAATAAATAATTATTTAAATCCCTACTTGTTAAAATTCTGAAAATTATGACAATCTTTTAAATAAATAACTTATAAATTGATAAAGTTCATTATTCATTAAAGAAGATTAAAATAAAGAATATACATTTAAAAATTTTTAATTTAATAGTTTAAATCATAACCAGTTTTAAACCTAATTAAGCGTTCATACAAAAGATTTCACTTAAACTCAATAAGATTTTAATATAAATAAGATAAAAATATTAAATGATAATTTTTTGGTTTAAAATTTTAAATAAGTATATCATAAAATAAATACAGATAATTTATATTTAGATTTAAACAAGGTATTTTTTGTAGAAATAAATTCTTCGAATATAATTAATAATTAAAATATCAAAAATAAAACATTAAACTATTTGATAGAATGTATCTTAAATGAGACACCAATAATTTTAAATAATATGATATTATAAATTGAAGATTTTAATAAATTTAAAAAGTATAAATACTATATAGCTCAATTTTAATTTAGTGGAATTTTTATTAATAAATTTTAAATCAATGGGAGCTAAAGTAGTTTAATTTTATAAAATTAAGAAGAAAATATTTAGACTTAAGAATATTGTAAATAATAAGGAACTATTTTTGTATATTATTAATTCAGATAAAATAAAATTTAAAAATTCACATTCTAAAAAATATTTATTAAAACTAATAAAGGTAAGAAAATAAGTATTGACTAATTATAATAATCAGAATGTTCATAGGGTTCAAACATTTAAATAAAAAATGATACTTTAATATAAAATTATTAAATCAACAGTTAATATAATTTTATGATTAAATAATTAGAGTTTGAAAATTAGAAATAACAATAACTTATAAACGATGCGGTTAAAAATATTTAAAATTAATTTGTAGTAAATTAAAATAATAATTAATGTATTATTTAATTGAATCAAAATTAGTTATTAAAGAATATTTAAACAATAAGCTATTTATAATATCCAATTAATAATTAAAAATTTTTAAATATTTTATTAGATAATATATTAAATATTAATAATTTTTTGTTATAAAAAGATACTAATTAGATTTAAAAAAATAAAATATATATAAATAATTTGACAGAAGAAGTAAAGTAAATAAGTTCAATGCTTTTTTAAGAAAATAATTAGATTTTAAAAATTAAATTTATTGGTTTTAATGATAATACAAATAGTTTTATTATTTTTAATGATAATTAAATAATTAAAATGATTTTAATAAATTATTTATTATTCTTTTTATAAAATAATTAAAATAGCAAATCTATAATTTTAAAAGTAATCAATTTAGATTATAACTAATTAAAAATACAAATAAAAAATTAAAATCAAAATTAAAAATTTGATTTAAAAAAATTAAATTTGAATAATTTTAATTAGTTTTAATAAATAGATTTTGACAATTATTATCATTTACTATTTTTGAATAAGCAATTAATTTAAAAAATAGGAAATAATTTAAAAGAAAAATAAGGTATAAAGAATAGCTTTTTTATTTGGAAAGATTTAAATAAATCGAATACTTAAACTTAAAGTTCTTTAATTAATAATAGCTAAAATTCTGAATTTTCAATATAAGTATCATAATCTAGTTCCGTTTCCTAAAATATATAATAAAAAAATATTTAAATAATAAATTTTACACAAAATTTTAATTAACATCACAAAAAAAATTAAAAATTTATTTAATAATTAAATAAAAAAGATTATAATATTGAGTTTATAAATTTAAAAAAAAATTAACAAAATAAAAGTGATGTTAATATTTCTGTTAATACAAATAATAACGATAATAAAAAATTATAAATCTCTGAATATATTAAAGGATAAAAGTAAATTAAAAGCTACTAAAATTTGTAAAGTAATATAATATTTATTAATATTATAGAATCAATGAATTTACAAAGTTAAAATAGTTTTTAAAAATCAAGAAATTTTAAAACTGAAAATATCTTATAAGTTAGAAAAAATGCATCTTTGATATCAAATAAAATAAAGTAACCAAAAAATCAAACAGAAAGAAGTAATTATTAATCTTAATATAAAAATAGATTAAATTGAAATCATAATTTTAGATAATGATTTGATTTTAAGAATTTAGTTAGTTAAAAATTTAAGATAAATTTTAAAAAAATTAAATTTTAAAGTAAAACATATTTATGAATTTATAAGCATTGATTAAATTTATGATATACTAAAAAATAATGTTAAATTTGCTGATTTGGTTTTTATAGAATTGAATTATATGGAGAAAGAATACTAATTATTTTTGGATTAATTATAATTTAATTAATAATAAAGATAAAAGTTTGAATAATGTAATTTATATTAATATTATTATAAAAAGCCGTTTAAGTATTATTTACAAATGAGATTAATATAAATTAATTTGATAAATAAATTCTAAAAAATTTCAATTATTTTTTAAATAAGCCCTTAGATTAAATTCAACTAAATGAAATTTTAATGGAAGTATTATGATTAACTTATATTTTAAATTATATTGTATTAATTTATAAATAATATCATATTTTATATCTTAATGGAAAATTACGAGGAATTATAGAAAAAATCAGTAAAAATAACAAATTTGAATAAAAATGTAAAAAAGTATGATTTAGAAGATTATTTAAGTAAAGTTGGCGATATTTAATAAATTATTATTTTAGAGTAGGCTGATTAAGAAACAAATTATTCTTATGTTATTTTAGAAGATTAAGATGATCTTGAAAGCTTAGAAGCTTTAAATAACACAAATTTAAAAGGAAAATATATTAATATAGAAGCTGCTTAACAAGATTTTATTGATTATTTAATTTAATAAAATAATCAATTAAATGATAACTCATATGTGATTCTTTAATAATAAGAATAATAAATTCAGAATTTATAAATACAAGAATAATAAGAGAAATTATTGAAAGAATAATAATAAAAAGAATAATAAGAGAAATTATTGAAAGAATAATAATAAAAAGAATAATAAGAGAAATTATTGAAAGAATAATAATAATAAGAA
>Ga0315908_10003020_pt1 | contig 12174 bp, 8 predicted proteins | sample LakEriMetagenome_12_FD_203520 | JGI IMG/M metagenome (GOLD analysis project Ga0315908, IMG submission 203520) | Freshwater fungal communities from buoy surface, Lake Erie, Ohio, United States - Buoy 4 MA124 | ecosystem: Environmental > Aquatic > Freshwater > Lake > Lake biofilm | place: USA...
ACCTTTCGCAGATGAGTCCGCGCTGAACCCACCACATAAAGGGACCCAGCGATCAGCACCGCATCGTCACTGCTGGCATCGGCCAGTGCCAGATCGCATGCCCGCTCCACCGTGTCAACGGTCAGCACATCTGAACAACCCATCTCTTCGGCAATCGCTGCAATCTCTGCCGCGGGTCGTGCCCGAGGCGACGGAGCAGTGCAACAGATCACTCGCTCGAACTCATCGACTTTGAGCGCTGACAAAGTGTCAGAGATATCTCGACCTCCGAGGACACCAACAACCAAGATGCGACGACCATGTGGATCGAAGTCATCAAAGAAAACGCTGGCGCATACTTCTGCCCCGGCTGGGTTATGCGCACCATCGAGAATAACCAAGGGCTGATGACCGACAACTTCGAATCGTCCCGGCATCACGACAGACGCCAATCCCTCTTGCACCGTTTCTTGGTCAAGAGCAGTTCCGAAGAATGATTCCACCGCCATGATCGCCACTGCTGTGTTTTCGCCTTGGTGCCAACCGTGTAGGGGCACGAACAAGTCAATGTAGTCAGCTCGCGGAGTGCGTACATGCAGTGATCGACCACCCAGCGCTAGATGGTTGTCAGCAATGTCAAACTGTTCGCTGCGAAAAAGAATCTCTTCATGTGGTTCAGCAGAAAAAATCGGATGAAGATCTTCATTGAGTTCGCCAATGACAGCAATGCTCCCCTGCTTAATGATTCCCGCTTTTTCTTTTGCGATGTGCGCAAGTGTGGGACCAGCGAATTCCATGTGATCAAGAGCAATATTCGTGATGACGGAGACATCAGGCTGCACAACATTGGTTGCATCCCAACGGCCCAACATGCCCACTTCAATGACGGCAACATCGATTGCATCATCCGAGAACCAACGAAATGCCGCCGCTGTCATGATTTCGAAATATGACGGACGAACTCCGGACATTCCTTCTGCGTTCGCAATTGCTGCGACCGCTTCTGCAAAATCTTCTTCAGCGATTGCTTCGCCGTTCACCTGAATGCGCTCACGAATGCTCTCGAGGTGTGGACTGGAATAGGTTCCCACCTTCAACCCGTGAGCCATCAGTAACTTCGTCACAATTTGGGACGTGGAGCCTTTGCCGTTCGTGCCTGTGACGTGAATGACTCGATAGTCATTATGAGGGTCGCCTAGCACCGTCAATAACGCCTCGATATTCGACGTTGAAGGCGATTCAACACGACCCGTCTTGTCATACGAGGCGTGTTCGTCCAAATAAACAAGGGCGTCAGAAAAATTCACGGGGATCAGGAAGCTGCGCGACGCTGACGCGGAGAACGTGCGGCTGTCTTTGTCACGATCTCTGGCGACACCTTGTTGTTCACGCTGTCAGCAGTTACTACAACTTTGGCCACATCGGTACGACCAGGCACTTCGTACATCACATCGAGCAATGTCTCTTCAAGAAGGGCGCGAAGTCCACGAGCACCAGTTCCACGTGTGAGTGCAAGATCAGCAATGGCCTCAAGAGCCTCAGGTGTGATGTCGAGTTCAACATCGTCAAACTCAAAAATCTTTCCATATTGCTTGACCAACGCGTTCTTTGGCTCAGTCAAAATCTGCATCAGGGCTGGCTTATCGAGAGCATGTACTGCCCCCACCATCGGCAAACGACCAATGAACTCTGGGATCATTCCAAACTTCAACAAATCTTCAGGCAGAACCTGTGCAAACAGTTCACCAGGATTCTTATCGGACTTTGACGTCACCGTGGCATGGAAACCCATGCCCTTGTGTCCAACACGCTGTTCAATGATTTGTTCCAAGCCGGCGAAAGCTCCACCACAGATGAACAAGACATTTGTTGTATCAATCTGAATGAACTCTTGATGAGGATGCTTACGTCCACCTTGAGGAGGGACTGAAGCAACGGTTCCTTCAAGAATCTTCAGCAATGCTTGCTGTACGCCCTCACCAGACACATCGCGAGTGATGCTCGGGTTTTCTGCTTTGCGTGCGACCTTGTCGATCTCATCGATGTACACAATGCCTTGTTCGGCACGCTTCACATCAAAGTCTGCTGCCTGCAGAAGTTTGAGAAGAATGTTCTCAACGTCTTCACCGACATAACCGGCCTCGGTCAACGCCGTTGCATCAGCGACTGCGAATGGCACATTCAACATGCGCGCCAACGTTTGAGCGAGGTGAGTCTTTCCGCAACCAGTGGGGCCGAGAAGGAGAATGTTCGACTTCTGCAGTTCTACTTCGTCGCGACGAATACCAACGTTCTGCGCCATGTACTGCAGGCGGCGATAGTGATGGAAAACGGCAACAGAGAGAACTTTCTTGGCGCGCTCTTGACCCACAACGTATTCATCGAGAAACGCGCGTGTCTCAACAGGCGTTGGGAGCGAGTCGAACTCGATGCCGGAACGTTCGCCGACCTCTTCTTCGATGATTTCATTGCACAGCTCGATGCACTCATCGCAGATATACACACCGGGGCCGGCGATCAGTTTCTTGACCTGTTTCTGGGACTTGCCGCAGAACGAGCACTTCAGTAGCTCGCCAGTGTCTCCAAATTTGGCCACGAAGGCCCTCCCTCGATGATGTGAATCAGCGAATTGGACCGGTGCGGTCCGTTAGCTGACGTGATGAAATCACATCATCGATAATGCCATACTCGAGGGCCTCTTGAGCTTCCAATACGAAGTCACGATCGGTATCTGCATGGATTCTTTCCATGCTTTGGCCGGTGTGATTCGCCAGAATCTCCTCAAGAAGGTCACGCATGCGCAAAATCTCCTTGGCGGCAATCTCCAAGTCAGTGACCTGGCCATAACCGACCTGGCCATATGGCTGATGGAGAAGCACGCGGCTGTGAGGAAGCGCAAGACGCTTGCCCTTCGTGCCAGCTGCGAGCAACACTGCTGCAGCAGACGCTGCTTGACCAAGACAAATAGTTGCAATGTCATTCTTAATGAACTGCATCGTGTCGTAGATGGCGAACAGCGAGTTGATGTCTCCGCCAGGGCTATTGATATAGATGTTGATGTCGCGATCAGGGTTTTCACTCTCAAGGTGAATCAACTGCGCACAGATGAGGTTCGCAATGGTGTCATCGATCGGAGTTCCGAGGAAAATGATGTTTTCCTTCAACAAACGTGAGTACAAGTCGTACACACGCTCGCCACGGCTTGTTGTCTCGGTGACATTCGGAACGTAATAGTTCTGGAAATTCATTGCTGTGTCCCTTAAGTAGTCGTGATCAAGTTAGTCGTGATCATGACCATCATGGTCGTGATCATGGTCGTGGTCGTGGTCACCCAAGACGGTATTTGTGTCGAGTGCTGCACCATTTTGGTCTACGTAGGTGATGTTGTGCAGGAGCCATTCCAAAGCCTGTGACTTTGTCATCTGCGCAATCAGGTCTGTCACGGCATCATTCTGCTCGTAGGCCTTACGCACCTTGGCGGTCTTCTCGCCAACGCGGACGCCGATTGATTCATACTCAGCTTCAAGATCATCGTCGGAAACGGTGATTCCCTGAGCCAAAGCAACTGCACGCAGAGCGAGGTCCACCTTGACTGCCTTTTCAGACTGGGTCTTCATGCTTCCAATAAACGAGTCGGCGTCTTGGCCAGTAGCCGAGAGCCACTGATCAAGCGCAATGCCCTGCGACTGGAATTGCTGCAAAGTGTTTTGCACACGCGCTTGAAGATCGTTGTTGACCATTGACTCAGGTGCTTCGATCTCAACAAGCTTTTCAAGCTCGTCAGTGACGCGGTCGACAACTGTGCGACGCATCTGATTCACACGCATCTCTTCGTAACGAGCGCGAAGAGCTGTCTTCCATTCTTCAATGGTGTCTGCGTCTGCGATGTTCTCAGCAACCCACGCATCGGAGAGTTCAGGAATCTCAAGAGTCTGAACACGATTGATTGTGACAACGAAGTCTGCTTCTTCTTCTGTGCCGTTAGGAACAGCAGAGAACTTCAATGTGTCGCCCTTCTTGGCGCCAGTGAGTTGATCATCAAATCCGGGTGCAACCCAGCCACGCCCCACTTCATAGGTCCATTCGTCAACGTTGAGGCCAGGAACTGGCTCTCCGCCGCGAAGACCTTCAAGGTCAATAACAACGTTGTCGCCAACTGCTGCAGCACGATCAACATCGGCAAGTGTTCCGAAACGGCGACGCTCGGTTGTGATGGCCTCTTCCAACTCTTCTTCTGTCAGAGCAGGGTTCACCAATTCAACGCGGAGTCCTGCATAACCAGGTACTTGCACGACAGGGCGTACTTCGCATGTTGCTTCGAACTTCACAACACCGGACTCTTGTCCTTCAAGCAGATTCACATCTGGTTGAGCGACAATGTCGACCTTGTGTTCGATGACAGCTTTGCTGAGGTACTCAGGGATGGCATCTTGCAATGCCTGTCCACGAGCAGCATCCATTCCGATGCGTGCCTCAAGAACACGACGCGGTGCCTTGCCTGGACGGAATCCAGGAAGACGCACTTCATGTGCGATCTTGCGGAACGCGGCGTCGATGTTTTTGTCGAATTCTGACTCTTCCACCTCAATGGAGAGCTTGACCTGGTTGCCTTCAAGGGCTTCAAGAGTGCTTTTCACAGGCTTCGGAGTGTATCGGTTCGCATTCAATGCTCCCTTTCCAGCAATAATGGAGACATGACGCTCTGGAAGCCCCACGCACTCGCCGCCCCTCACGAGGGCCAGATCAATCTGCGCAACGGAGACAAGGTGCGCACGACCGTCGACGTTGATGGCGCCCCCGCTGGCACTGAAGGCAAGGTCATCTTGTCCAATGGCTTCAACTGGCTTCGCTACCGCGTGCTGTTTGTGAACGGCAATGAAATTGGCGACCTCGACCACCGCAATATTGAGCCCATTGGTCGTTCTGCAAAGCGAATTGCTCGTCAAGCAAAGCGTGCCCGATAGGGGTTTTCGTTCTGTCTGATATCCTCGGACACTCACACCACGGGGTGTGGCGCAGTTGGTAGCGTGCCTGGTTTGGGACCAGGAGGCCGGGAGTTCGAGTCTCCCCACCCCGACCATTTGATTGAAGGAGGGCCCTATGCCGGCAGACCTTGACACCGCCAAGTACGTCTCATTCGTGACCTACAAGAAAGACGGCACCCCCGTTGCAACCCCCGTGTGGGTTGTTCCATTTGAGGGTGGCTATGCATTCACTACCGATCCCGATGCATACAAGGTGAAGCGACTGCGCAATGACGCACGCGCAACTCTCACTGTCTGCGACATGCGCGGAAAGATTGCAGCGGGCGCCATCGTGTACAGCGGAGCTGCTCTCGTATTGAACGAAGCCGACACGCAGCGGGTTGATGCACTGATTCGAAAGAAGTACAGCATCGGATATCGAATGCTTGGCGTGATGAGCGTTCTGAAGAAGATCGCGGGCAAAGGAAGCACTGCGGGCGACGCGGCTATCAAGGTGACACTCTCCTAATCCACAAGGGTCACACCTGTATTTCCTAGAAATTTCAAGGAATCCCTAGTTTTTCCACAGGCCACGCTGTACGGTATGGGCTCATTCATTTGTCCATGGGTACAAACCGGTATCTATGGCCCTTACAAGGGAGATACCCCCATGGACATCAGTCCTGTTACTTTTGCTGACCTCGGACTGCCCTCCGTCTTAGTTGACGAGTTGGCTTCACAAGGAATTTTGGCTCCGTTCCCCATCCAGCAGGCAACTATTGCCGACGCTCTTTCGGGTCGTGACACCCTCGGCCGTGGCCGCACCGGATCTGGCAAGACCCTCGCGTTTTGTCTCCCGATGCTCACTCGCCTTCACGAGAGCAACAAGCCTCGTGATCGTTTCCGCCCTCGTGCCGTCATCTTGGTGCCAACACGCGAGCTTGCAAACCAGGTGCGTGACGTACTCGTTCCTCTCGCTGATGCACTCGGCATGCGCACCGCGACCGTGTACGGCGGCGTGAGCTACACCGGCCAGATCAACGCAATGCGCAATGGTGTCGACATCGTTGTTGCATGCCCAGGTCGCTTCATCGACCTCATGGAATCAGGCCAGATTGAACTCGACGCTGTGGAGTGCACCATCTTGGACGAAGCCGACCACATGGCCGAGCTCGGATTCCTTGAGCACGTCACACGAATTCTTGAAAAGACACCACGCGAAGGACAGCGCTTGCTCTTCTCAGCAACGCTTGACCGTGGAATCGACAAGTTGGTTCGCAAGTTCCTCCAGAACCCAGTGACACACGAAGTTGAGTCGACTGAAGAGAACGAAGCGCAGATGACGCACTACTTCTTCCAAGTCACTCAAGGCAACCGTTTCGACATCATTGCTGACTTGTGTGCAGCACCTGGTCGCGCACTTGTCTTCACCCGCACAAAGCACGGTGCTCGCAAGCTTGCAGCCGCACTTGTTGAAAACGGTATTCCTGCAGTTGAACTGCACGGTGACCTTTCACAAGCAGTTCGTGCACGCAACCTTGCGGCATTGTCTGCAGGCAAAGTCGACACTCTTGTTGCAACAGACATCGCAGCACGCGGTATTCACGTTGATGACATTGCACTTGTTATCCACGCTGATCCACCAGAAGAGCACAAGGCATTCCTTCACCGTTCAGGACGTACAGCACGCGCTGGCGCAGAAGGCACTGTCATCACCATGGTGACTGAGAACATGCGTCGTCACACCAAGCGTCTTGCAAAAGATGCCGGCATTGACCCCATCATGAAGACAGTTGTGAAGGGTGACCCCATCCTCACTGAGGTCGCACCAGGCGAACGCGAACTGAAAGAAATGCCAAACCTCGAAGAGCGTCGCCCACAGCGCGGCGGCGGTGGTGGCGGTCGCAGTGGCGGCCCACGTCGTGGTGGTAGCAAGTTTGGTGGCGGCGGACAGCGCCGTGACCGTGATGATCGTGGCCCACGTGGCGATCGTGATTCCCGTCCATCATTCCGTGACCGTGACGACCGTGGCCCACGTGGTGACCGTGACTCACGTCCATCATTTGGTGATCGTGATTCACGCCCATCATTCCGTGACCGCGACGACCGTCCAGCACGCACCGGTGGCGGAGACTTCCGCGGCCGTGACGACCGCGCACCACGCGGCGATCGTGACTCACGTCCATCATTCCGTGACCGCGACGACCGTCCAGCACGCACCGGTGGCGGAGACTTCCGCGGCCGTGACGACCGCGCACCACGCGGCGACCGTGATTCACGTCCATCATTCCGTGACCGCGACGACCGTCCAGCACGTGGACCTCGCACCGGTGGCGGAGACTTCCGTGGCCGTGACGACCGCGCACCACGCGGTGCAGGCGACGATCGTCCAGCACGTGGACCACGCCCTGATTCACGCGGAGGCCGCCCAGCCGGTCCTCGCGGCGCATCAGCAGGCCGTAAAAAACCAGCACGTAGTTACTAGTCCATTGGTTCAGTCGGTAAGACTGAACCAATGACTAGCACCCAGCCCCCTCAGCCTGGGGACGTGATCTTCACGGCGCGGCGTATTCGTACCGCTAACCCGTCGCAACCCACAGCCACTGCTATCGCTATTCGCGACGGCAAGGTCTTGTCCGTTGGCACTCTCGAAGACTGCCAACAATGGGGCATCACAAACATCGATCGACAGTTTGAAGACAAAGTTCTCACTGCTGGATTTGTTGAAGCTCATTCCCATGTCATGACGGGCATGTACGCGACCATCCCCTATGTGGGCTGGTTCGGACGCCACATGCCTGATGGAACCTGGGTTGAAGGTGTGAAGTCAACAGCCGAACTCGTGAGTCGTATCGCCGCAATCGCAGCGACCACTGAAGCTGGCCAACCAATCGTTGTCTCCGGCTTTGATCCGATTTATCTCGATACTGAACGCTTGTCGTGCCATCACCTCGATGAAGCCACAACACAACACCCGGTCTTTGTATTTCATGCGAGCGGCCACCTCGCAACAATCAACTCGTTCTCACTTGCGAAGTACGACATCGAAGCAGGACATCCAGCGCCAGGAGTGGGGTTTGATGAACATGGTCAACCCAATGGTGAATTACGCGAGCCAGCTGCAATGGCGTTATCGCGAGAAGAGTTCCGACTCATTGGAAAAGTTGCCTCAGACATCAACACGCTCAAGTATTTCGGCAGCAGTATGCGCAATGCCGGCATCACCACAGCCGCGGACCTAGGGAACAACTACCACGCTAATGACGACGTTTTGGCCGGAATCCTCGACGCCACTCGCAACGATTCGTTTCCTGTTCGTGTTGCATCTGTTCCGCGCATTCTTGGCGGCCCTTCTGCAATGAATGAGTTTGTGCAGAAGGTTCAAGATGCACGAACCAAGACTCACGACAAGTTGCATATTCCTGTGGTGAAAATGGTCCTTGACGGTTCCATCCAAGGTTTCACTGCGGTGGTGAACTGGCCGGGATATTTCACCGGCGAAGATCATGGCCTTTTCCTATTCCCACCCGAGCAGGTCGTTGAATATCTCCGCCCGTTCCACGAAGCAGGAATCGGAATTCATTGTCATTGCAATGGAAGCACGACTTCAGGCGTATTCATTGATGCAATTGAACAACTGCTGAGAGAACATGCGTGGCTTGATCATCGTCACACCATCACTCACGCACAACTCATCACTCAAGCCCAGATGCGCAAAGCAAAGACCCTTGGAATGTCGGCGAATTTCTTCGTGAATCACATGTGGTTCTGGGGTGAGCAACATCGTGACTTCACCGTTGGCCCTGACAGAGCTGCGGCGATGAATCCATGCGGCACAGCAGATCGCATCGGATTGCAATACGCATTCCACTCGGACTCCCCTGTCACGCCCGCAAATCAGTTGCACACAATGTGGGCTGCAATCAATCGCGCCACGCCACACGGAGATGTTGTTGGACCAGCGGAGCGAATCGATATTGATCGTGCATTCCACGGAGCCACAATTGACGGCGCCTACCAACTGCATATGGATCATCTTGTTGGTTCCTTAGAAGTAGGCAAGTTTGCCGACATGACAGTGCTCGAAGAAGACCCGTACGAAGTGGACTCAATGTCAATCCGAGATATTCGTGTGTGGGGAACAATCGTGGGCGGATTGCCCAGCGAGAGCACAGCGCAACGATGAGTCAGCAGACCCGGATTCCCGTTCTTGTGATTGGCGGGTATCTCGGTGCGGGGAAAACGACGCTCATCAACAGAATACTCAGTGATGCCGCACAACGCATTGCTGTAGTTGTGAATGATTTTGGTTCCGTCAACATTGATGCATCGCTGATTCGCGAACGTCACAACGACACAATCGAACTCACGAATGGTTGTATCTGTTGCGCGGTTGGTGAGTCACTCGCCGATGTTCTCTTCAGCATTCTGGAAAGAGCCGAGTTACCAGAAGTTGTCGTCATCGAAGCCAGCGGAGTTGCGAACCCTGCAGCGGTGGCAGCATTCGCCCATATAGATGGATTTCACCACCTTGGCAATGTGGTGCTGGTGGATGCGTTACACGCCGCCACAACAGCAAAAGATCCGTTGGTCGGCAAAACATTTGCACTTCAGGCACAAACAGCACATCTCCTCGCCATCACGAAAACAGACGAAGCAGAAGAACCCGTTGTCGCACGCGTGCGCGACCTGGTGTCATCGCTTGCACCGACAACACCGATCGTTTTAGCGAGCAGCTCGACATTGGCATCGCTCATTTTGAACATAGGCCCCGGTTCCGAAATCACCGTTAAGGACACCCACAACGCCTTCACTACAACAACCCTGAGCCATGTCAGCGCACGCGACGAATCACAACTCCGCACGTTTGTTGAGAATTTTCCGACGACTGTCGTACGCGCCAAGGGCATCGTTGAATTAGCCGACGGAACGCGGCGTCTCGTTCAAAAGGTTGGCAGCACAGTTTCGATCTCATCAACAGAGCTGCCGACAACTGGCATTGTCCTGATTTCGTTGAAGTAAGGTTCCTTTCCGAACCACAGAGGGGGCGACGTGGAACGGTCAGTTGATATTGCGGTCGTGGGCGCTGGCTTTGCTGGTATGTACACAGTTGTCAAAGCACGCGAGATGAACATGTCTGTTCAAGTCTTTGAAGCAGGCACTGATGTTGGTGGTACGTGGTATTGGAACAGATACCCAGGTGCGCGTTGCGATATTGAGAGCGTTGAGTACTCGTACAGCTTTGACAACACGCTTCAACAAGAGTGGGAATGGACAGAGCGATATGCGCCCCAACCCGAAATACTGAAGTACGCACAACATGTGGCCGACCGTTTTGACCTTCGTACAGACATTCAATTCTCCACTCGTGTTGAATCTGCCCATTTTTCTGAAGACACCAACATGTGGACCGTCACTACGGACAAAGGCGATGTCATCACAGCCCGCTTTATTGTCTTCGCCACAGGATGCTTGTCATCTGCCAACCGCCCACAATTCCCCGGTGCAGAATCTTTCACCGGCGAGGTGCATCACACGGGTGAGTGGCCCCACAATGGTGTCGATTTCTCTGGAAAGACCGTTGGCCTGATTGGTACGGGTTCTTCTGCTATCCAGAGCATCCCCATCATCGCCCAAAATTCGGCGCACCTCACCGTGTTCCAACGCACTGCGTCGTTTTCCATTCCTGCGCGCAACGAATCAATTGATCAGGACTACGTCGCCAAGGTGAAATCTGCGTATCCAGAGTTCAGAGACGCAAACCGTCAACAAACAGGAGCATTCGGTTCAAACATTCGCCGCGGAGAGACATCTGCATTGGAATCAACCGACGAGGAACGCTGGGCAGAGTTTGAGCGTCGCTGGGACGAAGGCGGTTTTGCATTCTTGTCGTCGTATAACGATTTCCTACTTCACAAAGACGCGAACGATTTAGTGGCAGAATTTGTGCGGCAGAAAATTCGCTCCATCGTGAAAGACCCCGCTACGGCAGATTTGTTGATGCCCACCCAGGTCATTGGCTGTAAACGACTGTGCTTGGACACCGGCTACTACGAGACGTTTAATCGTGACAACGTGACCCTCGTAGCCGTTGACAACCACCCCATTGAAAGAATCACTGAGCACGGTCTTGTGGTTGATGGAGTAGAGCACACCTTCGACGTCTTGGTGTATGCCACAGGTTTTGACGCCATGACCGGATCACTTCTCAAGATCGACATTCGTGGACGCAATAGCCAATCACTCGCAGATGCATGGCACGGCGGCCCAATTACATACTTGGGGCTCAATACTGCAGGTTTCCCCAACATGTTTATGGTGTCTGGACCAGGAAGCCCGTCCGTGTTGACCAACATGATCATGTCCATTGAGCAACATGTGGAGTGGATAGCAGATTGCATAGCCCACATGTCTCGCAATGATCTCTCGATAATTGAAACGACGGAACAATCACAATCTGAATGGGTGGCGTTTGTAAACGCCGTTGCAGACAAAACACTGTATCCATCCTGCAATAGCTGGTACTTGGGAGCAAACGTTCCAGGGAAACCACGTGTTTTCATGCCGCTCATTGGCTTTCCCACGTATGTTGACAAATGCAACGAAGTTGCACGGAATGGTTACGAAGGGTTCGTACTGGCCTAAACCAGCATCACTATCTCTAGCTATTCAACAATGAATGTTGTGAACATTCCGTTCTGATAGTGACCCTCGATATTGCAGAGCAATTGATATGTGCCCGGTTCCAGATTCACGGTCAAAACTTCTGAGGTGTTCATTGGAAATTCCTTGATCTCATCGATGGCTTTCACTCCATCGCCTTCTTCATCAAAACGGTTGTTGGCACCCACTGGAATTTTGCCTGGTTCGTAATCGGTTTTCACCACGATGAACTCATGTGGAATCGAACCAAAATTGGCCATTGCAAAAGTGACATCACCTGCTGTGGCTTTGTGAGCACTGACGTCGATACCCCATTCATGGACATTTCCCGTGATCTTGTTTGAGGCGAGGCCAGCTGGCAATGTCCCGAAGTTCGTCGGGTCCGCTCCACAGGAGGCGAGAGCCAGACTTGCTGCGAGTACCAATGCGATTCGCACTTGTAATTTCCTCATATGACCCCCTTGCTGAAGCCACACAGCCCCAGCACATTCAGTCTCACTGAATACTTTCGGTGAATGGACCGCAGAACGGGACATTGGGACATTCATTCGCCTAGCGTCTAGGAAGC
>Ga0315908_10003022_pt1 | contig 12171 bp, 5 predicted proteins | sample LakEriMetagenome_12_FD_203520 | JGI IMG/M metagenome (GOLD analysis project Ga0315908, IMG submission 203520) | Freshwater fungal communities from buoy surface, Lake Erie, Ohio, United States - Buoy 4 MA124 | ecosystem: Environmental > Aquatic > Freshwater > Lake > Lake biofilm | place: USA...
CCATTCCAGGAGCTATCTTATTTCCTGAATATATTTCTTGATTATCTTGCTTTTTATTTTAAGCTATATTGGCAGGAATAACCTGGAATAATCTGGAATCAGGCTGGATTATTTTGACCCTCCTTGCGAATTTATCTTTGTTGCGAAGTCTGAATTTTTTTTCTTTTATTTATAATGGTTCATAATCATTGAATTAAATCAGACTCGGAATCGGCTCAAAAAGTGGTTCATCTATTCCAACCTTTGAGTTTATATTAGAGGAATAGTCAGATAAGTTTTAATATTGAATTATTTTTGGCTTTTTATACATTTCTTCTGAAATTGCTCCGTTAGTCTATTGTTTTAATAAATCACTTGGTCTAGGTTTTTACTAAACAGTTTTATTGTTGAATTGTTAAATTTTTGTTTTCAGAAGACCTATTACTTTATTATTATTATCTTTAGATTATTTTTACTGCATCTAATTTTTATTATAATATTTATTAAGTTTCAAAACTCATTTAAATTATATTAGCTCTCTTTTATTAAAATATAATATCTAATAATTATTATTTATATATATCTTATTTATGAATAAATAATATTATCAATAATGATTAATTCTTAACTTATGTTTAATTTTTTTCATGTTAAATCTTTTAGAATTAGTTTTTTTTAATAATTTTTGTTATTTAATTTTTAAATATTTGATTTTCTTTTACATTTTAAGACTAGTAATTTGAGTAAATATATTTTAAAATACTTCCTAAAGAGATTAATGAAGCAAACCTAAAGATTTAAAGATTTGATGATTGTTATAAGGTTTAGTTAAAGCAGCTAATTTTTTATTAATATGATTCTTTAAATCATCTATTCTGGCTTTATTCTATTAATTTTACTTATCAAGACTTTAAACAACATTAACAAGCAAAGATTCTTCAGAATTAGGATTAATCATATATTTTTGTTATGGAACATAAGCTCCTTTGGCACAAGTATACAGCATAAATTCCAACCAAGTTAAATCCGATCTATACATATTTTAATAGTTTAAAGTGTACAATAAAGTTTATGCAATTGACTAAGATTAAGATCCAGACAACTCTTCAGCTTTCAATATTTTATTTTAAGTAGCGCAATCATAAAATGATAATAATTATTGCATGTTCAATATGGGCATATTATCATATTCATAATTTTCCTCATCTTCATCTGCTGCCTTTACCCAACATTTCTAAAGAGATTCTCCAGCATAAGCTAAACTCGCATATTCATCTATTGATAAGTATTTGTATTAAGGCTAGCATAATAATGGCACTTCTATTTTTTAGTTATCGAATAATTCTAGTTGTTAATTTTCTTTTTATTGCTCTTCTATTAATTTTGTTGAGTTCCCTTCTTTTATTTTTGCTGCAGAAATCAAATAAGATCCTCTTGCTCTTATGTATTTTTCTACCGATCTACCATCCAGTTATCTATAATCCTCTTCTTATTTTTATAATGCAAATTAAATCAATAATATTACTACTACTAAAAATTTACTCTTCATCATTTACCTTTTTTTAATATATTTATATAATATATTAATATTTTTATTATAATTTTTTAATAATTATTTTTAGAATATAAAAATATTATTATAGATTTATTATATAAAATTATTTTTAAAAAGAAATAAATTTACATATAATGGGTTAAAACAAAAGTAAAGAAAGTGAAAATAATTAAAAAAGTTAAATTGATACTAGTAAATTAAAAGTCAATACTACTTTATCATAAATTAATCCTTTATTTTATTAAGAATTTTTAAATTAAGTAATGAATTAAGATGATTAAGATAAGAAAAATAATGACTATATTTTGAAACAAATAACTGGTGCTAAATTTATCAAATATTTTAGATAATATTTTACTAATCCTGATTAAGAATATATTTAGTTTTTATAAGTAAGTTATTTTTATATAATAATTATGTATCTTAAATTGTTTATTTTTTAATTAATTCATCCAATATTTTAATAAATAATATTAACTAGATTAACAACAATATAATAAACGGAAAGAATTTGATTTTTCTTACTTTATAGTTGATAGATTAGTTAATTCAATTACTTGTTTATAAAAAATGTGACTTAAAAATAAATTTAGATTTAAATGAACTAATAGATTAAGATTATAAAATTAATAAAAAAAATAACGACTAAAAAAATATAGATGAATAATTAGAACTAATTAATAATTATTTTTAAAATAAATTTTTATAAGTATTTTCTAGATACAATTTTAATGTTATTAACAAAAAAGAATATCATACAAAATATAAGGAATACTTAGAAAATTAGTATTGATAAATACTTTTATGTATGATTTAAATAATAATTCTCATTGAATTATTTAAAATTAATCATAAATTATCAAAATAAGAAAAAATATGGGAAAATTATAAATTAATTCAAATAAATAATTTAAATGATTATCTTTAATTAAATTACGACAATAAATTATGTTTATGTATAATAAATATGTTAGATTTATAGATAAACAATATGATAAAATAAGGAAAAAAGTTAAAAATGACTGTAAAATATCATAAAAATTCAAATTAAGAAGAAGACTTGGATTAATCATTTGAAGAAGGAATAGATTAATAAGAAATAGAGCAAATTTAAGAAATATATTAAAATAATAAAAAATAAATATTCTAAATAGATACAATTTACTTTCCAAATTATTCATAATTTAAAGAATGTTTTATATAAATTTTTAAATAAAGAATGTAAATTTCCAAGTTAAAGTTCTAAAAAAGGAAGTTTTATTATTCAGAACATTAAAGAACATTAAATTTTAAAGATGAATAAGACACTAATAAATTTAGAATTTATTCAGAATTTATAATTGAATTAGGAATTTTAGAAATCGATTAAAATAATGAATAAAATAAATAATATATTTAAGAAAATTTTTTAAGTTCTATTAAGATAATTAAATCTGTATAGTATTTGTATATTAAATATTTGAATACTAAAAATTATATTTCAATAGTTTTGATATAATTATAAGATAACTCTATAATTGATACTTTAAATTTAATTTTACAATAGAAAAATAAAAAAATAATAATTTATAATAAGTAATCTTTTTTTTAATTAATGTAATAACACTCATATTTATTTACTAGAGAAAATGAAAATGTTGATTAATAATATCTAAATGCTGATGAAATTTATTATTAAAGTTTGAACCGAGCATTATCTGAGGAAAAAAATAATAATTATTCGTAAAATAAATAACTATTATAATTAATAAAAATAATTTACTTATAAATAAATTATATATTGATATTAATAATAAATAAAGTAATATATAAAAGCTCAATAGATAATTAAGACTAACAAATTATTAATCATTAATAAAAGTTATAATAATTTATATTGAAATAATTGATATGATAAGGTTACAAATAATTAGATTTTAATTTAATAGAAGGTTAAGATAAACATGTGTATAAAATAAATGATTTTTATTAAAATACAGTAGACGGGTATATATATGGACCTTGAATGTAAAAAATAGAATAAGATGAAGACCATTAATTGGAAATAAAATATGAATAAAAAGATGATTAAAAAATATGTAGTGGAATATACAAATAAACAAAAGAGGGAGTATTTTATGGTCCAGAAGGTCAAAGATACGGACACATAGATTAAATATTTAATAATATCAATTAATAAAACACTAATAATAGTTTTTATTCATCAAATAGCAAGAAATAAAATAAGAATCCATCAGTAGTTTAAGTTGATTAGATGAATATCAGTGTGAATTATAATTTCTTTGAATAAATAAATAAGGAAGATGTACAGAATTAATTAAGAGAAAGCATTGCTATATTACAATAAGGAGTGCTTTTTATCAAATATGGAATGAACAATTTTTTCAAAGGTTCTAAAAGAAAACTATTTATTAGTTCTAATTTGAAGTTACTTTGTTGGACTAAACACACTCAAACTAATAAAATCCAACTCATTTAATAGAAAACTCAATTCAAATCAGCAAATAAGTACAACTAATAAGATGATTTTTCCTTTATTGATGATGATTTTTATTAGGATTAAGTAGATTTATCTAATATATCTCCAAAAAATGATATAATCATTTCTAGCCGTAATACTTTTTAAAATATTAAAATTTTGTCTAATAATACTTAAAAATATTAAAATATTATGTAATAATACTAAAAAATTAAATATTATAAAGACTTAAATGAAAATACGATTCAAAAAAGTGCAGTTTTAATTGATTAAGAAGGACAAATGAAAGAAGCAGAAGAATAAGTTTTGATTTATGATTTGGTTGATGAAAATTAACAGAAGATAAACAAAGTGTTTGAAATTTAGAAGATTCTACAAATAGTTAATGGTAGAAAAACTAAAAACTTCAGTCGTTTTAAAACTCAAGACAATTAAAAAATATAAAATAGTTTTAGTATTGTTTTAAAAGATAGGACAATCGATTTAGAAGCATTTTCTTTTCAAGATAAATAGCTATTTCTTAAATCTTTGCTGTTTATTATTAAGAATATAGATTTTAAACATATGGATAAAAGTAATCCTTTAAATATCTCTGGCATATTTAAAAACTAATCTTAAATTATTAAACCTTTCAGTTTATGATAATTAATATTACAATTATCAATTATTTATTTTATATGCTAATAATTATAATTGTAAAAATAATATTTTTATTTATAATAAATGTAATATTTTTTATAATATAATTTTTAATGAAGAAAAGTATAATAGCATTAGTTTTCATAATATTAATAAAAAGTTAAGAAATTAATAATTAAGCAGAAGAATAAGATACGATAAAATGTGTTTTGAAAAAAGGGAATGCAGGTTATGCTGTGGAAATGACAAAACACAATGATGAAGAAAAGACTTCAATAAATTAGAAATCAAGCTATATTGAATTAACTCAAGAAACATTAATTCTATATGAAAATTTATACAAAATTCAGATAATCAAGCAGATAAAGACTAAAGGAATACAGAGAATTGTTATTCCTAGATAATTTCAAATTCAAGGCTCTGAAATTAATTGTTTTTAAATTTAGTCTAATCCTAATAAATTAAGCAATATAACAGTAGATTATTAAAGTTTAGAGCCGTTAAGTATTATGGATTGTGATGTGACTTTATGTTTCAAAAATAATTAGACTAAATTATAATGGATCGAAGATATTGTTGATTTTAGTTAGAATTGTGATCACATTGATTCATCTTTTATTTTATAATAGTTGATATCTTAATAACAATAAAAGCTATTTTCTATAGGCAATAAACTCAAAAGCTTCGTAGATGAAGCAAATTTATTAAGTAATGATTTCGAATAAATTAATAAAGAAAGGGATATTGATTAGAAAAATTAATAAGAGTATGAAGAATAGTTGATAAAATAAAATTAGGAAGAGGAAAAACAAATTTAATAATTGGAAATGTAAATCTATCCTAATATGACCATTAATAATTAATAATAATAATAAGAAAGTAAATAAGAGGAAGAAAAACAGAAATTATTGGCTATAAAAGATGAAACTCAGATAGATATGTCCGATATTGATTTTGATTCTACTTTATCAGAAAAGGAGAAAGTCAAAAGAAGAAAAATCAGGATTTATATTTACCATAAAATAAAGGAAGATTAGTTGAAGAAAAATGAAAAATAGCTCAAACTCAAAAAAGATAATAAGAAATCGATCGTTTTAAATAAAGAATAATTATCTAAAATATTACAATCAATAAAAAAACTAAGAATCAATAAAACAAAAATTTGATATTAACTAAAAATATAAGATATAATAAATATAATAAATATTTAATAAACAGTTAAATGTACGGTAGTTAATAATTTATTAATCAAGGCAATCCTATGATAAGAACTAGCGTAGTTTATTAACATCCAACAGAAAACATACACAGTAAATTTTCTAATTTAATGTTTAGCTAATGTTAATCCTGTTTAATAAGTTTAATAGACCTCTAATAACTATTATGATAATATTCCTAATGTTTCCAAAATTTCAGGATATTCTAATAAGGTTATTGACTCTAAAATGTAGAATAATACAATGATTATTTAGAAGGGATAATAGTAGATTTATTAATAAGAACCATAATAATAATAATATCAATAAATACCTTAATATATATAATATTAAGGATAATAACCTTAGTTTTAACCTTAAATATCTTAAGGTTATTAGGTTTAACCTTAAATTTATTATGGATAGGCTTAAGGTTAAACTATTTAACCTTTAATATATTAATAACAATCATAAATTTACTAATAATAGCCTTAAGGTTATTAAGTTTAATAATCGCAAATGCCTTTAGGACTCTTTTAACCTTAAAGCAATGTACTCTTTAATACTTATTTATTTTTTAGGTTATTAATCCAATGAACTAATCATATTCAAATTAGAAGACTAATATTAAACTTATATGATTATTAAATCTCTTTATTTATAACTAATATAAATATTTTTACTTATTATCATATTATATTTTAATATATTTATTTATATATTATTATTATTACTTTTTATTTTTATTTTATTGTTATTTTATATTTAAATTATAACAAGAAATGGATAAAGAAGTTGATGATCTTTTAAAAGAAATGGATGATTTATTAGAAGATAAACCAGTAATTTAAAAGCAAAATAATTAAAATTAAAATTTTTAAATTAATTCAAATTTTTAAAATAGTTATAAGTAAAAAGTAAAAGATTCAAATGAATATAACTTTGATGATATATTAAATTAAGTATAAAAAGAAGAAACAGAAAAATAATAATAATAATAATCAAAATTTTAATAAAATAATACATAAAAAAAACAGTAATTTAAATTATTTATTTTAGAAAGTGTTATCCTATTTATATAGGGATATAACAATTTTCAACAATGGGAAGAAAAATATGCCATTAAATGAGGTAAATAACAAATAAATATTCATTAAAGATGTTTAAAGTGTGATATTAAGGTTCAAAAATTTGAATACTATAAATGGAAAGAAGTTGAAGTTGATTATTTATTTTTTCGGAATAATTTTAATAATCAATAAAATTTATTATTGAAATTAGATTAAGATAAAGAATTTAGCGCTTATAATTGTTAGTGTACTTGGATTTCTATTAAATAATTTTAATAACTCAGCGATTATAAATAACTAAATTGGAATTGTGCAGGACATTTTTGATTTTTTAAAATTTAAATATATTATAAATATATTTATCTATTTTTTTTTGCATATTTTTAATAAATTAAAATATTTTTAATTTTTTTAATTTTCATATATTTATAAAATTAATTAATTTAATTTATTTTCAAATTTCAATTAATATAAATTTGATATCATTGCTCATTTTTTTTAATTTAACTTTATTTTATATTTTTTTTCAAATTTAAATCATCGATTTGATCATTCTTAACCTTTAAATTTTTAAAATTTTATGATTTTGACATTTATTATATTTAACTTTTTTATTTTGAATAATTTTAATTATGCTTTACAAAAGAAGTTTAGTCACTTGCTGTGAAACTTTTAGAACTATCATATATGTTTTTAGAAATTTAGTTCTAAATAAAAATATAAATATTTAATATTAAAATAAATAAAAATTAGAAATAAATATACTGAATAGTGTGAATAATCTATATCAGAATCTTAAGAAGATTAATCAGGTGAGTTTTTTTTTAATTAAAATTTATTTTTAATAATTTTAATCAATTATCTAGAAATAATTTTGTTAGCTAATTTAAAAGTAATTAATTTTATTTTTGTTTTAGTAGTAGATTAGTATTTTTATAACTAATCAATGAAAATATCAATAAAATATTTAATAGGAAAAGTATAAGAAATGAGATCACAAATCAAAATATTAGTCAGTTAAAGTTTATTTATAATTTAAAAGACTTTTGATAAAGAATTTTTTAAATATTCATCCTTATTCTCTTTCTATAAAAATAAAAATAAATAATTCAAATAAACAAAACAAATAAAGAAGATAAAATAATAAATACCTTTAAAATGAATGGAAGCAATACATAAATATTGATTTTTTCTTTATTATTAATATCTTGCTGATAATAAGCTTTATTTTGGACTTAAATTAAATCATTTTTTTCTATTTATTAGTCCATTTATTTGCCATAAATCGCAGCTTAATAGTATAAATCACAAGAACTAGTTACTACCTGGATTTCCAAATCCTAATAATTAAAGCTATAAATAAACTCCTGATGATGAATAGAACATTATTAATATTTGCGCAGACACACTATTTTATATTATTATTTTATATTACCTCCCATAATGTCACAAGAATTATTACATTATAATATTTCCTTAGATATTTAAATCTATCTTTTTATATAATTATAAATATTAATTAATTATTACCGCTTTTATGGACCATTTATAATAACCCAATAGCTAAGATCTTTATCACTCAGGTACTTTATTCTCATTATCAAATAAAAAAGAATAACACATTCACAAGGAATTCCAAAGCAATAATTAACAATAAAGAAATATAGAGTAATTAAATATTATATATTAAAAAGTAATAAAAGAAACTCTGAAGAAAATATCCAACTAATTTTTGGGGACTTTAAAGATGCAATAAAAAGAGGTGATGAAGAAAAAGTATAAGAATTGTTAGAATAATATCCTGAATACGATTTAACTAATAAAATAGACCCGATTTCCAAACAAATTTCTATTTTTTTAGCTACTCTCATTCCTGATCATCATAAAAGTTGTTCCATTATAAAATTGCTATTCAAATACGGAGTAAATGCCTAATACAAAGATAGTCTCAAGTAGAATTGTGCTTTCTATCTTTCAAGAGAGGGCAATCATCTCGGTTTAGAGTTATTACTTGCCAAGTAATTTTATATATTAATTAATAAACTCTTAATAATAATTAATAATACTATAATAATAATAAAAAACGTCATATTCTTATATAAATATCAGAATATTGATTAATAAAATAATAATATCATAATATTAACAATAGCAATATTTCAGTGGATGACCCTGACAATTATGGATAAACTCCTTTATATTACGCAAGTAGAGAAGGTAAATTGGAAGCAGTGAAAGTGATACACAAAGGAGGAGCAAACTTAAATCATATTGACAACATTTCAAAATAAACTGCTTTGTTTTATGCAGCTCGAGAAGGCTAATTAGAAATCTGTAAATATTTAGTAGAAAACGGCTGTGATTTCCAAGTATAAGATCTTAAAAAACAAACAGCAATAAACTATGCAAAAAAATTCTAAAGGAAAAGTGTTGTTGAATATTTATAATAATTGAATCTATAATTAAAAGATAAGAAAAAACAAAGTGTATAAAAAGTGGATGAATAAGTATAAATTGATGTGGAAAGCAAGGGAAATGTATAAAAAAAAGTGAAGAAATAAAGTGTGGACTAATCGGATGATACTGTCGAAATGAGAATGAGTTTTAAGGTAATGACTATTGACAAGTAGGTAGTAAATGGGTAAAGGTTGATTAGAGGGTTAAATAAGTAGGAAATTGAATATTTTATCAATAACCATCCTAATATATTTTAAATGTTAGTTAATCCTGATACTATTAATAGTCAAGAGTTTAGGAATTATGTTGCTAATGATAAGTGGGAAATTACTGCTAAAAAGATACTTAATAATGTATGGAGGCTCAGAGGAGCATATTTGTTTCATTAACCTGTTGATTATGTTAAACTTAATATCCTTGATTATTATGATATTATTCATAAACCAATGGATTTTGCTACTATTAAAGTATAATTTTTTATTATTTTAATACAATCAAATTATTTTATTTTAAATTATTTATTCATCATTATATTTTAACATTAGTTCAAAATAAATAATTATATTTATGTAAAACCGTAGCAATTTATAGAGGACATGAAACTGTAATATAATAAAAATAATAAATAATAGAGTGTTTTCGAATTGCATTCTGTATAATGGTATAAATAGCGATGTAGGTAAAGTGGGTCGTGACTTGCATTATGAATTTGTGATTCAATGTTAAAAGGAGAATTTTTTAACAGATTATGACTTCAACATTAATCATCAAGCACCCAATATTAAATAAATGAACGAAAATGAAGATAAGCAGATATTCATGCAAGATTAAAATAACCTATGAAACAATATATATCAATCATAATTTAGCTTTTATCATTTTTTTCATTTCCACCTTTTAGTTCTAAAATTAGTTGCTGAATAGCACCATGTGATTTTCTACCACTTTAAAATTCAACTATCTTTATTATTTATTATTTATACTTTTTTGTAAAAAGGAATATTTTTCGTCATTGGATTTATCATCACTTTATAGCAAGTGTCAGCTTCAAAACATATCCTTTATAATGCTTATACTATTCTATTAATTTTTTTAATATATTCTGTTTATACTTATTTTATTTATTATGCAATTTATGTCGTTTATTCTTTATTTTTATATGTTTTATTATATTTATAATTTATTTACATTAGTCCTAGATTATTTTTCCTGTAAAATTTGTCGACTACTATATCTGAAATTTTTCCAGTTCTTCCTAATTACCTAATAAATTTCTATTAGATTAGTAAACTTCCAATTGCTGCTATTTTAGATAATTGCAGATCTTCAATGACTATCACTACTTAAGGCATTTTTTTATTCTCCAATTCTCAAATTTATCCTAAATTAATTTAATATTTTTAACTTTTGAATATCTCTTCATCTACTATTTGGCATTCATCAAGTTAACTCAACAGATTGAAAAATCCTTTTATTTATTTTATTTTATTCTTACCTTTATCATAATCATCTTCATTTAAAAATCTCATTTTATATCTTTAGTTTGAATATTCATCAAAAATCTGTTAAGATCTCTAGCGAAACTACTATTTCATAATTTTATTAATGTTTATATTTTATATTTTTAATATAAAAATAATCATTCAATCATATTTTAAATTTATAAATTTATTTTGTTATTTTTCAGGTATTTCAAAAAATTACCATATTTATCCCATTTTTCAATAAATTTATAAAATAAATTATTTTATTTTTAATTTTTAATTCCATTTTAACTAGAGTATTTTTAGAAAATCATCATTAATATCAATTTATATTATATACATTCTTAATGAAATTCTTTTTAAATTTCAAAGTATGGAGGCACGAAAATATTTTGTAATTATTTTACCAGTTAATCAACATTTTAAAATTCAAATACATTCCATATAAAATCAACAGATACTAAATATATATTGTGATAGTATTAATAATTAATATAAATTACATGAAAGATTAAAGTCATTAAACTAAGTCAAAGAATTATAAGAGGGAGATATGATTGGAGGTATTTTAATTTTAATTTAATTAAGAATAGAGAATTATTCATATAAATTAGATTAATAATTGAAAAAAGCTTATTTTAATAATAATCCAAGTAATTAATACTAATTTTTTGATTCTAGATTTATTCTAATTTTATTATCGATTATTATAAAGGAAATGTAAATTAATAATTCACTTATAATACTCAATTTCTTTATTTCAAACAATTAATTTTCTAAATTAAATATTTTGTTTTTAATTAATAAATTAAAAAATTCGAAAATCTGTTCATATTTTCCATTGAAAAAATGCATAAATAAATATAAAGGCAAGAAAATTTCTTATTTCTTTAAATATTCATTTATTTATTTTGAAAAAACTTATTATAAATTTTAAAATTATAATTTCTAACTTTCATTTTCAATTAAAATAAATTTATGTTTTTTAAAAAACAATTAAATACCACTTTGTTATAATAAATCAAAAATTTATTTTAAAGTTATTTGTTTTTTACATTTTTATTTCTATTAAAATAAATTTTTTTTTTATTATAATAAATTAATTAAAAATTCTAAATTTTTTTCACTAAATATATTTAAATTATTCATCAAATGTTTTAATTGATTTTTTAAATCTTCTAAATATATTTTAATTTAATATTAATCTATTTAAATTTTGTCTAATTTATTTTTATCATTTTAATTTTCATTTGAGTAATTTATAATTTCCCCAGGTTCTATTTCCACATCTTCATTTTAATTATTTTTTTAA
>Ga0315908_10003023_pt1 | contig 12171 bp, 1 predicted proteins | sample LakEriMetagenome_12_FD_203520 | JGI IMG/M metagenome (GOLD analysis project Ga0315908, IMG submission 203520) | Freshwater fungal communities from buoy surface, Lake Erie, Ohio, United States - Buoy 4 MA124 | ecosystem: Environmental > Aquatic > Freshwater > Lake > Lake biofilm | place: USA...
TTCAGCAATTATTTTAGAAAAATTATTTATAAGATTAAGAATATAAAAAATTATTTATAAGATTAAGAATATAAAAAATTATTTTTAAGCTAATTAAAATTGATAAAATCTTTATAGTAATTAATTTATATAGTTAATGATGAATTTTAAGTTAAAAATATTAAAATAACAAAAATGTATTTAAAAGAGGTATTATTAAATTTATAATGCAAATAATGGACCAACAATTGAATAATTTCTAGGCGCAAATCCTGTCAGAAAATTCGCACTAGACTTTGCCTAGATTGAAAAAAACAATTCAAATGCAATAAACATGGCAGTGGGAGTTCCTAAAGATCCAACCCCAAACTGCATAGTTTAAGCTAAAATAAACTTTGTTCACCAGTCAGCGATTGCTGGAAACAATGCATACGGTAATAATAAAATTTAAATATTATAATTATAGGAGACCCAAGAGGATTGGATAGTTTAAGAATAAACCTAGCGAAGTATTATAAGGAGTCTTACAATTTATCAGAAAAAAGTTTAACAAATGACAAAATCGTAGTAACTCCTGGAGGCAGTTCATATGCGCTTACTTTATCCTTTGAAATGTTATTAAGAAACTCAAAGAGTGAAGGTGAAATAATAGTTTTAGCTCCTTTTTTCGGACCTTATACTGGAATGATAAAGTTAGGCCAAGGATTACCAGTTTATGTTGACACTAAAGATGATTTTGAACCTGATCTTGACAAAATTGAAGCTAAGATCAATGAGAAAACCAGAGGAATCCTCATAAACTCCCCTAACAATCCTACTGGAAAAGTATACTCAGATATTACAATAGAAAACATTATAAAAGTAGCAAGAAAACATAAAGTGGCAGTGATTTCCGATGAAGTCTATGAGAAATTTGTGTATAATGATCATAAACAGTTTGTGCCATTAAGCCATTTTTTTGAGGAGAACCCTGATGTACTTCTAATTAGCAACACTTCTCCCTCTAAAACTTATGGCATGATAGGTGACAGAATTGGATATATAATGTCCAACTCTGAAGAGTTTATTAAAGATATTGCTATTTCTCTTGGCTATAGATTCGCTTCTGCACCTTATATTTCACAAGTCGCTTTGGATTCTGTATTTTAAGAAAAAAATCAGCTTGAAATATAGAATTATATTAATGAACTTAAAGACAGTTATATGAAAAAAGGCCAATTTCTTGTAAACAGTATTAATGAATTAGGCCTCAACTGTAATTAAATTGAGGGAGGAATGTTTGTTATGGTTGAGGTTTATAATCGTACAAAAATGACAGGTTCTCAATTTTCTCAATTTATGATGTAATAATAAGAAGCTCCTATTGCTATTTCTCCTGGATATTTCTTTGGAGATAACTTTTAAAACCATTGTAGGTTTACTACTTGCCCTTCTATGGAAACTCTTTAAAAAGGAATACAATAAATGCGCAATTATTTAAACAAAATTCATATTTGAAAATATATAATTTATATTCAATCTACTTATTTAATAATGAGTTTTAAAATTGTAAAATTAATCATTTTAAAATTAGATTCTAGGTATAGGTAATCCAGGTCCTCTTTATAAAAATAATAGACATAATGTTGGAAAATAATTCATTGATTTTATTGTTAAAAATTATAAACTAGAAAGTTAAAAATCAAGTCGATAATTAGAAAGATATAATTATAAATCAAATGTTATAATTTGTAAAAGTGAAAGTTTTATGAACGAATCAGGTAAACCAGTTTTGAGTATTTTTAATGAAATATTTGGGAAGCAAAATATTGAGTAAAATTAAAAAAATTTAATAATAGTTTACGATGACATGGAAACTAAATTAGGAAAAATTAAATTAAAATAAGGAGGAAGTCATAAAGGACATAATGGTATAAAATCAATATTAAATGTGTTTCAATAATAAAATAATTTCTTCAAACTACATATAGGAATCGATAGGCCTATAGGAAATACTCCTGTAGATTAATATGTCATTTCTAATTTTACATAAGGTTTTAATAATATTATTAATTATTAGAAGAAAAAAATTAAATAATAAGAGCGTTTTAGGAAGCTTTAAAACTCTTAAAAGACAATAAAATATTATGATTATTTAAATTTCAAAAGTTTCATTATAAGATAACTATTTATATTTTATCAAATTATATTTATAAAAGAAAGATTTTATTTATGATAAATTAATTTTAAATTACTAAATTAGAGAGCATGAATTCGGATTAAAAAAATTTGAAGTGAGAAAAAACCTCAATAATGAAAACATTTTATGAATATTTTATCCCTCCAAAAATAGAGCTAGAAAAAGAATTACCAACATGGATAAATATATCAGTAATAAATAATACAAACCTAATAAACAAGTATAAAAATTAGATGTAAATAATAAAGCAAAACATAAACTAATATGAAACAGAAGAGAACAAATTCTAAATTAGAAAAGCTATCTAATTCATGAAAAACAACGAAATAATTCTGGATATTAATTCAGCAGTAAATCAACATAAAGCTTATCAGGAAAAGCAAATAAAATAATGCTTCGAAATAGGCTTAGAATGTCTTAAAACCCAAATGAATGAAAGACCAGAAGTAGCAGATAACGCTTTGCTATCAGAAAGTGTAAGAACATTGCTTATAATCCTTTACAAATTAAATGAAGAACAAAAACTAATAACATAAAATGATATGGAAGAATGGAAGAATAGCATCTAAATGATCTAATAGAGTATTTAGGAACTGACCCAAATTCCCAAAAGTATTCTGGAATTTGAAGTGGATCTAATTATATGAGGAGTCGATCTCTTATTCTAAACTACTTCGCCACTTTTCTGTTTCTCTAATATAGTCAAGACTATGATGGGAGATCCTTTAGAGCTAATTGAAAATTTGGTAAAAACCGCATGCTCAATAGTTAATACTCTAAATCAAACATACAAAGGCCGTACCTTTCAAATGATAATCCAAATGGACTTGCTCAAAAGAAATATCTAGTTCAAGAAAATATCCATTAACTACTTACAGCACACTCTAAACTCTTCTGATTAGTTAATTGAACTCAATCAACTCAAAGATACTTTTAAGAGGTTTGAAGATGAGATCCTTCTTAATGTCCAAAATGTTGCTGTTGGATAGTATTGGGTTAAACTACTTGCTGATCTCATCATGCATCAAAACATTCTCATTGATTAGTAGTTCTTAGATTATATACAAAAGCAGATTAATATCAAATAAAAACTCACTCTCTCTCTTTTGGAAAAGCATGATTGGCTTATAAAGGTTTCTAATACTCATTATATTCTTAATTCTGCTTTGCCTGGTCATCTTAATATTCTTAATCCCAATCAAAATAAGCAGCTCAAAATGGAAATTGCTAAATATAAGTCTAAGTCAGTCTCCAATGAGTTTTAGAACTACATTTATTTTGGAGATTAGAATTTCAAAGGTTTTAGATACTATTTGAATATTGATTAGGATAGTTCTACTAGTTTGTTGAATAAATTCAATATTTACTCGACTTGTTTTGGAGTTTCTAATCTTAATGATCATGATTTTTCATAAATGAATGTTATTTAAATTTTGACCTATATAGTAGAGGGTGTTGTTGATCAAAATATTCTTCAGTTTAATTAGGAGTTCTTTAATTTATTGACTCCTCTTTATAAAAGGTTAGATGTAAAGTTTATTGAGGACTTTCTAATCATTAATAAGAATCTATTGTTTTCTGCTTTTAATAAACTAATGGATTCCACAAACAATTATTAAAATAAATTTTAGATTAATCATTATATTTAATCTTAAATTTAGCAAAATATTTAAATCACTGAAGAAAAGATCCATGAAATTAATGAGTAATTGCAAAAAAGATAAAAACTAAAAAATATTTTGTTTTAGAGTTTTGATAAACTTAACTAATATATTATGAAAACCTAAATATTTTTTATAAGTCTAGTTGGACATAGAAATGAAAATCATTATATTTTTGAGAGATTTAAATCGATTTTAGATTATAAAATATTCTTAGGTTTTAACTGGCTTATTGAAAATATAAATCATAATTTAGAAGAGTTTTAGTACTTGAATGTCGATTTTTAATATAATTAAAATAAAATTAATAGTATTATGAACAATTTAAACAATAATTAATTTCAGCATTTAATCAGGCATATTATTAAAATTATACATACTAATTTTAATTAAAACTTTAAATTTTAACAAATATTTGATTTGTAAACTAAAATATAAAATATAAGTGATATAAAACAATTACATAACTTTATATAAAATTTTATTTCTTTATTTGAATAAAATCATTAAAATTTTTTCGATTATTTAAAATTTTATTCTAAATTTTTAAATGTTTTATAAATGAAAGTAGATTAAATACTTAATTTAATTGATTAATAATTAGAAATATTAAATAATAATGTAAAGTTAATTTAAAAATAACTATAAATAAAAGAAATAAATTTAGAATTTAATGAGAATATTTAATTTGTATAAAAATTATTACTTTAATTAAAATAAACATTATTTGATAATTAATATTTTAAATAAATAAATAATTTTAATTAAGTAATTAAAAATAACATGAATGAAATTAAAAAATGTATATTCGAGTATTAAAAAGTATAATATGAAGGAAATTCAAATATAGAATAAAATAAAAACAATATTAAAATAGTATATGAATATCTAAATTATTATATAAATTCTCTTAAAAATTAGAATTAACAATTTATAAGTTTTTCTAGTTATAACATAAATAATTTTCCATAAAAAGTATAAATAGAAGTTACATAACAAATTTTAGAAATCAAAAAACATATATTTTTTAAAATAAAAAAATAATGTGAAAATATTGAAAATTAATTATCATAAAAAGAAGAAACAGTATCTTTATCTAAAAATTTAGACTAAGAAATAAAAAACGTGTTATCCAGTATTTATAATTATATACAAGAATTTTAAAATAATAATAAAATAAATTAAATATGCATCGATTCTTTATTTGAATAAATTAATAACTAAGAATATTTGATTCTCCAAGAATTATTAAAATAATAATATCAAATATTAGATCATTTATAAAAAATAGATTTGAACAATAAAAATTTATTTAAGGATGAAATATTTAAAATCTTAACAATGATTAATAAAAATATAATAATAAAATTTAATGAGATATTTTAAATTTAAAATTTTGATAATTTGCAATTTAAAGTAGAATTAATACTATAATCGGTTTAAAAAATAAATGAAAATTTTAACAATAATTCTAAAAAATTAGATTAAAAATTATCTTATTTGAATTTAATATTAGCAAACAAATTTGAAAATTAGAAAATAAATGATGATAAATAATATAATACTAATATATTAAAGATAATAAATTACTTAAAAAATAAAAAATAAGCAATAATAAATTGTGTAAAAATAGGATACAATTAATATATTGATGATTATAAATAATAAATATCAATTTTCACTACAGATATAATAAAAAAAGCAGAAGAGTTAAGTGGATTTGCTGACAGATAAATTCAAGACAAATTTCTTAACATATTAAAAGGATTATATGGCAAGGAAATATGGAAATTAAGGGAAAATGCATCAATTTCAATGTTAATGATGTTGTAATTAAGTGAACATTTGAATATAAATATAATGAATGATTTAAAAGACTAACTATTGATAAGAAAGACTAATGAAAACGAATAAAGAATAAGAATGATATTTGATAATACTGATTATATTCAAGATATTGTAAGTATTTTAAAGTCCAATTGGGATAGTAAAAGTGAATAAGTTTAAGTTCTAATGGTAAATAACATATAAAAGTTAGATCAATTACAATAAATGATTCTCAAATAAGACGATCCTTAAATTAGAGAACTTCTCAATGAAAAGCTGAAAATGGTTAAAGATGATATGGATTAATAAATAAAAAATTTGAACACAATAGGATCCTAAATAGGAGTATAATTGACCTTTTTACAAAGCATAAAAGACTAATTATTTTAAATTGAACAAAGAATAGTGCAACTTTAAAAAGACCTTAATTAAATAAAAAATGATGTAAAACACTTAATTGGTAAGGAAATCCCTTAACTAATAGACTACAAATACCAAACTTTAATTTTTGACACTTTTTTCTCAAAACTTAATATTAACATAAAAGGACAACGCACCTTCAACCAGAAAATAGACCCAAACCACAAAAAAGAAGATCTATTAGAAATTGTAAAGAAATTTATTATGCGACGAGATAAAAACACTCTTCTTATTTCTGGAGGTTCAGGTTCAGGGAAATCAACATTCATGCGACACTTAGAAAAAAAACTTTTATAAAATTGGCAAGAAGAGAGTTCTAATGAAGATCCTCATCATTTAATTCCTATTTGGTGCCAATTACCTTCCCTTAAATAACCCTTAACAAAACTAGTTGAGGAGACTCTTTAGAATGATTACCACTTCAGTGAAAGCAGAATTCGTGAACTAAAGCAAGCAGCACAAGATGAAAAATATAGAATTATCTTTATTCTTGACAGTTATGATGAGATCCGACTAGAATATTAATATAAGAATTTATATGATAGTAATGACCTTGAGCAATGGGGTCCTGCTGTGCTTAATCACAATAAGCCTTTCCCCAAGGTTATCATCACATGTAGATAGGAACATATTGAGGGTCACATCCATAATTATAAGGACTGGTTTTATCCTAAAATCACTCATATTCTTTCTAATAAGATTTATGATTATAGGAGCATGTATATGGAGTGTTAGATTGCCAGTTTCTAAGAGTAGAAGTATCTTTATCTCAATTCCAAGTATTAGTATTAGATTCAGAAGTTATTAAGCAAGTTTCTTAATGTTGATACAAATTGTGATCTCTTTAAACTCTTTTTCTATAAGTTTACTTAATTTTTTATTTAGAAGAATAAGATTTGTAAACATTAATTGATTAAAATGATCTCAAAACCTTTTTATTATTAGTAAATGAAGATATAAAATGATAATTAAAAATACTTTTTAGAGTATTAGGGTTTATTTGATAAGTAATCTTTTAATAATTTTAACAAATGAGATATTTTATATGGCAAATTAAAGTATGACGAAAATATGATTATTGAGTTTTATGAGAATGAAGAAAATTAGATTTTTAATGTATACAGAAATAAGTTAACATCATTTTTTTAAAGTGAAGCTTTGAAAAAAATATGGGATCCTATTAAATTTGAATAAAATTTAGATAATCTTAATGAATTTTAATAATCTCCTTATATGATGAAGATTATTATTAAAATTCTCCCTTAAATTTATCAAAATCATTAAGATGAATAGTATTTTAAATAGAAGTTTATTAACAATTTTCCTTTGATTATTTCAAAAAATCTTACAAAATTTAGTTCAGAATAATATTGGAATTAAATTAAAAATCTTTTAGAAATGTTTTTATCTAATAAAATAAAAAAAAATTAATAATACAAATTTAAATAAAAAAGTGAATAATAAAACATATTTGAATTATAATTTAGTGATTTCATTAAACTTATAAATAAATTTACAAAAAAATTTAAAGAAATAATAATATCTAATGATAATTTAAATATGTTTTCAATATTATCTCCCCACTAATTAAAAAAACTAATTAAATATTTAAAGAAAACTTTTGAATCCCATTAAATACTCCGATATGATTTATACATGCTGTTCATACGACAACTTCTCTAAAAAGAAATAGAGAAAGTTAAAAATAAGACTCATCAAATATACTCAATCTAAGAAAATGACTTTATATCAGACATCTAATAATTCTGCTAAAAACTATCGGTAAAAATGATGTAGAAGGGAATAGTAAGAGTTCAATACTAAGTGTAAGGCATGTTGTTTAGAAAGTACAATGAATGGGATGAATTTTTTGATGTGCAAACAGATAATGTAATAAAAAATCAAATCAAGAAGGATATCATATCTGCATCACCTTTACAATTAAGAGCCAACTCTTATTCCTTTATTCATAAGTCTATCATGGAGTTCTTCATTTCACAGAAAATATATCAAACTTGTATTAAGTATCCTTAGCTAACTAATTTTTAACTCACATAAAAGTTTGTTAAAATTATATAAAATAACCTCAAAATCAATTTTAATACCAATCTAGCAAATGAAAACAATTTAGATCTCTAGAAGACTAATAGGACTAACTATAAAAGATTAGAGTCTGATTAATCTTATATTAATTAGTAATAAATCACTAAACAGGACTCAAACTTCAAGTTTTTCTAAAAAGACATGTTCACAAATTCCAAAAGGAAAGACGAAAACAAAGACCTACTTGAAATTATAAACGATAATGACTTCATTGATGAAATGTTGGAAAAAGACAACAATCATATTAAATTAAACTAAATTCAACAATATTACAATGAGTTAGGAATGTTTATTTAGGATCTCATAGATTTCAAAATTACTATGAAAATATTATATAAGGAGAATGCTATATTATAGCAGTTCCTACTCTCAAAATTAAAACATGATAAATAATTTAAAAAGATGCTATTTGTAATAATAGAATTGTCAAAATTGGATGAACATATCAAATAGATAAAATTATCCAATATCAAAAATGAAGGCATTTCTAATGCTTCTTCATTTGCAATCACTCTTTTAAATATGGCTAAAGTCAGTTTCACTAATAAGGATTTTTCTCACATTAGTATTTCATAGGCAAATTTGTCAGATGCTATCCTCATTAATGTTAATTTTGCTTATGCTAATTTAACAGCTGTTATTTTCTTAAGATCATTTATTCAATCTTGTTGTTTTAATTTTGCTAAATTAGAGGATATTGTTTTTCTTATCCCTAGAAACGAGTATTTGTTCTAAAATTCATCGAATTAAATTTAATTGTCATAAATTAGCTATTTAAATAAATTTAGTAAGGAAATATAGTAGAAATACTAATAAACTCAATTATAAATATCTTATCTTGATAATGAAATTGTCAAATTGGACTTAAATTCATTATAATTTTTCAAACAAGAAGAAGTAGATAATTAAAATTTAATTCATAGTATTAATTTAAAAAATGAATTTTAATAACGTTTTAAAATTTTTGGGCAATAAGTAATGTTCAATTATTATTTGGATTTTGAATCAGATTAAATTATAATCGTTGGGATTTATTATTATAGTCCAAGATGAAGTGTTTTAACTAATACTAAAATAATATTGAAGGTTGTATTGCAAATTTATAGTCTATATTAAAATACAAACATTGAATAATAAAATAGAATTTATGCTTTAAAGCATTTTGAAGTTTTCAATGAAGAAAAGAATAATGATTTTTTGTGGGATAATGATATTTGTATCTGCAATTAAAACAAAGTAATAGTTTATGCAGAGAATGATAAAATATATTTTATTAGAGAAATAATTGAGAATAATTAAAAAGAAATAGAGAAACATGAAAGTAAATTAGCTCTTAAAAGTAATGTTTGCAAAATAGGGTTTAACAAAGATGCTAATAATTTGATGCTTTTTATTTACCATAAAAATAATCAGATTTCTGTATATAATGTTAAACATTAATCTGAAAAATTAGATGAAATGTTTATTCATTTTAAAAACATAAAATTGGATGTAGATATATAGTTCATATTTGTTAAACTTTCTCCTGATTCAAAATTTATTTTATATGATCAGATAAATCAAGAATAAAATGAAGATAGACACATTCAATTAAGGCAATTATCTTTAGAAACTCAAGATTCAGATAAAAAACCTATGAAATTGACAGGATTTTAAGGAAAAGTGAACCTTTATGAATTTACTATAAACAGTGAACATTTTGCAGTGATAAATTAAAAAAGAACAATTTTCATTTGGAACACTAATAATATAAAAAATTTTAAAGTTATTTATATTACTTAAGATATCTTAGACCTTAAATTCACTCAAAATTCATTTAATATTTTTATTCTTTAATAGAATTATATTCTTAAGTCATTAGAAGGATTACCTAAAACAGATCAAAGTAATGATGACCGTTAAGATTAAGTCATTTAATTTTTATCACCCGTTTATTAAATTAAATTCCAATCTCATAATTTCTCAGTTTTTCTAATTAGTCATAATTTTTTAGAGGAATTAGATATTAAGTATGGTTTTACTAAGCAAAAGACTGAAATAAATTAAGAAATATTAAATTCTTATAAGTTTGATTGCCGTTTTTATGAATTTTAATTATTATAATTAGAATAATTTGATTAAGAATACTTAAAATAATTATAGCATTTAAATAGTGTAGTTTAAATTGAGCAGTTTAATAATTATGAATTTACCACAAATATTTTATTAGGAAATCGTTAAATTCATAATCAATTTTATTAAAAATTAGATGAATTAATGATGAAATAATTATAAGTATTAGCTTTTAATTAAAATAGAACTCGAATAATTTGGCTAGAAAACAATAAATTAATGTATAATAAAAAACAAGAAAATTTAGTTATAGATTACGAAGTGGAATAAATAAATAAAGTTTATTTATCAGTAAATGGAAATCATCTAATTATTTATAGAAAAGATTAAAAAATAAGTGTGAGTAATTTAGAATAAATAATAATAAAACATAATTTTATTAAATCAAGTAATGAAGATATATTATATTAATTATTATCATAAGAAAGTAGTAATGAAAATGAATCTCCAGATAAACAATCAATTTAAATCAGCAATTTTTCTAATTCTAAAAGCAATAAATTTTCTATCAATAGTAATATGGATTAGATATATTCATAGCTAGATATAAAAAAATAGAAATTTAAAAATTTATTTAAAAATAAATAAAGTAATAATTTATAAGACACAAATAATATCACTCCTTTAAGCAGTATTAAATTAACTGATTTAAAAATTAATTAATCTAATATTCAAGAAAAAAAAATAGGAATTGGTAATTTAGCTTTTCTCAACTAAAATGATTTATAATAATTAATGTAATATAGTATGTAAAGTTAATAAAAATAAATATGCGATATTGAAAATTTGAGTTAATTTTAAAGTGAAAAAAAAAGAGCTGACTCAATATAATTTACCAATAATAATTTAAATTTTTAAATTAAAAATTTACAATTTTTTGATAATTTTAATAAAAGAAATAATACTGAGTTACATCAATAATAATAAAATATTGATTTTTAAATAAGTGAATAAGATTTTAAAAAAATAAGATTTTAAATAAATGATGATAAATAAGATAATTTATAATTTTAAATTATAATGCAATATGACAAAATACTTTAATTTGAAAGTGAAAAAAACTAAGTTATAGTAAAAAACAATATAAAAAATAACCAATTTTTAAATTTTATTTTAATAGATGAATCACAATAAGGATACTAATTATATAATTATCAAAATATATTAATTGTCAGTTACAATAATTAATATTAAATTCTTTCTGGAAATTTTAATAAAATAAATTTAGCTTAATTTACTTAAGACTCTTTTAATATTATATCAGTAGATTGTTAAAATTCAGTTTATTTTTGGAAGCTCAAAAATTTAATCATAAATGAAAAAAAAAATTTATATTGGATTTTAAAATGGAGAAAAATTTAAGCTGAATATTAGATATATTTAAAAAATATTTAATATACTAATTAAAAATAATTAGAAATATTAAGCTAAATAAATTTAAATAATATAATCGAATTTAACTAAGAAAAAGAATGAATAATTATATTAATATATAATTTAAAAAAATTATAAAATAAATAAATAATTTAAATAATTATTTATAAATTGATAAAATAAATTTATCATAATAATCTTTTTGCCCATATTTTTCTTTCTCTAGCAAGATTAATCAAACTTTCTAAATTATTAACTATATTTATCAAAGATTGTATTTTATTTTAATCATCTCCTCTATTTTTAGCAATCTAAATATGCTAATGAAGATGTTCAGTGGGTTTATTATGAATAGTTTCGAGATCTAAAATCGGCAATTAAAATCCTTGACCCTTTTTAGCCATTTCCTTAATTTTTAAATCAACTGACTCAATTCCCTTTTGCTGTCCCAACATCAGGTTTGCAAAGTTACCTTGCCCAAAAGCACCACAACTTTTGAAGCTCGTTTAATCATAA
>Ga0315908_10003025_pt1 | contig 12166 bp, 13 predicted proteins | sample LakEriMetagenome_12_FD_203520 | JGI IMG/M metagenome (GOLD analysis project Ga0315908, IMG submission 203520) | Freshwater fungal communities from buoy surface, Lake Erie, Ohio, United States - Buoy 4 MA124 | ecosystem: Environmental > Aquatic > Freshwater > Lake > Lake biofilm | place: USA...
CTTAATATTTAAATATAATATTTTTAATAATAGTATATATAAATGAGAAAACAAAATATTTTATCGAATACATAACCGGTGCATAAATAGTCATTTGCATCTGAAAAGCAATAAGATTTCTAAATTAATGCTTAAAAAGTTATAGAGATGTTTGAAAGTAAATACACTGAGTAACTAACTGACAGAAAAGCTACTTATATAATAAAGTTTTGTTAAGAAAGAGTTAATGGCTTTAAATATAGTGAATTAAAATACTTAATTAAAATGGTTAAGTATTCAATTTAAGATTTAAAAAAAGGGTATTATTTTTAAATACTTATTATCTTATTTAAATTACTTATTATTTTATCAAAATTCTAAATTTTTAACTAAAAAGAGCAGTTGAAATGAATTAAGCTTTGATTTGTATTTGTGAAGTCGTTTCTAAACCTTTTTAGAAGGAAAGAGCGAGTGATGAACTTGATTTTGTACCCAAATTACCCAAATTTCTTAATACCTTTAAGTACACTTCATTTATTTCATTTTAATTATTAGACCTTTGCTAATTAATAATCTAGTTGCTTAATTAGAAGATTAACCTAATCAGTCCTAAAAAAGTGACAATCAGAATTCTGACATCTAAGCCTATATTAGTCCTGCATTGAGGCTTGCAGTTATTAAAATGTTGAAATGCTTTTGCTCAGAAGGAATTGAAGAAATTCTCAAGCAAGAAGGTATCATATAAACATTTCAAATATATTATTAAAATAATTATGATATAAAGATTTAATAATCACTATAAAAGAAAATAATATTTAAATTATATGATTATAATGATATATGATAATAAATGATAGGGATATGATAATAATATAATGATAATAATAATATATTTATTTTATGATATTAATAATAATATAATAATAATAATAATAATAATAATAATAATAATAATAATAATAATAATAATAATAATAATAATAATAATAATAATAATAATAATAATAATAATAATAATAATAATAATAATAATAATAAATATAGAATCACTAGCTGAGAAATCATAGAAATAATAATTTGAATAATCTCCTATGCAAAGACTACAAAACAACGGTACAAAGAATCTGCGAGCAATGGATAAATGCGATTTAATAGAAGACATAATCTACACGATGCAATACTACAGCAAGAAATATGAATTTCTGCTTCCTCTTCTTGAAATGATTTCTAACAGTGTAGTTTATAAATCCCTTTGCTAAAAATATACAAACTATGGAATTCTTAAAGACATAATCTACGTTATATTTGATTGTGACGACTTCAGATCCTATATTGTAAAATCATGTTTTGAAATAATCTGGAACTCAATTGAAGTAGTTGGTATTTAAGCTATTAACCTATTTGCGGCTGAAGATATTATCTACTCTCTTAAAAAACTCTTTGAAAATATAATGAAAAATGGTTATAAATTAGAAGATAAATGTTTGCGTAATGAACTCTTAATACTCATTAACTACCTTATGTCTGATGAAAAAGCCCTTTATTTTTTCTATGAAAAACAAACAGAATCTGAAGAATTCAACACCTTTTTAGATATATTATTATAATACAGTACAATCGATGAAGAAACCTTCTAATTTCAACCAATCCGGACAAATAATTTGCGTACTTTTTTTGGCACATCCAGTGAAGACCTAGAATTCAAGAAACTTATTTGGTCCACTGTACTCACTGCAATCCAATAAAACCATATATAGATTATTAATAAAGTCAAAAATAGTTAATTTGTTATGAGTTTATTACTTTATATTGATCCATTAGCTAATAGTTACGCAGTTAATCGTTGGAGCAAACCATAATTATGAGAAATTTAATTACATTGTCTATCTATTTTGTCATCTGTTATTCTATATCTAAAAGATGATTTTTAATAGAAAAATGGGTTATTTTCGCTTACTAAATTCCTTACCAACTCTACTGACTCTGACAAACGTGAAAAATGCTTAAGAGCTTTCAACAATTGTAGTCAATTTGATGAAGAGTACAAACTTAAAATAACAGAAGAAGGAGTGTTAGACAATTTAATAGAACTTCTAAGTTAAGACAATGAAAACCCTGTAGAAATAAAAGAACTGTGTTTCAGTATAATAAGTAATCTATGTATCGATTGTCAAAAGAACAAGAGATTGTTCAGAAAAAAAGGAGGTATTGATTTGTTAGTTAATTGTTTAAAGGATTTCAACGTTGCTGTTAGTGCAAGATATGTTCTTTATGCTGTCGCTATTCTTGATTGTTTATGGAATTCTATTTTAGGCAATAAGAGGAATGAAACTCTCTTTCTTGATAATTAAGGTATGTATGTCTTATTAGAGTTTCTTGAAAATTGTGATTAAATTAGAAGGAAAATGGCTTTGAGTTGTCTTAGTTTCCTAATTGAAAATCCCAAAAGCATCCCTTATTTTTGTGATTGGAATTCTACAAAAACTATGATCAATGCAACACAACTTTTAATATAAATCTACGAAAAGTAAGATTAAAAATATGCGGTCAAGTATCAAGATGGAATATTAGTTAATCAGGATAGACCTCTTAATCCAAGAACAAAAAAAATCAAAATGGATCAAGAAATTAGCAATACTAACAATGAAACTGCTAACTAAATTGATACTAATAATATTAAAAATGAATTATAACAGAATGAAAATAAGTATGATTAAAATGAGTTTGAAGATTTTTATGATAAAATAGTTAAGATAAACTCTCTGACATCAAACAGCAAAAAGGACATAAAGGGGTATATAAATTGTATAATTCATTAAATAGATTTAATAAAAAGGAAACATTGAAATCTGGGGAAAATGATAGTGAAGCAGGGACAGAAGCTTATCTAGTGAAGAGAATACAAGAAAAAGTAGAAGAATATGATTTTAGGGCAATAATATTCTGCATTTTATATAGGACAGGGTTTGACAGAAATGAATTATTACCAGAACAGAAGTAGAAGATAGAAATCATATAGATGTATCCTCACTTCAAAATCGGAGAAATCTGGAAGGACACACAATAACTTTTGACAATGAATAATATTAGACCTACTAGTGATGATTATCATTGGATGATGACTAGTATTGAAGAGTTTTAAGAAGTTGTTTAAGCTGTTATTAATACTCAGTCTATGATTGCTAAGGAGCATAGGACCTAGCAGGATGAAGACTTATAGAAGTTTTATGATATTATCAAGTCTAACAAGATGAACAAGTGATCATACTTGTAATATATCATATAATAAATCATATAATACATCATATTTTCTTATTATTATATTATTATCTTATAATTATCATCATTATTTTTTATCTTATTTTAATTATTATATTATAATCATTCTATATACTTGGTGATGAGTATAGAGTTATTAGACCCTCCAAATCCAAATGAGTTTTTAAGAATAGAATTAACAGGACCATAATGATTTTATGTTAAAAGCTGAACAAGTGCTTATTATTAAAGTGGAATAGGTGATTATAAATTAGGAATAGCTGGCAATATAGATTATTAAATAGAAGTAATAGCAATAATAGTTTCAATAACTCCTGCTGCTGAAAAACAATGACCCAAGTTTCCTTTATTAGCAGTGACCATAACAGGCTAATTGATCTGCCTAACAAAGCCTTCGATAGCTAATAACTCTGCTTAATCCCCCAAAGGAGTACTAGTAGCATGTGCATCAACACAATCAACTCTCTTTATCTCACCTTTTTCCCCTCTCACAGCCATCATCATCGCCTCTAATACCTTCTCACCCTTAGGACTAGGTTAACTCAAATTAAAGCAATCACTACTTTGTCCATATCCTTTAATCTCACAATATATCTAACTATTTCTCTTTAAAGCATGTTATAATTCCTCTAATTGCAATATCCCTGCCCCTTCCCCTAATACAAATCCACTACGATTTTCATCAAATGGTCTACTGCTTTATGATGGATTTGAGTAATGCTTTGTGTTCATTGCTTTTAACTTTATAGCGCTATTTATTACTACATCATTTATACTTTCCTCACCTGCTCCTACAATCATTACATCCTATTATCCCATTTAAATTATTCTGCATCCGTTTATTATACTACTCAATCCTGTTCCACAGGCACTAGAAGTACTTACATTTACTCCTCCTAGTTTATATTTTATACTAATATATGAACTTATCATATTGTTTAATATCTATAACATATTCAATCTATTTATCTTTCCATAATCCATATTTAAACCTACTATTTGCTCGATATTACTTTAAATGCTACTTATGTTTGAACTCATTACTCCTATATCTACACCTATTCTATTTAAATTCACGTTCTTTATTATTTCTTTTTAGTTCTTCTCTTCTATCATTTTACTATCCAACAAACAATCCTCTACACTTTTCTCTACAAATTAATTTGTTCTATTATTTATTATCTATAACTTATTCTCCATGTCTTCTTTGACATTTCCAATATAAATATTATCTCCATATTAATTTCTCAACTTTACACTTTTATTTTTTATCTCATTAAGTTTTATAATTCCTGATTTATTATTAATTAAGTTTATAAATGTTTCATTTTTATTACCTAATGGACTTATCATTCCCATTCCTGTTACTACAACTCTTTTAAACATTTTATTAATCTATTCTTTTGATTATACACATTAAAATATAATTTAATTCTATTATTTTATTTTAATTTAATAATGAACTCTTACTAATAAAAATATATGAAATAAAAATTAAATACTTCTAAAAATACAAATAATTTAGATTAAAAAGCTAAAAAAATAATATCATACAATATTAATTGTAAATTATTTTATTATTTTAATTTATTTAATATTTTAGAAAATATTTAGGTAAAATGTAAGGATCATGATTGTAAATTAGATTTTGTCTGTATTGAAAATGAGTGTACTTATGAAAGTTTATATTTTTGTAAATTATGCAAATAAAATGTTCATTTTTAAAATCATCGATCACTAAAATTTGAGAATATTTTTAATTAGCATATTTAAGATTAAAATCTAAAAAAATATTTAATTGATTTTAATAAATTATTGAAATTCGCAGATTGATAAAATGAAAGAATAGAAACATAAATGTAGTATTTAATTGATATATTTTAGTAATAAATTCAATTAATCAAATTAAATTTATAAAAATAATATGTGAACATATTTCAAGAATTAAAAAACAAATTTCAATTAATAAATAGTATTATTTCTTAAAAGTAAAATGATTTAAAAATAAATTAAAAATAATAAAAAGACTCTTAATAAGTAAATGAAAATAATAATTGTGAAACAGACTTGAAAATTTGTTAAATTGATTAGCTTAACTAATATTTAGAAAAAAATAGAGATAGACTTAATATTTCTATTTAATTATTGGAGATAGATTAATAAATAAATATTAAAAAGAATAATATAATATACTTTAGACCTAATACTGATAAGATTAATTAATTTTTTTAATAAAAATGCAAAGAAATCTTACATCAATTATTTGAATAAAATTATTTTAACTAAAATTTGAGTATTATTAATTCTGATAATTTTACACAAGAATTTTCTTTAGATAATATTGAAAATAAATTATAATATCCTGATATTATAAATAAAAAATTAGGTATAAAATAATAAAAACATATGAAAAATAAAAGTTGTATCACTAATTTTACTATTGAATAAATACATTTAGATTTAATAGAATATTAAAATGATAAAAAGTAAGCATATATAGATAATAATAATAATATTGTAATTCTGAATTAGAAAGTTAATAATTAATTAAAACAATTATAATAATTTCCTTAAATTGATTAAAAAATAATTTAAGATTTGTGTTTGATAAAAGTTAATCCACTATATATATAAAGCAAATAATTAATATACGAAGGAAATATGAATAAATAAGGAAAAATAAAAGAAGGTAGAGGAAAATTAATAAATTGTAAAACTGGAGAAATATATGAAGGATATTTCAAAAATGATTAGCCTTTTGGATTAGGGAGAATAATATATAAAAACGGAGATTACTTTATAGGATATATTTGAAACGAAAAGGCAGATGGAAAAGGTTTATTTTCAATGAATAATGGAAATTATATTTTAAAAGGGGAATTTAAAGAAGGAATTAAAGAAGGATAATTTGAAGAGCATTTCATAGATTGAAATATAATCATAAAATCAAATTACATTCAAGACCAAATTGATAATAATTCAGATATCCAAATTATATATCCGAACCAAGATCATTATTAAGGACAACATTACAATAAAACTATACATGGATTTGGCCAGATTAATTATCACAATGGTGACAAATACATAGGATATTTTTCTAATTTTCTTAAGCAAGGATCTGGTACTTATTACTTTTAACAAGGCCATTATTATCAAGGAGAATTTTATAACAATCTTCCTAATGGACCAGGTATTTATTATTATAAAGATGGAACTATTTTCAAAGTAATCATCTAATCTTATTTTAGGGAACTTTTTTCAATGGTTTATAAAATGGTACTGGCATTTAAATTGATACGATTTCTAATCAATAAAGAATAGGATTATGGAAAAATGGTTAGTTTATTAAATGGAATAATTGATAAATTACTATATTTATTTATTCATTTATTTTATTATTAAAATAATTTATTATTATATTATTTATATTTATTTATTATATTTAGATCTATTGAAATTATTAAATTAATCACACATAATTATTTCTTGCTTTTTTAATTTTACGATGAGGATTTTTGAATTCATTTTAGTTCACTTGATTTTAATCTTCAAGATTAACTTCTAATACTTCATCTGCTTTTAATAGTTTTACTTGACTTTTAAATTATTCATTTTAAGATTCTTAAAATTATTATTCTTATTATTAATGATTTTCATGTTCGAAATTTTTTTCGCTAATAAAAGCTGGTTTTTAATCTTATAATCTTTGATTAAATGTATCATTATTTTTATATTCAACTTTTGAATTTTCATTAACATCAATTGTATATTCTTAAATAGATTTTTTTTTAAACAAGGATGTAATATTTTATATAATTGAAGCTCTTTTTTAAATAATGTTTTATTTATTTTGAGATGAATTAATATTTTGTATTTATTATTCTTATTATTATGATTAAGGTTACAATTATTATTAAGATTTATTGGATGATAAATTCTGATTGAATATATTTTCTGGATTAGCATTATTACTATCAACAAAGTCTTTATCTTCAAATTAATCATCATTATTGACATTTTCAGGAGACACTTTGACTTTTTCAACCATTTAGTTTCTAGCCCTTAATACTAAATAAATAACAATAATAATGAAAAGCAAAGGTAACAAAACAGAAATAATAATAATAAGTGTAGTATTAGTTGATGAACTAATTTAATTAATATTATTCTTATTGTTATTATCAGTAATAGGTGTAGTAGTGTTATTAGCAGTAGTCTGAACAGGAGGTTGAACAATAATTTACTAAGTCAGAGCCATAATTGGATATCCTACATTCATAGATCCTGAACTATAACCTGCTTAAATTCTACTAGATATTCCTTATAAGTCTGCTTATTAATTAGCAACTGTTGCAGTATCAGAAGAGTTACTAGCTGTTACATGGAAATCTACAAACACACTTCCAGATCGGATATTTACCACAATTAATCTATTTGCTGGAATTCCTAAAAAGGCACACATTTTATCTACAAAGTTTGATACTCCATTATTTGCATAAAAATCATTCACATTCACTTACAATTACATTGAAACTGCTACTGAACTTAATTTTTGATAAGTCACTATACACTCCATTGTCAATACAAATTCAAGTTATCTGCTTGTCGTACTTTTATAAATTATTATATATATAAAATAATTTTAAATATTTTTATTATAACTTCTATATTATAAACAATTTTAATTATAAAATTAAAATAATTATTAAGAATAAAGAATGTTTTAAAATAAATATAATTGTTACTTATAATTATATGAACCACAAATTTGAGATTATGTTTCTAAATTGATTTTTTGACTTAATACATTAGGAGCAATTACAGTTCCATTAGCTTTAACTTAAACAACTGTTGGATCATCAAACTTCATTGAGATAATAGTATAATCTAATTTATTTGGATTTTATCTAGGGAAATATTAAAGCGAAAAACTTGCAGTAGGAGGAACAGCTGAATTGAATGTTAAATTTTATCTAGTATTAATAGAAATTTATCCAACAAAAACAGGAGGTCTTTTATCTAAAGGAATAGGTCCATTCCATACCCACTCTTTAAACATATTAAACTTGTACATAGAGTTAGCCATCTAGGATTAAATTTGAGGATTATACATTACAATAAATGCATCACTACCGATGTTTTCAAACTTGAAATTCCTATAATTTAATCCCAAACAATAATAACCGCTCCAACTATTCTAATACTCACATTAATAATTTGTAGTAAGATCAACTCTATTTTTATGAAGAGTTTAACTAGGCACTCCGAAAAACTATCCATCTAAATCTGAAATGACAAATACTTCAACTCCTTGACAAGGTCCAATTACTCCACAGCCTCCTAACCATCCTGCAGTTGAAGGGTCAGGATTCACATATCTTATTACACTGCTCATATCACTATTTATCATTTTACTATTTGTCATATAAAACTAACTATAACTATCAAATGCTGCTGTCTCTTATTAAATCATAACATTATTTGAACAATCTTTCCAAGCTGTTTCAGTATACGTCTTTTTGAAATTTTCATAAACCAAATTATTAACAATAGTTCTTGTATCTCTCATTTAGTTAGTACAAATTTATTAAATTCCTTTAACACTTGCCATAGTTGATAACATTCTAGGTGCTACTTAATGAATAGCTGGATTATTTCCTATTAAGTTTGAGCATTACCATTTATTATAACATTTAGTACAGTTCTATCTAGCCAACGCTTTGATGTGAATATTAGTATATTTTTATTAAATATCCCAAGAAAATCCATGAGCAAATTAGATTTTCATGTTAAGGTTATTTTCAGCAAGGGATAACTTATCAGCTATTAATGATTCAGTTAGGAATTAACATATAACTCCAACATCACATCTATATGCATAGAATTAATTTCCGAAAGTATAACAAGCACTAGTTCCATTATTCATTGGAACCAGTCCTCCTTCAGATGATCCTGCAGTGTTATTAAACATATAAGTCCTATTCTAATCCTAACACTAAACTCCTGCCATTATAAATCCAACTCCTTCTATACCTTAAGCAGTGTTATTATGAACTTGAACTATGAAATTATTCTGAGCCACTTCTAAGGAAATACCTGCAACGTAATCATATGTAGCTTATTTAATTTTTGGTCTCATGATAATATCAGTAAACAAATTATTGTTAATTTTAATGTAATTAGTGTTCCAGTATGCTGCTACTCCGTATTTTCTACATCCAGTAAAGACATTTGAGTCAACTGTAATGTTCATACTATTTCCAATAAATATGCACATTCCTTTGGAGTTAGAGAAGGTTGACTTATAGATGAGACTTTGATTATTAGTTCCATTGATATTAGTATATTAGAAATTGATTGCAGAGTTGTTAGTCATGTCTTGCCCTCCATTAATGAATTAAACTCCATAAATATTAGTCCATCCCACCTACATTATAAACTGTTAAGTAGCTGCATTCATTATCTTGCTTCCTGCTACTAATAGTTATGCTCCTAATTCTCCATCATTCTAAACTCCAATTATCTGAATGTTTCTATCCATTACAGCTACTGTAGCTCTCATGTCCATATCACCATTATTACTACTTACTTTGCTATCATCTCCATAATGATCATATTTCAATGCTTTATTCAATTATATTACATTTCCTTATACACTTACTATCTAAACATATTCTTACTCATAATAACTATAGCCAGTAGATGTAATTACTATTGTTTGATTAACACTCCAATCCACTTAATCTGTAACTGTTATTTATGTAGATCCAGAATCAGCATAAACTTTAAGTTTGGTCATAACAATATTAGGAGCATTACCATAAAGAGAAACTTCTCCTGTAGTTACTAATACTTTATTTTAAACATTTACATAGTTGTCAATAAGCAATGCCTGATCATAAACTCCTCCATATAGTTGAATTTGAATAGTATTAAGATAAGGAGCAGATTAAGTTCCTGCTAGTAACTTACCAGTAGACACATAGATGGTCTTGGAATTAAGTTAGATCAGAGATTTAGAAGAGTCAAAGTTGAGAATACCTTTAATAGTGATAGAGTTGAAAATAGGAGTCTATGCGAGATCTAAAGTCATGTTCCATGGACATAAAATCACAACATCATCATTTGCTTTTGGTAGAACGTTGTTAGGCCAATTTGATGGATCTGACCATAATCTCTATGTTGTTTCTATTTCACAGCCAAGGGATACTCCCGGACAGTTATACTAGCAAGGTTAAGGTAATATTTATATTCCTGTACAATTTTAACTTCCACTCAAATTTATATCCAATATCTTAGTATCATTATCGTAATTCAAAAGTCCATTCACCATATTCACATAGTTAGGGTTATTATTTACACTTGTGTTAGTTGAAAAGTATGTCTGGTTTACATTTGATCCATACAAAATCATAGATTTGAAAGAATATCTTGTTTTTGTAGTGTTAAATCTTAAAACTATTCCATAATCAGACTTTTACCATTAATATCCTTAAATTATTGCTAATCTATCAAAATCCAATCCATAAGTAAACACTATCTAATAAGTTTATTTTGTTATCATTGCTGTTACCCAACTTTCTTTTATTCCCATCATGGCACCTACTCTTTTTTAGAAATAAATTTAAGTTGTCTAATTTAACGTTGTCATATTTTATTAAGTAATACTATCTATCCTTGCTATTTCTAATAAACCTGCATTAATAATTTCAGTTTACATTCCATAAAACTATACAGGTCTAATTTAAACACTATTATCACATATTATTGCAGGTACATTATATTTATCAGTTACTTAATTACAATTTGGAACTCCATTATGATGATTTTTATAAGGTGTTATATAAGATTCTTTATTAGTAAGAGAGAATGATCCATCCAAATCATGAATAATATCGTTAAGAAGATTAAAGAAATTAATGTACCTGTAAATAGTTCCAACATACTTGATATTTTAGAAATTTGAAGTATGTCCTCCTTAAGTTTAAGGATCTCCGAAACACAAAGCACAAGTTTCAATACATTAAGTATTATTTTTATCAAAATTAACAAAAGTGATTCCACTATAAATAATTTCATCAGTCTTTGGAGTGACTATTCCTGACTAGCGCTAGTTCTAATAAAAAGAAGTGTTACTTAAATCATTTCCATTGGAGTATCCTACAATAAGAGAGTTGGTGACTTAAGCTGGGAATGCAGGTGACGTATGATTAGTTGTGAATATTATAATACCTGAAAGTCTATTCTAAACTAATGTTAAGTTTGTAAAAAGAGTATATCCTACATTTTCAGCCTGAACTCCGTTATCTCTACAGTTAAAAGCCAAAAAATCCTTGAAAATACTTAATACAGGAGGATTCATGGACGTAGGTTCTTGTGCAATTCCATTATAAAAATCTATTCTTGATCTCCAACATGGATTAGTCTTAGAAACAATAGAGTTAATTCTTAAACCATATTTAGTCATACTATGAGCAATGTTTCCTGAGAATTATAGAATTTATTCTCCTTAAGGACATATATTAGGATTCATACTAGAATCTTATGGATGTTCCATTATTTCATACCAATATCCATACCAATCTCCTCCTGCTGCCACATTATTGACTATATAATTTAGAGGTCTAGTAATCCAGAAGTTAGAAGCAGTCTAGTCAGAAACCAATAAAGTAGAAATTTAAACTGCTTTAATTGATAAATTCTCTTCCAAAGTATTATAACTTTCACTTCCAGTCTCTAAGAAATAATTATGACCGTATACAAAGTATCCTACATTTTTTCTAACTTTAACATAATCAGTCTAATGGAGAGTGATAACTCTAGCCAAAGAATGATGTACTGCATTTCCTTCAACATAACTCTAATACATGATACCACAAATATGGAAATGAATACTATATCTACC
>Ga0315908_10003031_pt1 | contig 12155 bp, 8 predicted proteins | sample LakEriMetagenome_12_FD_203520 | JGI IMG/M metagenome (GOLD analysis project Ga0315908, IMG submission 203520) | Freshwater fungal communities from buoy surface, Lake Erie, Ohio, United States - Buoy 4 MA124 | ecosystem: Environmental > Aquatic > Freshwater > Lake > Lake biofilm | place: USA...
CTGTGGAAGTTAGACCTGCTCACGGCCAGCTGCCGTCCTCAAAAAATACCAACTGGATTTGGGGCGCTGCGGCGGCAGTTGCTCTTATCGCCGGATTGTCCTTTTTTCGCCTGGCCACTCCGCTGGCGACGCCTCTGGCCACTGCGCCCATCCCCACTCCCGCGGCTGCGGCCGTGAACTTGCCGATATTCATCGACCGCATGTTGCTCACCGATGCGGTGTCGATTGAGGACACTGTTGCTGCGGCCGACGGCTCCATGATGAATCAAGTCGTGCGGCGGATCCATACCCGCGAGCGTTACCGCGATGCTCAGCACGGGTATCTGATCACCGTTTCGGAGTCCCGCGACGAAAATGTGCTGATTCCAAAAACCAGCTTCTGATTGATCATGAAACCAGGTATTCCAGTCGGGAAAATGATTCGAGCGACCGTGCTGTTGCTCGCGATGACCTGGTCGGCGTTTTCCCAGCCAAGCGCAGCTCCCTCGATGACCGGAGATGCCATTAGTGGCTCTTTGAAACCAGTTGTGATCGTGCCCGATGCCGGTAAATACGCATGGTTGGGATTCGAGGTGAGTCGTGCTGACGACGCGGTTCGCGCCCAATTGCCGAAATTACCGAAGGGCATGGGCTTCGTAATTAGCAAGGTGGAGGCCAACGGGCCTGCACGCCGTGCTGGTGTGGAGGCAATGGATGTGCTGTGGAGACTCAATGATCAGTTTTTGATTAACGAAGCACAACTCGCCTCGTTGCTGCAATTGTATAAGGCCGGTGATGTCGTTGAACTCACGCTATTTCGCGGCGGTGAGGAAAAAAAACTCCCCGTCACTCTTGGCACTCACCCCGGAAATCGGATCGCCGCCGCTGGTCCGACGATCGCCAGCATTGCACATCCGACTGCTGTTCCGCGGCTCGCGCCTCAGCGCCCGGTCAATGCCAACAACCGCATCGCCCGCCTTGAGGATGGCAATGCTGTCGTGGAAATGGAAATGCGCGCCGAAGGTCCCTGGCTTTCGATCACCAATCAAGATGGAGCCAGCGTGTTTGAGGGCTTGATTAACGAAAAAGCGGAGAAAATGATCCCGTCGATCTGGCATGAGCGCGTCGAAGCACTGCGTCGAACCCTGCAGAATCGCACTCAAAACGGCGCTAACCTGCTGCTGCCCGAGGGCAAATCTGCTTTGCAGGAACCCTGACAGTTTCCCATCTCTCTTGCGACGGTCTAACCTTGCGCGATCTGCGCGTTTTTTTTGGTGCTGCACGCCATTGACTACTCGGAATTTTTTCTGTGAGAGATGCCTTGCGTTTTTTGGCAAAACCCCGCAAGGTTTCGCATATGCATCCTGACGTGGCAAAATTTGTGGAAGCTGGGCGAATCAACGCGGCCCTCGGGCAACGTTTGTCCCAGGTAGCACCGGGCTGCTACCTTTTTAGCAAAACTTGGGGTACCGGCAAGGTGGTGTCTTGGAGTCTGCGGGATAAAACGGTCACAGTCGATTTCATCGGCAAAAGCGGCCAGGAGATGGATTTGCAGTTTGTCATGCAGAAGACCGAGTCTATCGCCGCAGACGATTTCCGCGCAAGAAAAATTGAGCAAATCGAAGAACTCCGGCAGCTGGCGAAGTCTGATCCGGTCGAGCTGGCCGCACACCTGCTGCAAAGCCATGGTAACAGCATGACGCTCGATGCTTTTGAAAAGGAAATCAATGGTCCGGTAATTCCAGAGGCGGATTTCAAGAAATGGTGGGATGCAGCGAAGAAAGCGATGGCGGCCAGTAAACGCGTGGTTGTTCCGTCGCGCCGTACCGATATGATCGTGCTGCGCGCCGGTGACATGACTCCGGCTCAGGCTCTGGTCGCCGATTTTGAGGCAGCACGCGACCTCAAGGTCAAGGCGAAGTCGCTGGAGGCGATTGCCAACGAGGTTCATTTGATCGCTGAGGACGAAACATTGTTGCAGCGACTCTACGCGGACGTTGACGCGGAAGTGAAACGCGGCACCCGGATGATGCTGGGCAATGTTCTCGAGCTGCTGTTGATACGCGATCAGATGGCGGCGGCCGCTAAGGTCACGGTGCCCGAGGATGCGTCTCGCCTCGCCGACATCATTAAGTCGGAATTCTCGCGGGTGTCCGAGGCGATTGCCTCAATGAGTGCGATGAGACAACGGGAAATTTACGACACCTTCCCTCTTGCCTTTGGTGCTGGATGGGTGGAAAAACTAATGGGAGTGGTCGAGAAGGCTGGCGCGCGCGGCCTAGCCGAGATAGCAAAGATTTTTGAGGCTCGTGGTGAAATTACCGCGCTGGAGGACTATTTGCGCAGGGCCATAACCCGTCGATCGCTCGGCCACGACGCGTTGATCTGGGTCTGTCGTGAGCGCGAAGCTAGCGGTTCGAATGTTTTCAGTGCGGATGTAGGCGCGGCGATCCTCAATCAGCTGGAATCGGACTTCATCGCCGATGGTCCACGCAAGTCACAACGCCTGCAATCGCTGCTGGGTGAAGACAAGGAGCTGCTCGCCGATCTGGTGGGGCTAATGGATATCAACGAAGCGCGAAATTTTGGCCGCCGTTTGATGGAATGCCCTGTGTTCAACGAACTCGATAAAAAATCGCTGATGGCCCGGGTGATCAAAGCGCGCCCGGAAACCGAGACGCTGGTCAGCGGTGAGGAAAAAAACAAGGAGGAGGAACTCATCGTCTCATGGCCTAGTCTGGAGCGAAAAAAAGCAGAACTCGATGAAATGGTCCGCGTGCGTATTCCTCAAAATACCAAAGACATCAGCATCGCCCGATCCTACGGCGACCTGCGGGAAAATTTCGAATACAAGTCGGCCAAGGACATGCAGAAGTTCCTGATGAGCCGCAAGAGCGAATTACAGCGCGACACCTCGCGCGCACGCGGCACGGATTTCAAGGGTGCTGAAATTTCATCGGTCAATATCGGCACGGTTGTATCGCTGGTAAATGATACCGGTGACACCTACCAAATCACCGTGCTTGGGGCCTGGGACAGCGACCCGGAAAAACAATGGGTTTCCTATCTTTCCGAAGCGGGAGCTGGACTTCTCAACGCCAAGGTCGGCGATGAGGTAAAGCTGCGCGATCACGATACCGAGCAGAACATGTCCTGGAAGATCACGAAAATCGCGGCATACGCAACTTGATGGCCCTCGCGGATTGGTGTGTTGTGGTTCCTCGACAAGCGTGCTGTTTCGGAAAGCGCAAAAATATGCTTGCGACAGTCATGCCGCACCGTTACAACAGCCGCCCGACCGCAAAAGCGGTATGGTTTTTGACGCCGGTTTAGCTCAGTGGTAGAGCAGTTCATTTGTAATGATCAGGTCGTCGGTTCAAGTCCGACAACCGGCTCCATTTTAATCCCGTCCCAACGACGGGCCTGTAGCTCAGCGGTTAGAGCAGGGGACTCATAATCCCTTGGTCCAGGGTTCAAATCCCTGCGGGCCCACCTTATGGAATAAGGTCTTTTTGGATGACGTAGTTTTTCGCTTTTTCTTTGTCGTCCTTATCTCGCCTTAATGTTTGGGGGACCGATTCAAACTGTTAGTAAATATCTTGGCAAGGAGTCGATTCGTCTAATCCTAGATAGGAAAATAGAAACCACGGATTTCACTGACTGCACCGATAATGAATGAGTTATTAATATCATGGCATTCACCAGTTGGGTGACCTGAGATTTGATTGATCAAGCTCATTTTATCCGTGAAATCCTCTTCAATCCGTGAAATCCGTGGTAAAAAACGGCATTGCAACCCTTTCCATTTTCCCTTCTAGGCTAATTGGTTGTTTTGTTTCATTGGTTCTTTCGCGGTGTTGCAAGATGGAACTGAAGGACGAGAACCATCAAGCCGGAAACTTCAGACGCCTACTTGGCGGGCGGTATTGGTTAGATTTTCTGGAGAAATCTGCGAAAAATTCAATCCTTGAGAAATACTTCGCGCGGCTTGGCTCCCTCTCCGGGGCCGATAAGGCCGCGGGTTTCAAGGATATCCATCATCCGCGCCGCCCTGGTGTATCCGAGACGCAGGCGCCGTTGCAGCAATGAGGTGCTGGCTTTTTGCTCCTGGCGCACGACTTCGATACACTTGATGACCAGCCCTTCATCGACATCAGATTCATCGCCATCGTCGCCCTCGCCAAAATTGCCGGTCTCAATGGCCTTGTGAATGTCGCTTTCAAAATTGGGCTTGCCAAATTGAGCACAGTGCTCGACCAGCCGTTCCACCTCGGCATCGGAAACGAAGGCGCCCTGGGAGCGCTCCAACTTGGCGGAGCCAGGCGGAAGATAGAGCATGTCGCCCTTGCCAACGAGTTTGTCCGCACCCTTGGTGTCGAGAATCACGCGGGAGTCGAGTTGTGAGGAGACCTGGAAGGCGATGCGGCAGGGGATGTTGGCCTTGATGATGCCAGTGACAACATCGGCGCGCGGTGTCTGCGTTGCGATGATCAGATGAATTCCGGCCGCCCGCGCCTTCTGGGCGATGCGGGCGATGCAGCCCTCGACATCAGCGGGCGCGGTCTGCATTAGATCTGCCAATTCGTCAATCAACACTACGATGTAAGGAAAGCGGTCGGGAATTTGATCGTCATCCGGCATCAGCAAATCCTCGTCTTCCTCGGGACCTAGTTCGCCAGACTCCAGTGCGCTGGCGATTGATTCGATCGCATCGATGTCTGGTTCGGGTTCCGGTTCTGTAAACGGCAGATCGGCCATTAAGGTTTTATCCACGCGGACCCGATTGTTGTAACCATCAAAATTCCGCACGCCGACCTTGGCGAAAATTCGGTAGCGTTTTTCCATTTCGTTCACCACCCATTTCAAAGCAGCGACAGTTTTTTTCGGGTCGGTCACCACCGGCACGACCAGGTGGGGCAGTTTGTTATAAATCTGCATTTCCACTACCTTGGGATCGACCATGATGAAGCGCAGTTCATCCGGTCCAAATTTGAAAAGTATTGAGGCAATGATCGAATTGATACAAACCGATTTCCCTGATCCCGTCGCGCCGGCGACCAGCAGGTGCGGCATGGCGGCAAGGTCGCCAATGACGGTTTTTCCATAGACATCCTTGCCAAGTGCGAGAGGAATTTTTTTCTTCGCCGAGCGGAATTCTGGGTCCTGCAACAGCTCGCGCAGTGGCACCGCAACCTTGTTAGTATTTGCGATTTCAATGCCAACGGTGTCCTTGCCGGGAATCGGAGCAAGAATGTTAATGCGCTCGGCGCAGGTTGCACGGGCGAGGTCAGCCTCAAGTTGGGCGATGCGGGAAACCCGCAGTCCGATCGAGGGGTAGATTTCATAGCGAGTGATCGTCGGTCCTCGGGTGATGTCGCCAGGAGATACATCGATGCCGAATGATTTCAGGGTTTCGATAATGTTTTTCTGAATGGCAAGAAGCTCTTCTTTGTCGGCCTCGGGCGCATCGGCTGTGTCGTCGATGTCTAACAAATCGAAACCGGGGAGTTCGTAGTTTTCAAAACCCGTGGTCGATAGCGTTAGATCAGTTTTCGGTTTGCGTTCGAATGGTTTATCTCCCGGCTGCGGAGCAGTGCTGCGGCGCGTCGATGCATCGATGATTTTCGGCGGCGGCGTGGTGCTGAGTGGCAGAAACTGTTGCGCGTCAGCAGGGCTGGGCTGGAAAAGCGGTCGGGCTTTGCCAGCCGAATCGTCACCATTTGTCGCCTGTCGCTCGCGCCTGCGACGTTCTTTTTCCGCATCGCGCTCGGCTAGTTTTTCAGCATCGCGCTGTGAAGCGAGTTTTTCCGCATTTTTAGAGTCAATGCGGTTCCTCGCTTTTTTGCGGAGAAGGATGTAACAGGCGCGCAAAAACTGTAGCGGCGGCAGACCTGTAATCATGATCAAGGCAATAAAATACAAGGTAGTCAGCAACAGGGTTGAACCGGTTTTTCCCAGCAACATGGCAAAAACATAAGTGCCAAGACCTTTGCCAAGCAATCCTCCGGGACCGGGAATCAGGTAGTTTTTTTTCCAGCTTAGGAAAAAGATGTCAGTGATTTGCAATAGCGCTGCCGCACTGAGGATCAGGATTGCAAAACCCAACACGGTTCTTGCCCAAAGTCTCGCATTAAAGAATAATTTGGCCACACCGAACCACAACAGGGCTATCGGCACGAGATAGCCCGCGCCACCGAGCAAAATGATCTGCATTGCGCCCAGCAGAGCACCGACCGGGCCGATAAAATTGTGGCGTGGCGAGATCGCCTGGCTGGCGCTGGTGAAACTCCGCAACATCCCTGCGACAGGTAGATCTCGCGGATTGTAGGAAACCAGCGCCAAAAACGAAATCAACCCGCCGATCATCAGCAGAATACCGATAATCTCGCTGTTGCGCTTGTCGGGTTCGGGAAGCGAACCGCGCATGAAATTTTCATTTTTGGCCATGAACTAGGTGTTTTCGACCATGAACTGCTTTTTTCCCGGCGGCAAGTGTGATTTTCCGGAAGATTTAATTATTAATGAAACAAGACAACATTGGACGTAAGCACCGCCCTACTTAAAGAAGGATTCTTCTTTGGACATTTTGTGATACTTGGATACATTTCGACATGCCCGATAAGAAAAAAATCGCCGACCTGCATTTTATGAATGCACGCTGCCAGTTGATCGATCTAGCTGCTTTTTTCGACCGCATGGATCGTCATGACGGTCCCGACGATTATCGCGACCTCGCCTTGCGCGCCGCGGTGCCGATTTTATTGGAAAAGCGACTCGACCGGGCGAAGGCGGTGCTGGATATTCTGTCAGATGGTTCAAGCGAACTGCTGGAATCGGCGCCGTTCCAGGGTGCCTTCGGCGCGCCTCTGCCTCAACAAGGAGGTGCGCAGTGAAATACATCGAGCCTCACGCCCACATGGTCAGTCGGACTACCGACGACTACCTCAAGCTCGCCATTGCTGGTTGTGAAATTCTCTGTGAGCCAGCGTTTTGGGCCGGTTTTGATCGTTCGTCGGCCCAGGGATTTTTCGATTATTTCCGTCAATTGACCGAGTATGAACCGAAGCGAGCGGAGAGGTTCGGAATCAAACATTATTGCTGGCTGTGCATCAATCCCAAGGAGGCCGATGACCCGGTCTTCGCCCGTGAGGTGATGAGCCTGATCCCGGAATTTCTAAAGAAAAAATCCGTGCTAGGCATCGGCGAAATTGGACTCAACAAAAACACCCGTAATGAACGCGTAATATTTGAAGAGCACGTGCAGATTGCGCTCGATCACGACCTGCCGATCTTGATTCACACCCCTCATTTGGAGGATAAAAAAAAGGGGACCAGGATGATTCTCGATGCGTTGGCAAATTTCTCCCTCTTGAATCGCGAAAAAGTGATCATTGATCACGTCGAAGAACATACCGCCGCTTTGGTGTTGGATCAGGGTTACTGGGCGGGAATGACTTTGTATCCGGAATCAAAATGCACGCCAAATCGCGCCATCGACATGCTGGAAACTTTGGGGACGGAGCGGTTGTGGCTGAACTCCGCGTGCGACTGGGGTGTTTCCGATCCTCTGGCAGTGCCGAAATGCGCGCTGGAGATGAAACGTCGCGAACACAGTGCGGAATTCATCGAGAAGGTGATCTACCACAATCCGGCAAAGTTTCTCGCGCAGGCGAAAAACTTCACGCTGTGAGGCAAAAATCTGGAGAGATCTGCAGTTCCCGTCGAGCGCGGAGTGACGTCGAGCACAGTCAGGCTGCTGAGATTGGAGTCATGGGGGGGGTGGAGCTTTCTAGGCGTTCGTAGTTTTTTTTTCAGCGCGAATCTCTTGCAAGGTCAGCAGGAATGCGATGCACAATCGAGTCGCTTTGCTATTGATCGATTTGTTTCATGGATGGGGTCGAGTTGTGGATAGATTCGTTAACAATCGGAACCGCCCAATCATAGGAAACGACATCTCGCCGCGATATTCGCTAATAGTTTGAATCTGCAAGTAATTAGTTACTCTTGTGCGGGGCCAGCAGGTTGAGTTCGTGAATGCTCCAGTACTGGCCATCAACTCGACCAGTCTGGGAGATGCGCAGGAACTTGGCGTGGGCGGGTCGATCGAAAAGAATCTGCAAAACGCCGGGGCTACCATCGCCTTTACTGACTGGCGTGCTCCATGTTTTGCCATCCGGTGATGTCTGGATCTCATACTTGCGAGGAAAATCACTTGCGGAGCCATTGCAATCGAGTTCGATGCCGCTAAGAGCGGTTTCCTCGGGTAGTTCGATCTGCACCCACATGCCGGGCATCTGCGCGGCGCCCGTATCCCAGCGACTGGAGGGATTGTTATCGACACATCCGGCCAAGGCTCCGGCATTCTGGCTGGAGCTGAGCTTCCATGCCTTGCGGTTGTCTAGCATTTGCGGCAGCAGCGCGCGCAGTTCATCGATGTTCCATGCCTTGGTGCGAGAGGACAATTCCTTGCGCAACCCGCCAACCTTAGTGGCTTGGACAAACGGGCCATTATTGCCGAAGGAGTTGCGCACGTAACTGGTGATATCGGCCAGCCATTGATCGCTGTTGGAATTCTGTGGAATCATTTGTGACTCATAAGTTTTCCCGTTGATCGGTCCCTCCAGGCCATTGAGCAGCACGCGCAGCATCGCATCGCCCTGGGCGACTGTTTTTGATCCGCCAAGAGGGGGCGCGAGTGTTTTGTCCGTTCCGGCGATCGGTGTTCCCTTGCCGTCGCGACCGTGGCAGGCAAAGCATACTTCCTGATAAATCTTCATGCCGCTGGCGTACTGTTGGCGCTGTTCCTTATTCATTTGAGGAACTGGCGCAGCTCCTCCCGTCTTTAGCACTGCTTGCGCCACTTCGATCAATCCCTGGGAAGTTGAAGTGGCAAGAGTCGCCGTGGCATTTTCCTGCCAGCCTGGCAGATTGAGCAGTTTACTGGTCAGCATGCCCTGAAACTGCACGCGCACATCCTTGTCGGCGGCGGCCTTTTCGACAGCAGCGACGAGCGAGTTGTCGCCTGCTTTGGTCAGTGACTCCCCGGCGCGGATGGCCTGAACACGGACCAAGGCATCGCTGTCCTTCATGACGCTGTGCAGGACTTCCGGCGTCAGTGAACCGAGACCTTCTAGTGTCCACAGCGCGTGAATGCGGGCAAGGTGATCCTTGTGCGTTTTGCACATTTTGGTCAGCGCCGGGACAACCGATTTGTCGCCTTTGACGATGAGCAGACGCTGGGCTGTATCACGCCACCAACCATTGGGGTGGGCGAGATGGGCCACTAATTGGGCAGGGGTTTCCGACAGCATTTTCGGTTGGGGGCCCGGTTTGAAATCCTTGTGCACCACGCGCCATACCCGACCGCGGCCGATGTTGTTCTGAAAACCATATTGCTCCACTACCTTGCGCAGATAGCTGCCCTGATTGACCCATGCGCCTTCCTGGATGATGCCACGATAGATGTCGACAATGTATAGGCAGCCGTCCGGCCCGGTGGTCATGTTCAGCGGACGAAAGCAAAGGTCCGATGAGCGCAGGAATTCCGATTGCGGATGCGGATTGGAAATGCGGGTGACCGCGTCGGATTCATCGACCACCGAACGGCGAATTAGCCGTCCGACAGGTTCGGGCAGGAAGACATTTCCTATCAATTCCTTGGGCAGTCGGTCACCGCGGAACACTGTTTGTCCCGCGCAGCCGGTGAAGTGGTTCAAGGTGCCGTCCTCGCGGGCCTTCCCTGGTCCGCCTTGGTAGTCGCGCACGCCGACTAGCGGCCAGGTGGTGTCAAAGCCTTGCTCCTTCTGCGACGGGGCGTTGTTCGCTCCATAAATGATCGGTGTCTGGAAGTTGCCGAGCCCCATTTCCCCGCCGGCGTTGCTCCACCACATTTTGCCGTAGTTGTCCTGGCCGAGCCCCCATTGTCCGCCGTTGCCCGGGGTATCTTCCCGGCGGGGCGCTTCACTCTCGCCATTCCAGCGCAGGCGATAGGATTTGTAAGTGCTGTAAAGCCAGTTGTCCAGACCCCAGATCAAGCCGCTGGGCTGGTGTTCCATGTTGCCGCCGCGGTTGCCGCCTGCATACCATGGTTTCGATTCATCTGCCACGCCATCGTGGTTGGCATCGCGGTGGATGCTCAGGTCGTCGGTGTTGGTGATCCCCAGCAAAATGCGGTCGTCGAGCGGCAAAATCATCCGCGGCAGCAGCAGGTTTTCGAGGTAGGTGCTGTGCTTGTCAAATACTCCGTCGCCCTTGCTGCTGACATGTTTGCTGACCACGCTGCGCGGTGTGATTTCATCCTTGCCGTTGATGTCCTGCATGTAGGTGCGCATCTCTGCCACATACATCGCGCCGTCGGGGTCGAACGCTAGAGTCACGGGTTCCTTGATCTGTGGTTCGCTGAGCACCAGTTCCAACGAATATCCCTCCGGCAATTGCACGGTTTTCAAAAACTCCTGAGGCGTATGAAAGGGGACCTGCGCCTGCGGAGTGAAGTCGTTGGCTGGCTGAACCGCCAGGGTTTGCAGACAGCTGAGAGCGATAAGGGGGATAACGGCGGAAGTGAAGGGGCGGGTCATAGCTTTTTTTTAATCGATGTCTATACGCACGGCGCAGGACAAAGATATCGGGGTTTTCACCTCGATGGGCAATTAGCCGCTATTTCCTTCTCAATGCGGGCGGCGTTTGAGCCGGAGCTGGGCAAGGGATTTGGCTATGATTGCCTGCAGGTGGGCGACTTCCTCGGCATCGACGCTGTGGTCGATTGACTTCAGTTGCTCTTCTGCGCGCTTGATTGCGGTTTCGGCCGCTGCTTCGTCGATTTGTTCGTCGCCTAAGGCCATATCGGTTAGAATACAGACTTTTTCTTGGGTGACCTCGGCGAATCCGCTACCGATAGCCATGGGGAAAATCTTGCCGTCTTTTTCGTAGCGCAGTTCGCCGGGGGCGAGCGCTGTCACCAGCGCGCTGTGTTGCGTCAAGATGCCCATTTCCCCATCCGCACCTGGTAGGTAGACGTTGGCAACTATGTCCGAGAAGATTTTTTTCTCAGGTGTTACGATTTCAAGATGGAGTGGCATGGTGGAATAGAATCGGAGATCAGTAAATCAACTGCGTGACACAGTTTCGATGCCGCCTTTCATGTAGAAATTTCCTTCCGGCACATCGTCCCATTTACCATCGAGGATTTCGGCAAAACCCTTGACGGTTTCTTCGAGTGAGACAAGGGCGCCGGGCACGTTGGTGAAAATTTCCGCCACGTGGAAAGGCTGGGTGAGGAAGCGCTGCAATTTTCGAGCGCGGAAAACGGTGAGTTTGTCTTCGTCCGACAACTCATCCATGCCAAGAATGGCGATGATGTCCTGGAGGTCTTTGTAGCGTTGCAGCACCTGTTGCACACCGCGAGCGACGCGGTAGTGTTCCTCGCCGACCACTTCCGGAGCCAGGGCTTTAGAAGTCGAGCCGAGTGGGTCGACGGCAGGGAAAAGCGCTTGTTCCGCAAGGGAGCGCTCCAGCACCACCGTAGCATCGAGGTGGGCGAAGGTGTTCGCAGGCGCGGGGTCGGTCAAGTCATCCGCAGGCACGTAAACGGCCTGGATGGAAGTGATCGATCCTTTGTTGGTGGAGGTGATCCGTTCCTGCAGGGTCGCCATTTCCTCAGCGAGGGTCGGCTGGTAACCCACGGCGGACGGAGTGCGTCCAAGTAAAGCCGAAACTTCCGAACCCGCTTGGGAGAAACGGAATACGTTGTCGACGAAAAGCAATACGTCCTGGTTGTCCTGATCGCGGAAATGTTCGGCCATGGTCAGCGCGGAAAGCGCCACGCGCAGACGGGCTCCCGGCGGCTCGTTCATCTGTCCGTAGCACAGCGCCACCTTCGAGCCTTCAGCCAATACGGGCGTACCGGACGCATTGAGTTTGATATGACCATTTTCATCCTTTTCGGTGGCGATAACGCCCGACTCGATCATTTCCCAATAAAGGTCGTTGCCCTCGCGGGTCCGCTCACCAACACCGGCGAACACGGAGAAACCACCGTGCGCTTTGGCGATGTTGTTGATCAGTTCCATAATCACCACGGTTTTGCCCACGCCAGCGCCTCCGAACATGCCGCCTTTGCCACCTTTGAGCAGTGGGCAAATCAGGTCGATCACCTTGATGCCGGTTACGAGAATCTC
>Ga0315908_10003035_pt1 | contig 12150 bp, 9 predicted proteins | sample LakEriMetagenome_12_FD_203520 | JGI IMG/M metagenome (GOLD analysis project Ga0315908, IMG submission 203520) | Freshwater fungal communities from buoy surface, Lake Erie, Ohio, United States - Buoy 4 MA124 | ecosystem: Environmental > Aquatic > Freshwater > Lake > Lake biofilm | place: USA...
ATAATAATAATAATAATGAATAATAAAATTAAGGATTGTTTAAAAATAATAATAATAATAATGAATAATAAAATGAAGGATTGTTTAAAAATAATAATAATAATAATAATAATGAATAATAAAATTAAAGTTAATTTAATATTTCAGCTAAAAATTAAAATTAAACTTTATTTAATTTTTTAAATAATAATAATTAGTCTTTATTTAGTGATATTGACTTAAGTAATAGAAATTAAAATATTTTATAAAATAATTAAAATTAGAATGGATTATTTAGTAATTTATTGAATAATAATTTTAACACTGAAAATTTATAATTAGATTAATAAGGGCTTAAAACTTAATTAGAAAAAAATTAAAACTTTGATTAATAACCAAGTTTGTTTAATTAATAAAATAATTTATATATTGAATAGGCTTAAGATAAAAATTCAAAAATTTTTGATCTAATTAAAGAGATTCCTATTGAAATAAAAAATATGTAAGAATAATTAGTAAACAATTAATTATTTGAAAATTAAAAAGAAAATAATAAAGATAATAATAAAGGATTATTTAATAATTAATTATAATAGAACTAAAATGAAAATCAAATAAATTTCAAAAATAATCCAGAAAATAAAGGATTATAAATCAATTTGTTAAAAAAAGAGAACGAAATATAAACTTAGCCTATTTTCGATTAAAACAGCAAATCAATAGAACCCTAATTAGACTAAAATAAAAAAAATGATAATAATTAAATAAAAAACAACACATGTTAAGAAAAATAAGTATTATAGAATATTAATAGCCCAAATAAGAGCAAATAAGATGGACTTTTCAATACAAATAATAATAACACTCCTTTATTATCTTCTACTTGTTTAATTAATTAATCTAAATAATAACCGCCATCCCTTCTCTTCTCTAACCTATTTTAATAAAACCCATAAACAAATTACAACATGTCTCTTTTCAAATCCAATAACAATTGATTTTTTCATATTAATGTATTATTATACTATATTAATATCAAAACTTAATTTAGCTTTAGTTCTTATACCCGAATTTACTAGGCTAAGTCTTTCCAAAATTATTATCAACGATTCCCTTTGGTAAGAACCCTTACAAATTCGCAGCATGTTCCTTTAATAATCTCTCCTTTTCCTCTTAAATAATCATCTATTTATATTCCTCATCTTTCTTCTATTAATTTATCGTATCTAATTCCTTCTACTTCTCCTCTCTGAATATCTGCAGTTTTAACTACCACTATTTCTCTATCTTTAAACATTTATTTATTAAATATTACTTCTTGTTTATACTCCATTTCCTTTAATTTCCTCTTTTATAAAGTGTATTGCTCCACTCTTTCATCTTCCTTAAATTAAGCTTGCATTTTATTTTTGAATTCTTTTTCTAATGCTAATTCCTAAATCCTTTACTCTTCTTTGAATTCTCTTGCTTGTTTTTCCCATTTCATCATATCTTCCTTATCCTTCTTTTTTTTTATAGCCAATTCCTCTTCTTTTCTTTATTAATTCAATTCATATTCTTCTCTTTATAGCTCATTTCTTAATTCCTCTAATAATTTCTATTGTTCAGTTTTCCTTTCTTGCTCAGCCTTCAATTTTAAAAATATAATTTCCTTTGCTTTATTTTCCTCATCTTTTTTTTCTTATAATTGCATTTATTAATTATCTTTGTGTTTTAAATAATCCAAATATTTCCTGATTTCTTCTTATTCCAATTATTTTTCCTTCTCCAAATTTGCTGCTTTCATATCTAATGCTTCTATCATAGCTTGATAATTCTATTTCTTTTTGAGTTTTTCATTTTCCTAACTTTAAATATCTTCTTTTATTATTTTATTAACTACTTAGTCTACTAATTCTTTTTCTCTTTAATATTATTATTATGCTTCTGCTATCTTTTCCAATTTTTCTCTCATTTATTTCTTTAAAACATCTTTACTCAATAGTCTTTCATCATGTTTTTTTTCTGATTCTTTATTTGCAATTTCAATTTCTTTTTAATTTTTCTTTAAAATTGCATCTTCTAACTATGCCTCAGCATAAACATCAATTAATTATCTATGATTTTTCTCTTTCATTTAAACTGTTCTTTCTTTATTCACATAAGCTTATTATAACTTTTATTTAAGACCTTTTATTTCTTCACTTTCATTGCAGATTCTCTAATATTAATTTTGTTTTGCTTATGTTTCTTACTTTCTTCTGTATAATTCTCTAGCAAGATCATCTTCCATTTGATTTTATTGAAACATTTAATTAAATTATAACTTAATATTATCTTGTTCTATTTAATATATTCAAATTATTATTTAAAATAATTCAACTATAATTAAATAATCATATAAAATTAAATTAAAATTAATTTGATTTTTTATTGATAATTAGTATAAATCAAACTTATTAATCATATCTCAGTTTTGAATTGATTTTTCTAATATTCAGATAAATTTTTTATATAATTTATAGAAATATTAAATTAAGTTAATAGATATCCTGATTTAGAAAAAAGTAGAGTTTAAGAAACTAGCTTTTCAATTAACTTAAACTAACTAATAATTTAAACTTAATTACTTTTACTAGTAATATAAATATAAATCGGTAATAAATCATCAGCAAACATAAAACCTTAAAATTTTAACTTATTTTTATGATAAAACTCATTAATACATTAAAAAACTAGTTGATCAACTTATAAAAGAATGTTCAACTATTTAATCGGATTATTAATATTTTATAACTCCATCATTTTTTAAATAGCTTTCATGTAGATTATATTCTATTTATTCTTTATCTCTTTTTAAATCCATAAATTTTTTAATTCAAATTTAGATGAGATATAGTTTTATTTTAATTCATTTACATTTTCTGATTTCCAAAGTATTTATTCATCATTTTAAATTAATTTATCTTCAATTTATATTGATGATTCAAATTCCGTTTATTTATCTAATTCTAATGTTTCTTCATTCAATCTATATTTTTCTTAAATGCCAAAATGTTCAGGATTTAATTGATTCAATTAAACAAATGATTCTCTCAGTTTCTCTTGATCATCTTAATCTACTTATTTTTAGAGATCTAGAAGTTAAAAATAGAAATAATCATCGAAAATAAGGCAAATAATTGAGTTTAATAAATTGAAATGATTAAAAAGAAAATCTTAATTTGGAAAATACAAAAAAATTTAATCTAATTAGTAATAATAAATTATCAAGTTAACAAAAATATCTAAGAAAACCTAAATTTAATTACATATTTTATCTATTTAATTTTATAAACCATTTATATCGTTTTTAGAATTATGACGAATCTTTTTAAATTATTCTATAAAATTATTTTTGACAGCTTATAAAATTTAAGAAATTAAAGATTATTAATTTTAGAGATTTATTTCTATTAATTAAATTAATACGGTAAAGATGAAATTTTAAAGATCGTTTTTCTATGAATTTTTATTTTTTTATTTATTTAAGATATATTTAGATGTTTTATTTATAGTTGATTAATATTATTTTGATAAATCATTATTGATGTTTAAAGAAACATCCTGAAAAGAAATTTTTAAAGATTTAAGTTATTATGATTAATTATATTTATTCAATTTATATAGTATGTTTTTTTTAAATTAATTAATTTCCTTTTTTAAATAATTATTTTTTTTACAAATCATATCTTTTGAAATTTCTAACTATAGAAAATTATTTTAAAATTATTATTTAAAGTATTAAGATAATTCATTAAGTTAATGTTTTTAAAGTATTTTAATGAATTTTTATTAATATTGATCTTCTTTTTGTTAGAATTTTACTAAAGTACTTTTGGAAATCTCTTTATTATTATTATTTTTTAACAGTTCATTAACTATATCAAAAAATAAATTGGAAATTTCAAATTATTATTAGCATATTTCTGTATAGTCTTATTTTACTATAATCTCTTTTAATTGTTAACCCCAAAATTAATTTTCTTTATCAAGTTTTATTATTTTTCTAATATAATCTTTAAGAGTTCTTCTTTAGAATTATTATTATTGATTATTACAACAGAGCAATTTTATTTTTTCAGTAGATTTTCGATAAATTAAATTTATGTATTATTATTAAATTTGTATTTAATTTTAAATTGATAGCTGTTATTATTCATTTATGTTTTTGAATTGATTTTTATCCATTTAAATTATTATTATTTATAATAAATTTTAAAAAAAAGTTATATATGATTATATTAGACTCATAATATCATTACAATATGTATTATATTTATTATATTGATACGTATAATATAATAATAGATGCTATATAAATCAGATAAATAGAATTATAATAATTTTAATATTTATAATAATTAATTTTAATAATTTTAAATTATTAATAAACAAAAAAAATAAATAAAATTATAAAAGATAATACTCTTTAAATGAATCAAAAGTAGATGATAGAAGTAGAACAAATAATTCCAATTTATGAATATGGATAAGCCCTGCCTCCAAAATACTTCTTTAAAAGTACTAAAAAATAATAAAAAGAAAGATAGAAACAACGAAATAGTATAGATTCTTCCAAAAAAATTAGAATCTGAACTGTCTTACTGTATAAAGTGCAACAAGGAAATTTTAACCAAAATAGAAAAGAAGACAGGCAAAGGCTAAATAAGCACTTCTATTTGTTGTTGTATTATAGGATGTCCATTTTTAGCTTGGTACCCTTTTGTAGTTGATGATTATAAAGATGTTATTCATTTCTGTCCTGAATGCAACTAAATTTTAAATAGAGTTTATTTTTTAAAAGATTGTTGATAATTTAATCTTATATGATAATTAATTTTATATATATTTCTATTTAAATATATATTTCGTTCATTTCTTACTTTTTGTTTCTTCATTAAATATTGTTTGTAAAGGATTACTCTCGTTTTTTATTTTCATTATTAATTACACAAATTTTTCAAAAATTAATATAATAATTGTTAAAGTATAAATCTGAAAAATATAAAAAAGCCATTATGTTTTTTAAAGATAATATGATTTGCCAGTTAATTAAGCAATAAAATTAATTTCAACTGTGTCTAACATGATATCTGAATTATAAACATTTAAAAAGATAGCTTAAATATCTAAAACATGATTAGGAATATTATTAGAAAGGTTTTAAATTAATATAATTTCTCTCTCATCTTCTAGAATTCCATAGAATATAAGTTAAGCTTTGATAAATTTAATCAATTAAAATTATTATTAATATTTTAAAAAAGCTGTATTATTTAATTCAAAAATTTAACCATTTTTATCTACAAGACTTAATTGATAATTAAAAGAATCTACAATTATTAGTTTATAATACTTATTTATTAATCTCCAAAAAGAGGAATCTTAAACATTAAATTAATTTTATAAAATTATTGTTATAAATTAATATCATTATTCTGAATTAAAAAAGTTTAGGAGCACAATTATTAGACACTTTTAATTCCGAACTTTAATTATTAATAATATTAATTACAGATTATGTAAGAGAAACATCAAAATTATTATTGCAAATTCCTTTTTTTTGGTTTAAATTTAATAAATATGATTATTGAATATTTTAGTTATAATTTAAAGGTAAAAAGTATTATCTGTTTAAATTTGGAAAAAATTATTAATGAGTAAATATACTAATAATACAAGAGATCATTACATACTTAAATAATCTAATTGAAAAATAAATTATTCTTTAATTATTAAATATTACTACCTTTTTATTTAATTTATAATATAAAAATAAGGAAAAAAGAAGTTTAAAATTTAAAGATTAATTTTAATTGGCAAATAGACTAAAAAAATTATTAAATTAAGTAATCCCATATCTGAAATTTGAATATTAATTATTAATAATGAAGAATTATTATTAATTTTATATAATGTATTATATTATTAATAAATACTTTTATGATAAATAAAATAATTTATGAATATATATATATAATTAATAATATTTATTTAATTATTATATAATTAATAAAAAGATAAATAGAAATTGAAATAAATAGAATATATAAATGGAAATAGAAATTAATAAATAAAATGATGATGTAATATAGAAAAAAGTTAAAGCTGATGATTTAGAAATTCAAATGCAAAAATAATTTATAGACACAATATATTTAGGAAAGAGCATTGAAAATTAGATAAAATCAGTTAAGTAAAAGATATAAGAAATTGAAAAAGAAACTAACTCTTAACATTTATGGATCAAAGAGTTTGCATTATTAAAAAGCCAAGGCAGATAAGAAGATTTTATTATGCCCAAGTTTCTATAGGATTAAATTAATAGTAATCCATTAATTTTTATTTAATAATCTTAATAATAAGGAAACAAATAATTTATTGAAATTTAAAATATAAATGAAAGTCATAATTCCAATTAAAAGCACCTTGAAGAACTTCTTTATCAGTAATAAAGAATATTTAAAAGTTAAAAATAGATATGTAAAAAAAGAAACGAATTTATAAATAGCATTTTGGAATAAAAAATGCTGAATGAAATACTAAAGCAAATAAAAATTGATTTGAATTGATATAAATAAATAGTAATATACTGATAATGATTATAATAGTGATAATAATGATGATGTATAACAAAATATAAAAATATATAAAAATAATAATAATATATAATAATGATGATGATCACATCCTAAAGACTCCATGCTTTTATTCTTTAATATGATTATTATAGATGCAAGCTTTCAATGCGACCCCTAATACCTACCTAGTTTAACTAGGCATAATAACTCCATCATCCCATAACCTAGCAGTAGCATATAAACTACTACTCTCAACCTCATACTTGGCCAATATACTCTCCCTTAATTCCTTACTAGCCCTTTCATCAACTACCTTACCCTACTTCACCAAACTCTATTCCTTAATCTAAGTCAGCACCCCTGCTGCCTATTCCCCTCCCATCACACTTATTTTACTTTAAGGCCAACTAAACAAAAAGTTAGGATTAAATGCTCTTCCACACATTCCATAGTTCCCAGCTCCAAATGATCCTCCAAATAACAAAGTTAATTTTGGTACTTAGGTTGTAGAAACTGCATGAACTAATTTTGCACCATGTTTTGCTATACCTTCATGTTCATATTTCTTCCCAATCATAAATCCTGTGATGTTCTAAAGAAAAACCAATGGGATTTTGCGTTGACTACATAATTCAATAAAATGGGCTCCTTTGAGTGAGGATTCTGGGAAAAGCACTCCATTATTTGCTAAGATTCCTATTTCTTAGTTATAGAGTTTGCTGAAGCCACAAACTAATGTTTCTCCATAACCTTTTTTGAATTCGAAGAATTCAGATTTATCTACTAACCGAGCTATTAAGTACCGAGCGTCAAAATTGTTTTTTAAACTTGGATTTATTAAATAGTTTAGTTCTTCTTGATCAAATAAAGGAGGATGTACTTAAGAGGTATCAAAGTTTATATCTTTTGTGTTAGTGTTCGCTACTATTTGACGAGCGATTTGTAAGGCTTCTAATTCATTGTTTGCCATATGGTCAGTAACTCCACTGATAGTAGAGTGTACCTATAATATTATTAATTTTATAATAATAATAATATTATAATATGAATATTATATATGATAATATGATAATATGATAATATGATAATATGATAATATGATAATATGATAATATGATAATATGATAATATGATAATATGATAATATGATAATATGATAATATGATAATATGAATAAATATATATACTTTAGCCCCTCCTAGATTTTCTGCAGATACGACTTCTCCTGTAGCGGCCTTGACCAATGGAGGTCCTCCTAAGAAAATAGTTCCATTATTCTTAACAATAACATTTTCATCACTCATAGCAGGCACATAAGCCCCTCCAGCCGTACAACTTCCCAAAACAACTGCAATCTAACTAATTCCCATTTTGCTCATTTATGCCTGATTATAAAATATCCTTCCAAAATGATCCTTGTCAGGAAATACTTCATCCTACCTTGGTAAATTTGCTCCTCCTGAATCTACTAAATAAACACAACTTAAATTATTCTGCATTGCTATTTCTTAAGCCTAATTATTATAGGTATTTTTATAATTATTATTTTTTCATTATTATTTTCATAATAAATATTTATATTAAAATAATACTAATAATTATTATGAAAATTAATTATGATGCTAATAAAATTTGTGAATATTAATAGATGCTTATTATGAATATGAATAATAATTTTAGAATAATAATAACCCTGATATGTTTCTTGACTGTAATGGGGTAATAAGTTCCTCCTTTTACAGAAGGATCATTAGCAACTATCATGCACAATTTATTATTGATTTTCCCTATTCCTGTCACAATACCTCCTGAATATATTTTTTCATCCTCATACATTTCATATCCTGCTAATTGTGAAAGTTCTAAGAAAGGACTATCTTAATCAATCAGTTTTTCTATCCTTTCTCTTACTTTCAGTTTATTTTTCTCTTTTAATCTTTTGAATGCTGAATTATCATTGTAGTTAATTACTGAGTCCACTGTTTGTAAAAATTTCTTCAGAATGGGTTCAGTGCTTTCTTTGTTTTTATTAAATGTTACATCGTTTTGCATTATTTTGTATTCTTATAGATTTGAACTTTGATAGAAGCTTTGGCTATTTGCCGAAGATATATTTTCACTGAAATTTCTCTAAATTTTAATGTTTTTTTTTTTTAATAATTTCTTTAAAATCATATTTTTATTTATAATTAATTATATTTAATCTTTTTTATCATTTAATTCATTTGTTTATATTAAAATATTTTAATATAATATTAAAGTAATAATACGTGCACTTACTTTAAATTATATAAATATGACTAGTATTGTCATATAAATAATTTTAAATAAAGTTTGATAACTATATCTAATGCTAAATTTCTAACTGTTTAAATTTTAAAATTTAAACAAACGATATTTTGCAAGTATCAAACTTAACAAAAATAATATTAATCGATATTAATTAACAAAAATGATGATAAATATTTAAAAGAATAGATTTACAGAGAATTAAATTTAAATCTTAAAAAACAAAAAATATTAGAAATGGCTAAAAATAATATTGGGAACTTTAATTGCCTCAATAGGATTAGGAAAGATAATCCAAAATGTACAGAACAGAAGCGGATAATAATTTCACTCTTGTGAATATCTAACTGATAAATAAAAATACTTAGAAGAGAATTTATAATATATAACAGTCAATAAACAATAATCACTATTAGAAAATGTGATGGAAAACATAGGAATAATTCTAAGAATGATAAGATTAGGAATATTTTTTCTTCCAACAGTTCTTTTAGGAGTGCCTCTCTATTTTTGGAATCCATAGAAATACGAAGATTTTTTTTTAAGCTGCCTAGCATTCGGAATAAAAAATAGTGGAAGTGTTATAATAAAATTAGCATAATATGGATCTCATAGACCTGATATTTTTAATGAGAAATTCATTAATAAGTTCAAACATTTGAGAGTTGATGCTCCTCAACATTCTTATGAAGCTACTGTTGAAATACTAACAAAGAACAATCTTATTGATAAAATAGAAGGTCTATAGAAAAAACCTATTGCTAGTGGTGTAATAGGCTAAGTTTATGAAGCAAATTATTTAGGAAATAAAGTAGCTATTAAAGTTAGACATCCTTAAGTTATGGAAAAAATCAAACAGGATCTATAAATTGTCTTTGGAGTTAGTTAGTTTTTAAGTAAGTTCAGTTTCTTTAATTAGTTAGAAATGCCATTAACTATTCATGATTTTATGAAGGTCCTTATTGATTAAACTGATTTCAGAATCGAAAATTATAATCTTGATAAGTTCAATTAAAATTTTAAAAACATGAAGGGCTTTGTTGATTTCCCCAAAGGAATTTATAGTAGTTAGGATGTTATAATATAGTCTTTTATAGAAAAAGGTTAAAGTATTAGTGATTTCATTAGTTAAAATAAACAAAGTCAAAACATTAAATTAGCCAGATTAGGAGTAGACTGTATTTATAAAATGGTAATTTATGATAATTTTGTTCATGCTGATTGTCATGGAGGAAACATTTTTGTTTAAAAAATAGAAAATTTTAATGAGCCTACTTATTTTGAGAAGAAATTAAATAAATTAGAAAGAAAAATATATAACTGCTACAATAAATTACAATATTTTTTGTTTAACTTCTGGATCGAATTAGAAAAAATAAGATACAACAAAGGAATAAAAGATCTAAACATCAGTGACAGTGTTTCAGATCTAAAACGAATAAGCAAAGAGATGAAACTAAATGATCAAAGGGACTACAGTTTCGAAGATGATGACGAACAATACAAATTAATATTATTAGATACAGGGATGGTAACTTACTTGAATGAAAATAACCATATTGACTTAATCCATTTATTAAAATCTGTAATAGTCAATAATCCTTAAGAATGTTGTGAAGCCATCAAAAATATTGCAATAAGTTCAAAGCCTCAGCAATTGGAATAGTTCTAGATTATTATGAAACCTACTTTTGATAAAATCAGAAACACTCCACTCAACAGAATCAATGTCGGATAAATTGTCTAAGATATTATTTTTTGTGCTCAAAAGTGTCATATTAAATTTGAAGGCAATATGGCAACTCTCTTATAAAATATTATAGTTTTGGAAGGTTTGGCCAGAGAGTTAGATCCTGATATTAATATTATTGGATAGGCTGCTCCATTTTTGGTTAGTCCTAATATTTTTAAAAAATTGGTTTTGTGATTCATTTTATTTTTAAATTATTATATTTTTTTATATATCATCAATTTAAGGGTAATTTTATATCTTCTATTTTTTATTATTATTGATTTCCAGACTAAAAATAAATATTTTATATTTATAAAAATGTACATTTAATTTGTGAGTCCTTATTAAATTCAAATATTTCAATTAATTATTATGATCTGAAAAATATTATTAAAGAGTATCCTAATCAAGACTTTATCTGCAAAAAGGACAGCATTAATTTTCCTTTATCCATTGATTAAGACAATTTGAATGAACAATATGATTACAATATGTTATTCTCAATAATTCTTATTCTTTAAATTCTTATAAACAAATCACACAGAAATCTTAATTAGTTCTTTAAACAGTTACTATAGGTAAATATTAATCTAAATAATTATGTTAAATATCAACTTATTGTTATTCTTATAATTATTGTTCTTAAATAATATAATTTTAAGCAGGCATTATATAAATTGGTTATAATAGCAATTATTATTAAAATTGTTATGGTTATTATTATTAAATATATTAAATTTAATCTTGAGAATAACAATCCTACTCTCTTTATCTTCGTTTTTCTTTTTCTTATTCTTATTACTTTTTAACTAACTCAAATTCTAATTTTTATTCGTTATGCTTATTTTATAATTATTTGATTAAGTAACATGGCATAATTAATATAAAATAAATAATAATAAATGGCCAAGCAAAAAAAATCATAAAGAATTTTTTACAATCTTCACTCCATCTACATCTGCAACAATCATCAGGATAACAACATTCTCTAAAACAGCAACAAAAATTATCACAAATGTCTTCAAAAGCAGAACAAATATTACCACAACATTCTCTACAACAACCATCGTTTTAACAACAACAGCAACAAATTATAAATATTATTAAACAAAAACCAAAAATGGGTAAAATAATAATTGCAGGAAGATTTTTTGTTGTTGGAGATACTGTTTTATCTACATATGCTGCGAAATTAATGGAGAAAGTTTGAGAAGCTTACAAAGTTGGATTAATCATGATAATAATGTTATCTAATTTGTTTTGATTATATAATGCGATTTAGTCTTAATAAATATAATCCCATATCAACCACTATCTTGAATTCTGATTGACATTTAAAGAAAATTGCATTGTATTATTATATGGATTAGGTTATCTATTATTAATTTTATCAGAATTAACAGCAATAGAGAATGTTAAGGCTATATTACTATTTGTTTTGGCAAAATTAAGTATGACTGGAGTAATAGAAACACTTGATATTCTTACAAATTAAGGTTATTTAGAAGATTAATATGTTAAAGTATCTCCATTAGCAAGAGTTTAATA
>Ga0315908_10003036_pt1 | contig 12144 bp, 7 predicted proteins | sample LakEriMetagenome_12_FD_203520 | JGI IMG/M metagenome (GOLD analysis project Ga0315908, IMG submission 203520) | Freshwater fungal communities from buoy surface, Lake Erie, Ohio, United States - Buoy 4 MA124 | ecosystem: Environmental > Aquatic > Freshwater > Lake > Lake biofilm | place: USA...
ATGGTTGCAGCGGGTCTTGAGTTTGCCGATGGCGACACGATCACGCTCAATGTAACGGGCACAGCCCTGTCGACCAGCATTTCGTCGCTGGGTGATATTGGCGTCGACCACGTGTATTATGAGGATACCGGCGAAACTGTAGGCACCGCTAGCGATAGTACAGTGGCGGCTATGAGCATGATGCCACCGGTCGCTTCTGTTGAGGATGTCGGCGCCGGTGGCTTCATCTTCAACAACACGTCTGCTCCGGATGGCAGTGACCTTATCGACCTCCTTTCGGCCGAGTTTGGCGTGAGCGAGAGCGCTGATGACGTTTACGGTAACCTTATTCAAACCCTGACCGGCGCAGATGTTTCGCTCATTAGTCTGCAAACTACCAACCAAATAGAGGTTGACGACGCGCTCGCGGCAGCCTTGGTTGAGGCCGGCATTCTGGAAGCCTTGCCGGCAACCAAGCTAGAAATTGATGCAACAGCGTCTGCGGACGTAGTCGATACAAGCCTCGCCGCCATGGCGCGTCTGGGTGTTGACCAAGTCGTCTTGGCCGATCAGGGACAGGCGCCTGTCTATGTCGATCTTGGTATTGAACATGGTCACGCAACAAGCGCAGAACTCCTTGCGTTGTTCAGGTCGCTTGATGCCGATAGTGATGCTACGACGCCGTTGTTCGTGGGCGCAGCGAATGTTGCCCTTGTCGTCGATCAGGAGACGGCAGACCTTATCAAGGCAACAGATGGCGCCATGGATGCAATTGGCCATCTTGGCTTCACGCAGCTTGCAATTGCTGGTGTGGATGCCGGGTATGACGTCGCCTTTGGCACCTCAACCGTGACCGTCAAATTGATCGGGCAAGATGAGGATCCATTCCATCATATTTTGCAAAATGGGTAACAAGTTTTGACGCCATTAGCTGACAATTCTCTGGATGTTAAAACGCCCATTTCTCAAATACTGAAGAAGTGCAGGCACTCATTTTATCTGGCCTTCGCAATTACGGGTATAGTCCAATTCCTCTCGCTTGCACCTATCATTTACATGTGGAATGTCTTTGATCGCGTCATCAGTGCCCGAAGCGGTATTACGCTCCTGTCATTAACTATTTTAGTTGTAGCAGTTTTTGGGTTCTGGGCGCTGCTTGAATGGGTGCGCAATCGTCTCTTTGTCCGCCTTTCTGCGCGTTTGGACTGGGATCTCGCGACATCCGTTTTTGACGCGTCGTTTCGACGTCATGTCGGTCAGAAAAACGTCAATCTTCACGAACTGTTGGCAGGGCTTTTGATTCTAAGGCAGTCGCTAACCGGGCGGCCGATCTTGGCTCTGATGGATGCCCCCTTCAGCCTGGTCTTCATTGCTTTTGGTTTTATTTTTCACCCTCTGCTTGCCGTATTCATAATCGTCGCGACATTGCTTGTGCTTGTCACGACTTATGTCTCCCAAAAAGTATCGGCGCCTATTCTAAAGGCATCAAATCTGGAGAATGCCGAGGCAACTAAGGTTGCTGCAGACAGCCTGCGTGATGCAGAGACCACCATGGCGATGGGCATGCTTCCCGCGGTGCGCAATAAGTGGTTCGCGCGGCACCAGACGTTTTTGCAGCTTCAAGTCAATGCGACCGAAGCTTCCGGTGCTATGCGAGGGGTTGGCAGCCTGCTCAGCCACTCACTTCCGTCGCTTCAGATCGCATTTGGTGCTTGGCTTGCCCTTGAAGGACAGATCACTGGCGGCATGGTTATTGCCGCGTCTATGCTCATAGCCAAGGCTATGAACCCGATGGTCTCGCTGATCCTTTCATGGGACAGCATCATTTCTGCCCGCCAGGCCTATGACCACCTTAACATTCTTCTTCAAGAAGATGAGGTATACTCCTCGCAAATGGCATTACCTTCACCAACCGGCAATCTGCAGGTGAGCGACCTTGTCCTTGTGCCTCCAGGATCAACAAAGGTGGTGATAAATGGAGCAAATTTTTCAATCACCCCCGGCAACATTTTGGCGGTGATTGGCCCAAGTGCCGCGGGAAAGTCTTGCCTTGCCCGCGCCTTAATGGGTGTGTGGCAGCCATTTAAGGGTTCTGTCCGTTTAGATGGCGTTGAAATTTCCGATTGGTCCAGAGAGGAAGTAGGCCCCTATCTTGGCTATGTTCCTCAAGAAGTAGAGTTTTTTACGGGCACAATCGCGGAAAATATCGCCCGTTTCGGAGAAGTTGAGCCAGATGAAGTTGTAGATGCTGCACGTTTGGTTGGGGCCCATATGATGATCCTTCAAATGCCAAACGGATATGACACCCAAATTGGTCCGGGCGGGTTCACATTGTCGGGGGGGCAAAAGCAGTCATTGGCGCTTGCGCGCGCCTTTTACAAAAGGCCTCGCTTTGTCGTTCTCGACGAACCAAATTCCAGCCTCGATGAGGCCTTGGAGCAATCATTCAGGGCTGCGCTGGAGGCTATGCGGGCGGCCAATACGTCGATCGTAGTTATGACACATGACCCGCGCCTGGCTCGCGTCGCGGATTATTTGCTCGTCGTTCGTGAAGGACGCCAGATTGGATTTGGAACGCCGAAGGAAATGTTGGCGGCAGTTCAGCCCGCCGAGGCAAGCTCGACAGGAAAGGCGAAGGCGAAGGCGAAGGCGGTGAATTCTGAAGTTAAGGCGGATGCACTATTGAAATCGGCCCCAGATCCAATTGCAGATAAGGCTATTCCTGCCAGTGGAAGTTCGCAAATGGATCTGGGAGTTCCCACGAAGCCTGGTGTGGGAGCCTCCGTACCAATTCAACCACCCCAACCTAAAACTGCCAAGATTTCCGTCGCTATCGAGCCGGCTGTGCCAGTTTCTCTTGCAACACGCTCCGCCGATCAAGCCGATGGTCCACTTAAAGGGCGTCAAGATGCTGGCTAAAATCATTTCGAGCTTGGATCAACGCTTCTCTTCGGTGATCGGTGCCTTCAACCCCTATGACCCGAGCAAGCTCGACGCGAAGGGTGGTGAGCCAATTTCTATTGAGGAGGGTGTGGTCAGATCTCGCGCCCTTCGGGCCTTCTTTTTTGTGTTCCTGGCGTTTCTGGTTTGGTCAGTCGTAATGCCAATTGCGTCTGGCGTCCCAGTTTCTGGAAAAGTGGTTGTGTCTGGTTATCGCAAATCGGTCCAGCACCAGGCGGGCGGCGTCGTGCAAGCTATCCTTGTGCAGGAGGGGCAAAAGGTCCGCGCGGGGCAGGTGCTTTTCAAAGTCAACCCGCTCAGCACAGTTGCAAATCTGGCGACATACGAATTTCAATATCTCGACCTACTTGTGTCAGAATCGCGGCTCAAGGCTGAGGTTTTGGGACAGCCAACGATAAAATGGGTGCCTGAGCTCTCAGAATTCAAGAACAAACAGCAGGTTGAGGAGGCTAAAGCTGTTCAACAAGAGCTGTTCCTCTCCCGAAAGGCTGAGCTTCAAAGTTCTATTGGCGCACTCGAGGCCCAGATAAATGGCCTTTTAAGTAGTATTTCCTCAAGCCGTATCGAATTGGAAACTCTCAATGAGGAGTACCGCAGCACCCAAGATTTGGCCCGGGAAGGCTTCATTCCCAGAAATCAAGCAAATGCGACGCTGCGCGCTCGGGAGCAGCAAATTGCGGGCCTTTCTAATGCTAAGTCTCAAATCGCGAAATTGAGGGCTGAAATATCCAAAACTCGCATGTCATTTCTTGCAGATGTGCAGAAAAATCTCTCTGAGGTTCAAAAGAATAAAGAAGCGTTTTCGACAAAAGTCGCATCCGCCCGATTTGAGCAAGCTCAGACAGAAATTAGGGCGCCAGTAGCCGGTACGGTTGTCGGCTTAACGGTCTTTACTGTGGGAGGGGTTATTAGAGGGGGTGAGACGCTCGCTCAGATTTTGCCATCAGACGGGAACTTCGTCGTTGAAATCAAAGTCCCACCAAACCTCATTGATAAGGTCCGCGCCGGAATGCCGGCGGACATCAGGTTCCTGGCATTCAACCAGACCACGACGCCCGTCATAGACGGCATCGTAAGCCTGGTTGGTGTGGACCTTTTGACCCGACAAGAGGCCAAAGACGAAACGGCTCCACCAGAATTCTATCTCGCGCAGGTGAAGGTGACGCAGGACGGCGCAAAAAAGCTAGAGCAGTTGCGCGTTCAACCCGGCATGCCCGTCGATGTGATCGTCAAGACAGGCGAACGTACGTTCATGAGTTATTTCCTCAAGCCCCTGACCGACAAGCTTGCTCGAAGCTTTAAGGACTGAGGATGCGTATAATTCGCCCGCTTCTTCTTCTGTCGACGTTGGCCCCAGCCGCGCTGCATGCACAAACCGCTGATGAGGCCGTCATTGTGCAAGGTCCAGTATCTGAGGAGGGCGGTGATGTGTCCCGCACCTCCTCTGGGGCACTGGTAGGGTCTCTGGGCCTCGCACAGGCTTTTGATTTCGCGTTGGATAATGACGCGGAATACCGTTCCGCGGAAGCGGAGTTTGATGTAAATCGGGCCGCAGCGCGGCAGTCCCTGACATCCTATCTGCCAAGCGCAAATTACAGCATGACGAATATCCCCACTGATGGTCTTACGCGTCAGGTCTTCAGCGTGAGCCAGCCTCTTTTGAGCCTGGAGCGACTGGCCACATTTAAGCAGCGCGGCCCGCGGAACCGCTATGCTGATGTTCTGCTGCTAACGCGTCAGAACGACCTGGCACAGCGCCTGATGAAGGCTGTCTCCGATTATGTTCGCGCGAACGAAAGCGCCAAACTAAACGCTGCGAAAGTAGACGCGTTAGAAGAGCAATCCAGTCGCGCGACAAAGCTATACAGAGGCGGTCTCGGAACGATTACTGACGCGCGTGAAGTGGAAGTTCGATTTCTTCAGGCGCGCGCCAATCAAAGCCTCTTAATTGCAGAGCGTGATGCGGCAGCGCGCCGCATCGGCTCAATGACCGGGGTGGACTTAACGGCTCGGGACTTCGTACTGCCAGAAAGGCTAAAACACATCGTCTTGCAGCCAAAGGAGGCTCTCAGTGCGGGTGTGGCGCAAAGCCCGCAAGTTTTGAGTGCACAGTTAACTGAGCGTATCGCAAGCCTAGAATCTCAACGCGTCCGCGGCTCTCTTCTTCCGACCGTCCAAGGATCGGCATCCTATACCACGACGCAGGGGCGTCATATCTCTTACGTTGGGCTTTCAGTTACGGCGCCGGTGAACGCGGGGGGCTTTTTCCATTTGGCGTCGGCCTCTGCCTCTGCCCGCCGTTCTTCTGAGGACCGCCGCCGTGTCCAGGAGCAGACCGAGGTCAACTTTGAGCGATATTATGGGTTGGTCAAAGGCGGACAAGATGCGCTGCAGGGCCACGCCTTGGCCATAGAGGCGGCAGAGCTCAGCGTGACCGCGAACCGAAAAAGCTATGACGGCGGGGTCAGGTCCAACCTTGATGTCATCAACGCAATTCAGACCGCCTTTGAGGTCAAGAACCAATATATTAATTCGGCGCTATCACTTGCCGACAATTACCTAAATCTCCAGCTTACTGCGGGCGTTCCAGCCTCTGAGGCCATTGAGAACGTCGAGCATTTTCTGTTCGGAGGGCAGGGATGATGCCTTCCCGCACCGCAGAGCTGAATTCAACACTCCAAAGAGCCAAGGCCGCCCGCGAGGCTGGGCATTGGCAAAGTGCCATAGCGTTATACTCAGCGGCGAATGAGGTTGATGGCGCGCGCTACGACATCAAGCACAATCTTGCCCTAAGCCTAATTGCCGCAAACCAGACAAGCGATGGGCTCCTCTATCTGAGCCACGCCTTGGCGCTTAAGCCGGATCTGTGGCCGAGCCACGTGTTGAAGGCAAAGGTGATGCGCGGCAGCGGCCTTATCGAAGAAGCTGACGACGTCCTTACGCATGTCCTCAAGCATGATCCGCGCAATGGCCACGCCCTGCTAGCCGCCGCCGATCTCGATATGAATGAATTTGGCGACGCCGTCGGCGCGCGTGAGCGTGTCGTGCCGCTCCTTAGCGATCCGGCATTCAAAGGCGAGGCGGAGATGACAACGCTTATGTCCAAGCTCTACGATCGGGACGAGAGCGACGAAGAATTGTCCTATATGCTAATGGACTTTGCAAAACGCGAACTCAGCATGCCGGGGTTCAAGTTTAGCGCGGAGGCTTTGGTAGGCGTAACGAACCGGACCGGTCGAAAGCGCGTCGGCCTGTTGTCCCCAATGTTTTGTGCATCCCCTGTTTATTTCCTGACGATCTCGACATTCCGAGAGCTCGCTAAGTCCTTTGATCTCATTATTCTGAACAGAGGATCAAAGGAGGACTGGGGCACACAGGCTTTCCGCGACATCGCGACAGAATGGCACAACGTCCAGAATATCGATGCTGAGACACTCGCCAATGCAATCAAAAAACAGAGCTTAGACGTGCTCTTTGATCTTGGCGGATGGAGCGATCCTATCGGCCTCAAGGCTCTGTCGGTAAAGCCTGCGAAGAAGATGTTTAAATGGGTCGGTGGCCAGTCGGCCACCACGGGACTGACGACATTTGACGGGTTTATAACGGACCATGTGCAGTCACCGGAAGGTGCCGAGAGGCTGCACAGCGAACCACTGGTTCGGCTGGATGGGAGCTACGTTGGGTACGAACGTCCAGAGTATCTTCCTGCTCGAACAGCGCAGAAGAGTGGCGCAGTCTGCGTAATTGGCAATCCGGCAAAAATTTCTCGTGTATTTCTTCAGGAAGTAAAAAAAAGGAATCGGACTCTCTCATTTATAGACAGACGGTATAGCCTCAAAAGAACTTGGAAGAGAATACAACTCAATATTACTCAGAATGTTCGATTTATCGCAACGGTATCCCATAAAGATTACCTTAATAGTGTATCAAAGTTTTCAAAAATCATTGATACTTTTCCTTATAGTGGCGGATTGACAGCAATTGAAGCATTGGGAATTGGCTGTCAGTTGGAAATTCTCGAAGGACAGATATTCTCTAGTAGGCATGCTTTATCCCACCGAGAAAATTTGGAATTCCTTCTAACCAAAAAGATCGGGGCTGGCCCAAAATTTCAACATTTCATTTGACGGAACGAGTATGCCTAAATCAGTGAAAAAAGACAAAGCCCGAACAAATAAGGTGCGTCGACCGCGAATGGTCGAAGTTCTTCCGTATGAAGTCTCTGGATCAAAGCACAAATCGAACGGCTTAGAGATATACCTAGCAAAGGAAGAAGTGTCTTTTTTTAAAAAACATGGCCGTAAAGTCGCTGATTCGACCGGTCGTCCATGTTTCTACCTGAGAGAACACTTTGGATTTATCATATATTTCCAAGGCGTTGACATATTCCCCTGTTCAATCGAGAATTGGCGTGTGTGGGCGCCTTCCATTGTTACGAAGACAGCTCGGGGCGTGTTCGTGCGCCTGGCCCTTGTGGCCGGGCATTCTCAAGGTTCGGAGAACCTTACGCTGTTAAACCAAGCGGGGGATCCAGTATTCTCCAACACGCTGGAATGGGACATAAGGTTTCACTTGGAGAACCAGTCGCCCAGCCACGGTGTTGGTTGGACCTTCAACACAAAAAATACGTCTCAACCGCTTTCGGTGTCTTTATTTGATGATTGTAAGCTTCGCACGAAAGTTGAAGCTGGTTTCTATCGTGAAGATGTCGAGGCGGAATTTCGAAATATTGGACCGATTCCTCATTCAGGATTCTCCCTTAGCTTTGAACGCTCACTTTTGCCGGTTTATTCACGTACTGTTCTAGTGAGCGGATCTAATATTAGCCTCGCCAAAAAATCTGTAGGGTTTAATAATAAGTCCGAAGTAATAAAGGCCACGAAGGCATATTTTTCAAAATTAAATAATTCAAAATTTGATCCAATATCAAATAAAATTTCTCAAACATTATATAGAATGTATGAAAACGGTATTTTTGAAAAAATTATAAATGATAATTCATTAAATTCCGATGCACACTTAAACAAATACATCTATGCTAACGGTTTATCTATTTTAATACCTGTCTATGATGGATTTGAAGAAACAAAGAAATGTATAGATTCTGTAATTTCTTCAAATACAAATATTATTTTGGAAATAATTATTGGATTCGACAACGGTCCGGATCTAAATTTGAGAAATTATCTTGAGCAAATATCTGATAAACGCATAACTGTTGTATGGCAGGAATCGAATCTTGGATTTGTCCGCAATGTTAACAATCTTGCTAAACAGAAAAGTTTCTTCGACTTCATAATTTTGAATTCAGACACAATTGTCGGGGATAATTTTTTCGACGATATTCTCGATGTATTGTCGAAGAACCGCAGGTTTGCATCGATCAGTCCGATGAGCAACAACGCGACTATCTTCTCGTTCCGATCTGATGTCGGAGAAAATGTCCTTCCTTGGCTAAGTGACATAAACAGCCAGATCAAAGACATCGGCCGTCTCATCGCTTCGCCCGTCACGCATGGATTTTGTATGCTAATCAATGGTTTAGCATATGAGAAGTTTGGTCTTTTTGATGCGGAGAAATGGGGCCAGGGGTATGGAGAGGAAGTCGACTGGTGCTTGAGCGTAACCAAAGGGTCCGGCATGCTGCATGGCTGCTACACAGGCCTGCTGGTTTACCACAAGGGTAGTGTGTCTTTTGGCAAGGCGGAAGGCGTCAAACGGGAAGCGGCGGCTGGTGTCAAAATTGAGAAACTTCATCCGGGCTACAATGCCCGGATCGAAAACTATCAGCGCGAAGGCGGCTTGAATCTCGAATTTATCCGCCTTGATCGAGCATTAGCGCAGAATGCCAAGCCCAGCATTGTGTACATCACGCACACCCTTGGTGGTGGCATTCAGACGTACTTGGATGAGCAGATCGCCAAGAATCCTGGCGTCGAGGCGCTCATCTTGGCATTGGTAGAGTCGTCGGGCACCTTTTATTGGCAGGCGCGGTCACTGTCTATGGGAGTGCGCTTCTTTCAGGTCGATCAAATCGGTGAACTGGCGCTCTGGATCCGAGCCCATTCTCCATTGTCTATCCAATTAAATCACGTGGGCTTCGGCGATTTTGCCCAACTGAGAGATTTGGTGGACCTTCTGGGCTTGCCGACTGAAGCAATCCTGCATGATTTCGCCTTCATATGTCCGCGCATCAACCTGTTAGATGATAGCAAGAAATTCTGCGAAGTGAGGGACGCCAGCACCTGCGATGGGTGTATTACCCGTGCTGGATCGCATCCTCTATTTACGCTGGGTCTTTCCGAGAAAAAAAGTGTGGCCCAACATCGTGAAGAGGCTCAGGAACTCTTGTCGCGCTGCGCGTCCATCGTTGCGCCAACGGCAGTCACAAGAGATTTGTATCTGCGTGCACTGCCTGGATTAGGCATTGACGTTCGCCTACACCATCCGTTGCCCCGGTTCCGTCCAAAGCGTGCCGGACAGTCAATGGTCAAAACCGTCGCAGTTCTAGGCGCTATCAGCGAGTTGAAAGGGCTATTTGTCTACAAAAAAATCGCCGATGAACTTGAGAGGATGGCTCCTGACATCAAGCTTGTTTTCTTTGGCTACACTGAAAATGATGGTTTATTCTCCGATAACACGAATGTAATTATAACCGGGAAATACAATAGTGCAGCTCAACTGACAGAGTTGATGAGCATTTATGATCCGGTAGCCGCATTGCATTTTCCAATCTGGCCCGAAACATTTAGCTATACGCTGAGCGAGACCCTCTCTTTCGGACTTATGCCCTTCTATTACGCGATTGGCGCCCTAAGGGAGCGGCTCGACGAAAAAAAGTTTAGATATCGATATAATATAGATCAACCTGTTGCTCAAATCGCATGGGACATTGCCGATTATTTAAAGTAGGGCATGTGAAACACGATAATGAAAATGACGTTAGTCCTAAGATATCTATGTGAAAAGATCGTCATCTGACCAGATCTTCATGTCCATTTCACACATATCGTAAATTCTTTGCAAGCCTTTATCGGTTAGTCCTAATTCTTTGAGCTCAATAATACGAGTTTTGGTGTCTCCGGATCCAACATTTACCCTCGTTTCGCTCAATGATAGCCCTTCAGGAGAATATCCTAAACCAAGAAGATCCGCTTGAAGTTTGTCCAATCGGTCAACCCGGTAAAGCCCATTTAATTCTTTGATATTTTGTTTTGCGATCTCAATAATATTGGCAAACGTCAGTTTTCCAGCATTTACCTCCCCAAGAAGGTCATTTCGACTAAGGTATGTCCGCCCAGCAAAATAATAACTATAAAAATTGTCATAGTGTGCGTCCAGAAATGATCTAATTTCGGGGGGGGCGCCCAGAATATACTCGTCCGCGCTGAGTTCAATTATCGCCCGAAACCCTGCGTTGGCTGGATGGCGCAATTCATCAAGGGAGAGAAGACCCGCCTCACGACGCAGATATGAGTAAAACGAGAGAATACGGTCAAGTGGGTCCCTAAGTATTGAAAATGTGAAGGCGTCGGCGTGCAATCCATAAACTTGTGACCAATCCAAATGGCCGGAGAACAATTTGAAATTTTTTCTTATTTTTAGAGGATATGCGCAAAGTTGATAGTTTTCCCGAGCTGGGCAAATGTCTTCCTCCTTAAACGACCGGCTAAGGTAGTTGTGCACTGATTGGCCGGCGGTCTTTGGAATATGAAGAAAGATGATGGGTAGGTGCATTTACAGACCTTTTTGTAGATCGCTGATGGAAATCCATCTAGGATTGTATTCAGTCAAGGTGGGAATTAGATCGTCCAAGTAGGGAACGAGATTTTCGATTTCGTTAAAAGGTGCTTCACCGAACTGCCAAGGTGCGTATCGCCACCATTCCAAATGTAGCAGTTTTTCAGCTGCTATCTCAGGTATGCGCATCCTTATTACCCTAGCTGGATTTCCACCAACGATGGCATAGGGTGGCACATCCTTGACGACGACCGACCCGGCTGCGACTATTGCACCATCACCAATGCTCACGCCGGCCTTTACCGTGGAACCGTGGCCGATCCATACGTCATTCCCAATAGTGGTAGGGAGCAACTGGGCACCTGGGACCTTGCCTACAAGATGGCTCAAGTATTGATGATAGTCGTCGCTTCGTAAGAAATTACCTCCGACGTCGAATAATTTTTCAGAAAGGTATTGAAAAGGACTGGTGCTGAGCCAATCCAAGGGATGGTTTTGTCTGCCGATCTGCACCGCCTCGCCGATGGAGCAATAACGCCCGATTGTGGTGGCGAAATAGTATCCACTTACCGCATAGCTGAATGCTCCGAGCGCCAAGGAGTGTTCAATCTCCATCCATTTGATGCTGCATGGCGCCTCAAAACGGGCGGACAGCGGAATATTTGTCTGGCCATTGAGTCCGTGAAGGCTTTCAATTCCGTGATGCTTCAATTGATCTATCAATGCAGCTGTAAGAGGAACTCTCATATGAATGCCTTTATAATTAACATATTTTCATAGTCTATAATTTGCTGGCCCATCAAACTAATTTGGCCTCGTCTCGGCTGAAATTTTGTGTCGCCCTACGGTAACTTGATGTTGCGGATATGGCTTGTTGGTCGCCAAAGATGTTTGAGAAATGCGTTGTGAATTGGATGGAATCAGGATGTTCTGGCGGTATCACGCTTATGCGGATGTCCGTGGGGCTTCGCCTAGGCTTGTTCAATTCTCGACATACCACTTCAACGTTTGCAGAAGCCGATTTTCGAACTCTTCCCCGGTTTCGTAACCTAGCTCGGCGCTAATTTTCCGATCATCAATGGCATAGCGCCGATCATGTCCCGCGCGATCTGTCACCCGCGTTTTCAGCTCCGCGGTGGGTCGGCATTGGGCTGGCGGAGAGGATGGAAAGCGCGTGGCGAGGCTTGGATCACCTCTGAACGCCTTGTCGATCCCAGCGCAAATGGCGTCGATGACCGCGAGATTGGGGAGTTCTGCGCCGCCGCCGATGTTATATGTTTCGCCGACCCTGCCTTTGGTGAGAACGAGCTCTATACCCCTGCAATGGTCTTCGACATAAAGCCAGTCACGCACATTCATGCCGTCGCCGTAAATGGGCAGGGGCTTCCCGTGCAGCGCGTTCAGGATGAAAAGCGGGATAAGCTTTTCCGGATACTGATAGGGTCCATAATTATTTGAGCAGTT
>Ga0315908_10003037_pt1 | contig 12144 bp, 8 predicted proteins | sample LakEriMetagenome_12_FD_203520 | JGI IMG/M metagenome (GOLD analysis project Ga0315908, IMG submission 203520) | Freshwater fungal communities from buoy surface, Lake Erie, Ohio, United States - Buoy 4 MA124 | ecosystem: Environmental > Aquatic > Freshwater > Lake > Lake biofilm | place: USA...
AAACCGGCCAAATTCCGGGTGGGTGAGCTGGTTATACAGGCTGTCATAGCGCGGGTCCCCCAGTGGTAGGGCGCGCATTTGTTTGATGAGAAATTGCTCGTAACGTCCTACTTGCGGATAGAGTGAAGCAAGTTGTGGGTCGCCGTCCGGAAGAGTCAGTAAAGGCTCAATCAATGTATCCTTGGTTGGATCTGCAATATTTTCCTGGATAAATCCAAATGATGTGCTGCCCTCGTGAAGAACGGAGGTGCCAAAGACCGGTCGGCGAATTTGGTCAAAAATGACCTCAGGAGACCTGCTGTCAGCTCGATAGAAATCATTCAAACGTAAGCGAGCCAAACCTGTTAGAAGAGAGGATTCGGTGCGGCGTGTTAGAAAGATTGTGTTGTCCGGTTGCGCATTGCTCCTATAAAAATACGGATCGAAGTCTTCCAGAAAATGGTTGTCACTAAGAACGTGCAGATCGTAGTTAAGAGCATACGTGGCATCAGGGTCATTGTCGTGAATTTGCAATGGGATGCGGTATTGAAATTCCGCGCGGTAACGTCCGGGGTCGACTGGCCCGCGTATGATGCCGGAACGCCCGAGTTCTGGCTCTAGGTCATAGGTGTAGTAAAGTTTCAACCAGCCGAGGTTGGGGTTGCCCTCGCCTCGCGTGTCGAAGAGATCGACCCCTGCGCCGACACCCCGGCGCGTGCGGAGGTCAAGGTGCCATTGGGAAAGAATCCATGGGGTCTCGGAGCCGAGCAATGTATTGTCTCCGCCTCCAAGCATGATTCCGTAAGTGTTGAGTAGATACATGCCCCAATTGGTGCGGCCTCCGGGGATGAAGCGGAAACCCATATCCTTGTGCAGGGGTTGACTAAGATAGGGCAACCAGAATATCGGAGTGTCACCGATGTAAAGCTTCATGTTGCGGAAATCGATCCGGTCATTGGGATACACGGTGGTTGTATCAGCGCGCAACCAGTAATTCGGTTCCTCCACATCCTGTGTGGTAATTCCGGCGTTGTTACCTGTAAAATATCTGTTGCCCGAATCGTCTTCACTCGCTTCGAACGATCCCGACTCTAGAATGATCGGATCATAACTCACGCTGAGATGATTAGTCTCGAGTTTTCTAGTCTTCAAATTGTAAACCACCGAATTTCCACGCTGTATAACAGGACCGTAGAAGACACTGACATTTCCCTGTAGGGTATAGGTTTGCGCCTCCATATCCAGAAGGGCGCGGTCCGCAAAGACCTCTTCTCCTCGGTTGGTCTTCAATTCAATGGGTCCAGTAACTTCCAATCGCTTCAGGTCTCCCTCCACCGGAGTGATCTTGCCTTTGATCTGGATGTTCAACCCTGTGGGCATAACCACGCCGACTTCGTGAGGGGTAGCAGGGTTGTTATCCTTTTGGAACGGGATGGGCGGAATTTGCACAGGGGACGGTGGCACCACAGGGGACGGTGGCAGAATCGGATCCTCTTGAGCGGCAAGAGGAAACAAAACCGCCAATATAAATAGTTGCCGGAAATACTGCATCAACTGCAGCAATGCTGGGATTTATTTAGCTTATGTAAAGGATGAATGTCATCCTGATCACATTCACGAGTCACAATTACTCAGGTTTCACGTGCCGTTGACGAATCTTATGAATACCCTCGTGTGCGAACTTCACTGAGGCTAGTGGAAAAAAGAAACCGGTATCCCGCATTCAGGCGCCTCTCTCTATGATCACTTCCTCATCATCCTCCGGATGAGTCTGCTTGGGCTTTTTCGGCTTGTCGTGAGGGACTTGCTGTTCCTTGCTGGGATTGGGCTTGTTGGATTCTCCATGCCGCTGTATTTCCTGCGGGTCGATTTTCAGGTCGTCGTTGGCATCGATTTTTTCAAACAGGTTCTCCTGGGCGCCTTCGCCCCGGACCCTAGCAAAAGGCCATTGTTGGAACTCGGCGAAATCAAGAGTGCCGTCCTTGTTCGCATCGAGTGTGGAAAAAAACTTTTGTGGATTGTACATTAGGGGCTTTTTTGCATTGCCATCGGGCCGATGTGAAGGGCGTGGCGGCGGTCCGTCGGCTGGACTTAGTTGGCCATCCTTGTTGCGATCCATGATATCGAACATTTTTTTCTGACGTTCTTCTGGAAGTTTGGAAATAAAGGGTGACTGGACAAACTCGTCGAATTCAATTTTCTTATCAGCGTTTTTGTCCATTTCGCCAAGGCGCAAGTTATGGCGTTTTTTGGATTCTTCCGGATTGCTCTGGTTCACAGAACCTGTGACCATTTCGGCGGGTTCAAGCAGGTTACTCTTGTTCTTGTCGAGATGGGCAAACAGTTTTCCCTGCTTCTCCGGCGGCAGTTTGGAAACGCGCGGTAGTTGGATGAATTCTTCTCTGGAAAGTTGCTTGTCGTAGTTAATATCCGCTTTTTTCCAGACTTCAAACGGACGAATTTTTTCCCGAAATTCTTGATCTGGCGGATGATTTTTTGGTGGTTTGATAGGATCAGCGTCTGGCTCTGCGTGGGCGGACGCGAGCAAGAGCAACAAACAAGCAGGCAAGGCAAATGTCATGGCAAAAGAGGTTGTTTCGTGTTGATTATAACAATGGTGAGGAATGGAAGTTGCAAAAAATTCTAAAAATGAAGTTTATTGCAGAGTGAAAGTATGGCAAAGAACTGGTTACATGCATATACGTGAAATTTTCAGAGACCGCAAGCCGTCGTTTTCTTTTGAGTTTTTCCCCGCGCGGACTGAGGCCAGTGCCGACGAGTTGTATCAGACTATTCGCGATTTGCAGCCTTTGAATCCGTCATTTGTTTCCATAACCTATGGGGCGGGTGGAGGCACCAGGGAGCTGACACATCAATTGGTGGCTCGGATTAAAGAAACCACGGCGATTCCGCCGATTCCCCACTTGACTTGTGTCGGCCACAGCAAAACCGAAGTGGATAAAATTCTTACCCGGTACGCAGCACTGGGGGTATGTAACATTTTGGCATTGCGCGGTGATCCTCCACGCAATCAGGCAGACTACGATTGGTCAGGAGGTGATTTTCGATATGCCAGTGACCTGGTTCGCTTCATCCGCGAGTTCAACGAATCCGGACGTCATCCCTCGGGCGGTTTTGGCATCGGCGTGGCTGGGTTTCCTGAGGGGCATCCGGGCACACCAAATCGACTTCTGGAAATGGATTATCTCAAGGCAAAATGTGATGAGGGAGCGGACTACATTTGTTCCCAGTTGTTTTTCGACAATCATGATTTTTTTGATTTTCGTGATCGATGTTCGCTGATGGGAATTAACATTCCGATTATTGCTGGAATCATGCCGGTGACATCGCTGGCATCGATGCAGCGTATGGCGGAGCTTGCTGCTGGTTCGCGATATCCCGCGAAATTGCTGAAAGCCCTCTCCCGTGCGGGTGATGAGCGGGATGCAGTGGAAAAAGTTGGCATTCATTATGCCGCGCAGCAGTGCAGTGAATTGCTCGCTGCCGATGTTGACGGGTTGCATTTCTACACGTTGAATAAGAGCAAGGTGACGACAGAAATATACAAGAACCTTGGATTTCGCGTTGGTGCGGATCCGTGCTAAGGACTATGCTATCGGAGGCTGTCGGCTAACAACCGACTGTTAGTTGGAAGTCTTGTTTTCCTCTTGAGGTGTTTTCACCTTATCCTTGATTAGGCTTGGGTCATTTTTTTTAAGAAGCAGCAAATCTTCAGCTTGGCTGAGGGTTAATTCATAGAGGTTGCCAATTAGTGGGCAGTCAAGAAGGAAAAATTGCTCGTTGGGGGTTTTGGGTAAACCCAACTGCATGGACGTGTTAGCAGGGAAATTTTTTACGGGAAGTATCATTTGCAATTTCCCTTCGTAGATTGAGGTAAGCGCAACTTTTTCTGCGGATTTCAATTGCAGTTCCGCTTCGAGTGCTTCCGCGCGGAACGGCGCGCCCCAATCGACGTCATCGTCGTTGAATCCTGTCGCTCCGTTCTTATTCGACTGATCCTTGCTCATCTTCGCTGCCTGCGCCAAGGTTAGATCTTCAGATTTTAGTGTGGCACTGTTGCTGTTGTTATTGGCAGGGGCCGCCGAATTTGCCGTTAGTAACTCGTTGGAGACTATTCCTCTGCGGAGCATTTCATCGATTTCCTGCTGCTTGGGCGGACGTACGCTAAAAGAGCCCTTCAATTCAATTTGTTCGGGAGCGCTCAGATTGATGTCGCTGATAACCATTGTGCCCGCACTAGTCTTCAGCGTAAAATATCCCTCGGTGAAGGTCGTTTTTCGATAAGCACCAGATGGGCACAAAATAGATAGGGCATTGAGGATATGCAGGCGGCCGCGCGTCATTAGATAATCGGATTCTCTCAATGCCATTCGACCGCTAAAAGCAACCCCGTCGGATGAATTTGTTGACCCCTGGATTTTCAGTTCCCCCGAGACAGAACCCCCGAGATACGGGGTGTAGGTTTCCTGCATTAGTTCCTGCACTGGGACGTTCTCCAGTTGGATACTGCCCGAGTACTGAGGACGCTGGCCACCCTCAATTTTCACTCCGTTGAAGATAATTTTACCCATCGGTGAGGCATTCTCAGTCGTGGTTTTTTCCCCTTGGCCGATGTGGAATTCGCCCTTTTCAACCGTAATGCCCTTTTCCGTACAGAGCAGGACCAGTTCGTCGATCTGCAAGTTCCTAAGCCAGTTTTGTTGAAAAACTCCCTTGGTAAATTTGATCCGCCAGTTCTTGTTCTCTCGGATGACGAGCATGTTGCTCTGGGAAATGCTGCCCATCGTACGCTCTGAGTATCCCCATGAGACTCGGGTATTTTTCGATTCAAAGGTCTGGAACTTTAGATTATTGGAGCTTTGGAATAGTGATTTTTTCAGAACGGCTGCCTCTTCACTACTCTCCGCACCGGCTCTGACATTAAGTGACAGGCGGTCAACAACAATCTGATTGGCGTTCCATGTTTTTGAAACGCTGTCCAGCAAGCCCATGCGGAAGGTGATGCCGCCAGCCTCACAGCTGTGAAAAAAACATTCTGGTCCGCCCGTCAACGCCAGATGACGGATGGACGCTTTGTTTTGCTGTCTGCTGAAACTGCGCATGTTGCCGGCGCTGCAATGCAGACCAGTTACGATTTTGTTGCGGAGCGCGGTTTTGAATGTTGTTTGTTCCGGAAGTTTGACAAGGTAAGCTAGGGCGATCAGAGCCGCGACGAAAAGGAATGTGATCACCCTCAATGAAATGCGTAGTAGGTGAAATAAGAGCATGGACGCGCCACCACCAGCCATGGAATAGCGGACTTGAAACCAGAAACCTTGTTTGGCAACCCACTGGGCCAGACGTTCGTTGAAAATCTGTGTCGTCGAATCTGATTCCATTGTAGTGTAGTGATAATATCTGACGCACGCGCATTTCATTAAATAAATGTAAAGAAAGCCAGTGTAAAATGTTTTGCGGTAAAAAAGCCTCGCGCTGTCGAATTATCTCATTACCATCGCAAGCGTGAATGATAATGGCTATAAGGTAATTTTGGAAATTTTCGAAGGACCGCTTGATTTGCTCCTTTATTTAATCAAAAAGGAAGAAGTGGATATTCACGAGGTGTCGATGGAGAAAATCACCCGCCAGTACCTGGGCTATATCAACACATTCAAGATGCTTAATATTGATCTTGCTGCCGAATTCATTTTGATGGCTGCTAATCTTATGTATATCAAAAGTCGGACATTGCTTCCCAAGTCCCAACAGGGACCTGAGGAGGAAGCAGAGGATGATGACCCCCGCTGGGATTTGATCCGCCAATTGATTGAATACAAAAAATTCAAGGACGCGGCGGCATTTCTTGTGAAACGGGAAGGTGAGATAGACGGATTCTTCGCGTATCAGCCGGAATTGGTAGTCGATGAACAATTGCCGGCCTTGGCGGAGGTTTCTATTTTCGACCTCATCCGTTCTTTTCAGAATGTATTGAAGCGCTTTGAAGAGGCGCATGACTTTGGCTCGATTGTCGATGACCGCTTTACAGTGGCTGATAAAATTGAACTGTTGCTTCATCGGTTGCAGCCCGGTCAGTCCATTCGTTTTGATCAAATTTTCCAACAGGCTACGACCAAAACTGAGGTGATTGTCACTTTCCTGGCAATACTGGAATTGATGAAGATGAACCAATTTGTGATCCGCCAAAATCACATTCTTGGTGAGATCGAAGTGGAGCGACGCGTGCTTGGTGCGAGCGCCGTTTACGGCGGTCTGGTTGACGAGGAGGATTGAGCCTTATCAGGGTCAATGAACCCGTGTGCAGGCATCATCTGGCTGGGGAAGTTTTGGAATCGAAGCCAATAGGCGTTTGGTGTAATCGTCCTGCGGATGGTGAAACACCTTTTCCGATTCACCGTATTCTACGATTTTTCCTTTGTGCATGACCGCGATGTTATCGGCAATGTAACGAACCACACCGAGATCGTGAGAGATGAAGATCATCGTCAACCCGAGATCGCCCCGTAGTTTTTTGAGGAGATTGAGGATTTGCGATTGGATGGAAACATCCAGTGCAGAAACCGGTTCGTCCGCTAAGATGAGGCGTGGTTCGGGGGCAAGTGCACGTGCGATGGCAATACGCTGCCGCTGTCCTCCAGAAAACTCGTGGGGATATTTTCTCATCACTGCCGGGTCCAGGCCCACTGTTTCCATCAACGCGATGATGCGATTCTGGGCATCACGTCTGCTGATTTTGCGATGCCGCTGCTTCAAAGCTTCCTCCAATGTCGAAAAAATTGTCATCCGCGGATTCAGTGAGGCATAGGGGTCTTGAAAAATCATTTGAAAATCGAGGCGCCGACTGCGTATTTGTCGCGCATTCTGCTGCGTCAGTGACATTCTATCTAGTAGCACTTCACCGGATGTGGAGGGAATTAATTGCATGACCGTGCGCGAAAGTGTCGACTTACCGCAACCGGATTCACCCACAAGTCCTAAGATTTCGCCTTTTTGCAGGGACAAGTCGACACCGTCGACCGCGCGGATTACTTCTGTTTTCGGTGAAAAAAACGAGCCACCTCTCTTGGTGAAGTGCGTATGAAGATGCTGCAGTTCCAGATATGGCATGTTCGCAGATTACTTGGTGAGAGCTCGATTGTAGGCATCGAGTGCCTTGCGGTATTCTTCAGGAAAAGCCTGCCCCGGATCACCTGATGCTTTGGGAACCCGTCGTTCGGTGGACTTCTGTCCCGCGCCTGGACCTCCATTGGCGGTATTGGCGCTATCCGACTCACCTGTGATACCCTCGCCTGGTTTTTGACCGGGTTTTTCTCCCGGCTTGTCACCTTTTTTTTCGTCACCTTCGGCGCCTTCGCCCATCATGCGTTTCATCATTTCCATCATGCCTTGGGCTCCCTGGCTTTCACCTTTGGACTGTTTTTTTTTGGCGGCTTCGAAAATTTTCTCAATCACTTCGGTCTGTGCAGCAATGGTTTCACCACCGGTATTGAACTCGAGAAGATTTTCGCAGGCCTCATCAATCATGGTTTCCACCGAGTCAAGCAACTCGATAACCTTGGGGTCGGTTTGTTCGATTTTCAACTGCTGCACATCCGCGGCAAGGCTGTCTTGACTTGCGGCCGTTTTTTTTGATCCCGTTTGATGTTCGGCGATTTTTTGCGCGGTGTCTTTCGGTTTTTCTTCTGCCGGTACAACTGGTGTCATGGTCAGAAAAAATTCCAGCGCCAGAGTGGTTGTAAAAATTTTCATGGTTGTAGTTCTGTTGACCGTTTGATTTCCTCAAGAGCGCGGGTGGTTGCCCTGAGGTCCTGTTCTTGCTGGATCATTTTCATTACCCGCAGCATGAATTCGAAATCCTCATCCTCGGGGTTGCCGCCGCCACCGCCACCGCCACCACCGCCACCGCCAGCATCGTCCTTGTCGCCCTCGAGTTTTTTCGCCCACTCCTTGAGTTTGCCACTCCAGAAACTTGCGTTGTTCGCTGCCCGAAACGCATAATTGCTCTTCATCAGTTCGCGCAGGTTCTCAAGCGAGGAATCGATCGTAGCTCCGTTGGCAGGTTCGCGCATGGAGTCGAGGATTTCCTTGTAAACATCCTTGTTGGTGCGAGTGAAAAAATGGCCTAGGTCTTCCTGAAGCCAGCGGATGTCCGATGAATTTTTTGCCTGCTTGCGGTCGAGTTCCGCAAGCATAGTCAGCACCGAAGGGTCGAGCGAGGCAAGGGAGATTCCGGCACTTTTTTCGGAGGATTCCACCAAGGTAGAGGCGACGGCATCTTCTTCTAATGCAGCTTTCTTGAGCCTGTTGACAAAGGTGGAAGCTTCCATTTTTTTGTTGGCTTCCCTTGCCTTTTCAAGTGTCTGCTGCATTTTTTCGAGAACCTTTTTTTGCTCCTCGACCGCTTTTTTGACGTCCTTTTTCGTTTGCTCGGGTGTGTTGTTCTGTTGCTGTGAATCCCCGAGTTTTTGATCCACCTTGGGCATGTCCTGTTGGGACAGTTCACTGAGCGATTTCATAGTCTCGGCCATTTTTTGCATGGTGTCCTTGTTGATGTCTCCGTTGCGGGCCGAATCCTTGAGCAGTTGCTCCATGCGTTTTTGCAGATCATCGATGCGTTGGGTGTTTTCCTGTTCGGATTTTTGCTGCGCCTCAAGACGTTTTCGATTGGTTTCCTTTTGCAGGTCATCCGGGGCAAGTCGTTCGAGTCGCTGGTTTTCCTCGTTTGCATTTTGCTCGCGGCGGGCGGCATCCTCGAGTTCCCCGACGATTCGATCAAACTGGTTTTTCAACATCTGAGCATGTTCATCGCGGGTGAGAATGAAGACAGTGATCGGCTCCGAGTAAATCGTGGGGCGAGTTGGCAGGTAGTCTTTCGTATAGGCACGGAGAATGAGCTTTTGCGGCAGGATTTTTAACACGGCTGGACAGAATGATGTCGCCTTGATTAGTCGCCTGGCTGATGCTCCTCCCTGCACTAGTTTCATCGTGCCCTTGGCTAGAACTGCACTTGTCGCTGCTGCACTTGCCTCGCCGTGCCATTCCAGGCCGAGTTCCTGAAGACCAAAATCGTCTTCTGCGAGTGCATCAAAATCAATGGTTTCCTCGGGCAGGATTGCTTTCTGACGTTCTACTCCCTGAATGTAGGCAGATGGCGGGTTGTCCTTAATCGCTTCCACGCGGAGTTTGAAACTGCTGTCGCCTTTTAACGAATAGTTGTCGGTCCAAAAAAACGGGACATCATAGGACGTATCAGCAACTGCCAGACTGCTGGATGTGGCAATGTTTCCATTGATGACAAGGGACTCGGTGTAGCCGGGTTGTGGAATGGTTGGTGGCTTTTCCTCGGGGTTAGGGACGTGGGTAATCGGACCCAGGTAAGCCGACGACAATGTGCGGGATGCATTCAGGGAGATTTGAATATTTGACCCGTCGACTGCAGTGGCCACTCCGCTTTTCAGATCGAGATTTTCTTTGGGGAGTTGCAAGTAATCTGGAAATGTAAGCACCGCGCTGGTGACTTCAATAGATGGCCGCAGGGTTGGCTTGATGAGGATCGTATGCCGGGCGTCGCCTACTACAACTGAAAGTTCGGTATTGGTATGTTGTGCTGCGAGGTGAAAGGTATAACCTTCATTTATCAGCGTGGCAGAAGTTGCGGGATTAGCTCCGATTGTCGCCTCTCCGGTGATGGGGCGCCATTCGGAATCCTTTGCCAACGAAAGGGTGACATCGAACGCTTCCCCGTGCGGAACGACCAAAGCGTTGGGAATGTCACTAAGTTTGGTAAAAGTATAACGCTCGGTATTTTGGAGTGGCATGGCCCAGCGTTGCAGAGCGTTCACTCCCGCTTGGGGCGCGAATACAAATGTGGCGGTGGCAGCAATTACTAGCAGGAGAGTGATCCAAGATGCTTTTTTGATCCAGGTATGGGGCAGCGCAGAGGATAGTCCATTTTTTTGCGCGTCGGCTGCCACCGTCTCCATGGCGGCATGGCGCAGACGTGGAGAAAGACTTTCCATGGCCTCCCTTTGCTGTTGAAGTTCGATGATGCCCAGCAACCGATCGCCGAGGTCTGGATGTTTTTGAGAGATCAGCCGCGCTAAATCCTGTTCACGGCGGTGGCCCCAGATCCAGCGGCGCAACCAATAAGGAGCGAAAATTGCGAACAATGAAGTTCCGCTCAACAAGATCGCCAAACGAACCGCACCAGGTGTTTGAATGAAGCGATCGAGAGCGAAGACTAATAGGAATGAAAGAACCAGACCGATGATGCTAGCCAGCAATGCCTCGCTGATTTTTCCTCGCCAAAGTTTGCCCCGGTATTCGTTGAGAAGTTTTTTTAGGCTCTCTGGAATTGGCTCCTGATCCGGGGATGTGGGGAATTCTGCCATTTCACTGCTCGCAACGCTTCAAGTTTAGTTCAAAGAAGCAAATATGCTAGTGCATATTTTGAAAATTCCTCGTAATGCGCGGCGGCGATTCACTTTTTTGGCGGTGATTATCAATCCCCCGATCATGAGGACTAGCAGGGCACTTACGCCGTGTATATTATCTGGCCAAGCTCCGCCGGGATGACGACCAGTAATCGCTTGGCAATGGCAGCCGTAAAGGCTTCAAAACACATCGAAAATAGGGCATAAATAATCTAGGTAGGCATAAAGTGTTTTTTTTGCAGGGAACGGTCTCATGATTACTGGCGGATCACAAAAATGCCCTTTTTACTGCCCACCGCGATATCGAGCTTCCCGTCATTGTTGAGGTCGACTGCGGTAACATCGCAGCCCACGCCACCATCCTCGTCGATAACTTTGGATTCCCAGCGGATGCCTTTGTCGCTTTTGCGGTTGTAATACACGACCGTCAAGGCAGGGTCACGGGAGCCGGGGTCCTTGTCACCGTGAGCCCAGTAGCGTTTTCCTGTGACGAAATCGATTCGACCATCGCGGTCAAAGTCGCCCATTGCCAACGCGTGCAACTGACTGAGTTGCAAGCCGTCCTCACCCTTTTTCGCAGGGTCCGACGGCAGGATTTCATGATAGGTCATTTCCTTGTTTTGATTCTCATACCAGCCGAGTCCGTAACCATGGCCGTTGAGGCTGGTAACAATATCGTTGTCGCCATCCTTGTCGAAATCGGCCACCAGCATCTGCGAGCCTCCTGGGCATGTTTGTGGGAATTTGTGATAGACCCACTTGCCGGCTAATGACGATGGCTGCTCATACCAGCCGTCCTTTTCGACAATGTCGACCTTGCCGTCACCGCTGATATCTCCCGCGCCGAGTCCGTGCATGTAAGGGGAGTCAGAGCGTTTTTCAGAGATCGCCGTGAAGCTCCACTCTTTGGTAACACTAGTCCAATCGGCACTGTAGTATCCGTAGCACCCTCCTTTCATGCAAATGATTTCCTTTTTCCCATCGCCGCTGACATCGATCCATACCGGGCTTTCAGTCGCGGCCTCGGGGGCGATTTTGCTGGACTTCCATTCGCCGATGGCTTTTCCGGGGTTTTGATAGAGGGTGATTTCCCTGCCCGGCCAGCCGACTGCGATGATGTCGTTGTTCTTGTCGCCATCAACATCCTCCGCCCAGCCGAGGAACGAATCCTCCACGTAGCCTGAAATATCCCGTGCCTTACCTTTGCGGTATTCCACGGCATTGAGGAAATCGGGCCCCTTGAACCAGAGATGTCCCGCGACAAGATCGCTGATACCGTCACCGTCGACGTCGGCAACGGCCACTCCCTCGGTGACGAAATCTTTCGATAGGACTTGTTTCGTCCATGACGGTTTGTCAGGTGACGAAGCGCAGATGGCGATGCCCAGCAAACAGGATGGCAACAACAGACAAGTGAATCGGTTCATGTTTTTGATTCGGATTTAATAGGCGATTCGTTTGGGTAGGCGTGAGAAATCATTGCTCAATTGCAGCGATTGCCCGCGTAGCAACTCACTAGAGGTTATCAGCCGTTGTTCGGGTGGCAAAGATATTTGTTTGAAAAAAATCGGTATTATCAAATCCGATCATTGCGGCATCGGCGATGCTGAATCCATAATAAATTCCCGAGATCCGGGCCCAATGGATTGCGCCGAGGCACCTCGGGCCTTGCTAGCCGGTCGTGAAAATCTCGCAGTCGGGAAGAACATGGCTG
>Ga0315908_10003038_pt1 | contig 12141 bp, 11 predicted proteins | sample LakEriMetagenome_12_FD_203520 | JGI IMG/M metagenome (GOLD analysis project Ga0315908, IMG submission 203520) | Freshwater fungal communities from buoy surface, Lake Erie, Ohio, United States - Buoy 4 MA124 | ecosystem: Environmental > Aquatic > Freshwater > Lake > Lake biofilm | place: USA...
CAATTTCACTTCCGGTAAATTCCGAGGTAAAGTTACCCGTTTCATCAGTTCCTTGAAATTTACCGTAATTAATATAATTTATACCCGCTTGAAAAGTTTGTATATGACGGTCAAATGTATACGCATAAGAAGCTGTTCCGTAGGTAACTTCGCCGAAAAAATTTCCATAATTCATTGCCAAATGATTGTGCATTTCTTGGTTAATAGTAGCTGGATTGAAATTGGCTTGGTTGACATCTTCATCATAAATAGTTACCGTTTTTCCACCCAAGGCCGCTTGACGAGGCGAGGTTACTAAATTTAAAAATTGATATACGGATTGTCCGCCTATTTGACCATACGTGACGGTGCAAAAAAGTAGAAAAAAAGCATATGTATTTTTGTTAAGCATCTAATTTATTTATGGATAGATAACGTAATTGCGAAGATATTATTTTTAATAAAAAAAACGGCTAATTTCTAAGCCGTTTTTGATTTATAATACTTTAGTATTTTTGACTTTCTGATCAAGAAGCGCAATTTTAAGCACTTCGCTCATTTCTTTAACATAATGAAAAGTCAAGCCTTCCAAATATTCGGGTTTTATTTCGTCAATATCACTCTTGTTTTCATGACAAAGGATAATTTCTTTAATGTTTGCTCTCTTTGCAGCTAAGATTTTCTCTTTAATACCACCAACAGGCAATACTTTACCTCTCAAAGTAATTTCTCCAGTCATTGCAAGGCTTTTCTTAATTCTCTTTTGAGTAAATAAAGAAACCAAAGAGGTTAACATTGCGATTCCTGCGCTCGGCCCATCTTTTGGTGTAGCTCCTTCAGGAACATGCAAATGAACATTGTATTTCGATATCAGTTCTGGATCAATTCCAAAAATTTCTGCATTTGATTTAATATATTCTAATGCAATTGTTGCCGATTCCTTCATTACCGTTCCAAGATTCCCAGTAATAGTCATGGTTCCTTTACCTTTAGAAATCAAAGATTCTATGAAGAGAATATCACCACCAACACTAGTCCAAGCCAATCCTGTAACTACTCCTGCAACATCATTATTTTCGTATTTATCTCTTTCTAATCTTGGAACACCTAAAACTTTTACAATGTCTTGATCGGTAACTTTTTTATTGTACTCCTCTTCCATTGCGATTGATTTAGCTGCATTTCTAATTACTTGTGCAATTTTAGCTTCTAAACCACGAACCCCAGATTCACGAGTATAACCTTCAACAATTTTTTCAATTTGTTTTTTACCAATGGTCAAATCTTTAAGAGATAATCCGTGTTCTTTTAATTGGCGTGGAAATAAATGTTGTCGTGCAATTTCAATTTTTTCCTCAATCGTATAACCTGACATTTTTATAATTTCCATTCTATCGCGCAAGGCTGGTTGAATAGTTGCCATATTATTCGAAGTAGCGATGAACATCACTTTTGATAAATCATAACCCAATTCAAGGAAGTTATCATAAAAAGAACTGTTTTGTTCTGGATCTAAAACTTCCAACAAAGCTGAAGATGGGTCGCCTTGATTTCCTAATGCTAGTTTGTCAATTTCGTCTAAAACAAATACCGGATTTGAAGTGCCAGCTTTTTTCAAACTCTGAATAATTCTTCCTGACATCGCACCAATATAGGTCTTTCTATGCCCTCGGATTTCTGATTCATCACGAAGCCCGCCAAGAGAAATACGAACGTATTTTCTACCTAAAGCTTCTGCAACCGATTTTCCTATAGAAGTTTTTCCCACACCCGGAGGTCCTGTTAAACATATAATTGGTGATTTCATGTCATTTCGCAATTTTAAAACTGCCAAATGTTCAATCATTCTTTTCTTTACTTCTTCCAATCCGAAATGTTCTCTATCAAGAATTTTTTGAGCTCTTTTTAAATCAAAATTATCTTTAGAATACTCGTTCCAAGGCAAATCTAAAAACAATTCCAAATAATTACGTTGAATACCAAAATCAGGAGCTTGCGGATTCATTCTTCTCATTTTAGCCAACTCTTTCTCGAAATGTTTTTGAGTTTCTTCGTTCCACTTCTTTTTAGAAGCTTTGGCTGCCATTTCTTCAATTTCTTCCTCTTGTGAAGCACCTCCCAGTTCTTCTTGGATCGTTTTCATTTGCTGGTGCAAAAAGTATTCTCTCTGCTGTTGATCCAAATCAAAGCGAACTTTAGATTGAATGTCATTTTTCAACTCCAGTTTTTGAAGTTCAATATTCATGTACCTTAAAGTTTCTAAAGCTCTCGCTTTTAGATCGGTAATATTTAATAATTCTTGTTTTTCTTTAACTGATAAGTTCATGTTAGAAGAAACAAAATTGATCAAGAAAGATTTACTTTCAATATTTTTTATTGCGAAAGTGGCCTCAGTTGGAATATTTGGACTTTCTTTAATAATTTGTATTGATAATTCCTTGATTGAATCAATAATTACATCAAATTCCTTGTCTTTCTTTAAAGGCTGAGATTCTTTAATGTTATTTACAGTAGCTGCCAGGTATGGGGTTTCAGAAATTATCTTGTCAAGTGCAAAACGCTTTTTCCCTTGAAGAATTACAGTAATATTGCCATCAGGCATTTTTAAAACTCTTAGGATTTTTGCTACAGTTCCAATGGAATGAATGTCATTTTCAGTTGGATCTTCAACGTCTTCATTTTTTTGAGAAACGACACCGATATCTTTTCCTGCGGCGTTGGCATCATTAATCAGTTTAATCGATTTATCTCTTCCCGCAGTAATTGGGATAACAACTCCAGGGAAAAGCACCGTATTTCTTAGAGGTAAAATAGCTAATGATTCAGGCAATACTTCATTGTTCATTTCTGCTTCATCCTCTGGTGTTAAAAGCGGAATTAATTCGGCTTCAGAATCAAATTCTTGAAGTGACAAATTGTCAATGGTAATTATTTTAGGATTTGACATAGGTAAAATTAATTCGTATTGTTATTTGAGTTAAATGTTTGATCTAGCAAATAGTGTTTTAAAAGTCAACTATTTAGGTGCTTTAACAACATAAATGATCCCTTTTTATAATTTTTTTATTTAACATTATTGCAATCATTGTGCCATTCAAAAAAAAAGCTATCTCAGAAAGATAGCCTCATTAATAAATGCTATTGCGTATTATTTAGTATAAATAATATTATAACTTGTATTTAAAAATATTGGAACATTAGTTGCAGAAGTTCCAACAACCTGACCTTGAGGAACAGAATAAAGCAATGAATTTGCTGAAACAGAAAATAATTCATCAACAATTACACCTGCATCAATGTAAGTTAATTTCAACACCGTTGCATTTAAGGTCCAAGTTCCTGTATAGTCTGGGTCTGAAAAACATTGTAATGTAGTGGAACTACTAATCTCTACACCTTTAGAAGTTGCTCTAAAAGTACCGTCGGGATTAATCACAATTACACTCCCATTAAAACAAGTAGTTTCCAGCATTTGATTGGTCGAAGCGACACGATCATTATTTAAATCGGTTGGAATCCCAGTATTAAAAGCGTTCATTCTGTAAGTGCCTGCAACACTTGAAGGATTGATTACATTTCCTAATAAATCTGAATCTACAGGTTCAATGTAGCAAGATGAAAAAGAAAAAAGTGATACTAATGCAACAACTACTGCTGAAAATTTAATTGTATTCATTTTAATGATATTAATTTTTGTCAAATATAATTTAAAAATATTATTCTTTATTAATTTTTCTAACCCTCATTAACAATATTATTCCGGTAACGAAAAACAAACAAAGAAAAACGATAGAATATCTTGGACTTCCTGTCACTTGATCGATTATTCCATACAAAAACATTCCGATTACAATTCCTATTTTTTCAGTTACATCATAAAAACTAAAATACGAAGCAGTATCATCTGTTTCTGGTAATAATTTAGAATAAGTAGATCTAGAAAGAGCTTGGATTCCTCCCATTACCAAACCTACAAATCCAGCTGTAAGATAGAATTCTATTGGTGTAGTTACAAAAAATGCAACCATACATAAAACTGCCCAAACACAATTTAGAAATAATAAGGTTACAATGTTTCCAAATTTTGCTGAAGCCTTTGAAGTGATAACCGCACCAAAAATAGCAACCAATTGGATCAATAAAATACTAATTATTAAACCAGTTGTTTTTTCACTATCTGTAGCCCAAGAAATTTCTTGTTCTCCGAAATAAACAGCTACAATCATAACGGTTTGAACTGCCATTCCATAAACAAAAAAACTACCTAAAAATCGCTTTAATTGTAAGTTGTCACCCAATGAACTCCAAACTTTTTGTATTTCGCGAAAGCCATTAAATATAACCGATTTAGTAACCTTCTGACCACTATTTCCTTTTGGTAAGTAATAGTAAGTATATTGACTAAATAGTATCCACCAAAAACCAACCGTAATAAAGGAATAACGCATGGCCTTCATTTTAGCTTCTCCTGAAGTACCTGAGATTCCAAACAATTCCGGTTTCATTACCATGGCAAGATTTACAATTAATAATAAAACACTGCCGAAATATCCTAACGAAAAACCTTTAGCACTAATACTATCTTGTTGTTCTGGAAAAGCAATGTCAGGTAAATACGAATTATAAAACACCAAACTACCCCAAAAACCTACTAATCCAAGAAAATAAGCCAACAAACTCCAATAAATATTTTCTAATGAAAACCAATATAAAGAAATGCAGGATAAAGCGCCTAAATAGCAAAAGAACTTCATAAAATTCTTTTTATTCCCAACAAAATCAGCTATTCCTGATAGCAATGGAGAGATTAAAGCTACTAATAAAAAGGCAGCAGCAGTTACAAAACTAATTAAGGCTGTACTTTTTAAAGTGGTACCAAAAATATCAATGTATAAACTACCTCTAATTTTAAATAATGCACCATAAAAAATCGGGAATATTGCTGAAGCAATGACTAAGCTATAAACAGAATTAGCCCAATCATAGAAAGCCCAAGCGTTTAATAATTTCGAATTTCCTTTTTCTAGATTTACCATAAATTAGGAGGGATTAATTGGAATTAAATTACTTCTAAAGCCCGAAGATATGATTTATTTGAAAACTACACTGAATTTTCCCGTTTGTATTTTCGGATAATTATAATTTAATAATTTATTTTTTTATAAAATCAACTGAAAGAGAGTTTACACAATATCGTTGTTTTGTTTTTGTTGGGCCATCATCAAAAATATGACCCAAATGTCCTTTGCATTTAGCGCATACAATTTCAGTTCGTATCATTCCATGAGAAGTATCTTTAATATATTCCACTTTCCCAAGAATCGAATCGTCAAAAGAGGGCCAACCACAATGCGAATTAAATTTGGAATCACTTTCAAATAAAGGTTCAGCGCAGCCGCCACAAACATAAGTTCCCAATTCGAAATGCAGGTTATACTGCCCTGAATTAGGAAATTCAGTACCTTTTTGACGAAGAATTCGATAGCGTTCTAGACCCAATTGGTCTTTCCACTCTTGCTCTGTTTTTTCAACTGTTTTACTCATTTTTTTGTAGGTATAAATTTAACGGAAACGGAGTTGGTACAAAAGCGTTGGCCCGTTTTGGTAGGCCCATCGTCAAAAACATGACCTAAATGACCACCACATTTAGCGCAATTCACTTCGGTTCGATCCATTCCATGACTCGAATCATTGACATAAATTACAGACCCTTTAACCGCTTTGTCAAATGAAGGCCAACCACAATCAGAATGGAATTTAGCATCCGAATAAAAAAGTAAATTGTCACATGCAGCACATACATAAATTCCTCTATCAAAGTTGTTAACATATTTTCCAGAAAAAGGACGCTCGGTACCTTTCTCTCTTAAAACTTCATATTCCTCAACTGTAAGCACTTTTTTCCACTGTGCTTCAGATTTTTGAACTTCAAATTTTTGTGTTTTTTTCTGCGCTAAACCCACAAAAGAAAAGGCAAATAGTAAGATTATTAATGTGTTTTTCATAGTTATTCAATTAAAAAATTAATGGTTTTATCAATGACATCATGGTTTCCTAAAATTTTTCGATGCCCTAAATTTTTGGTTAGAACTAATTCTCCGTTTTTTAAATTCAAATAGATATTCTTAGATGCAGCAACTGGCACTTCATCATCATTGTCATCATGAATTACCAAAACGGGAATAGTTATCGATTGTGCGGCTAGATAAGCGGAATAAGATTCCATTTCAGTATTGTATTTCTTTTCAAAATGCTTTTGCAAATGGCTACTAAATTCGGGTTTTAATTCTAGTTTTGCAACGAAATCTATTAATATATCCTTGACTTTATCACCACTTCCAATGGTTACTAAACGATTGATTTTTAATCCTAATTTAATCGCATTCAATAATGACATCCCACCTAAAGAGTGTCCAACTGCAGCATCGAAAGGGCCAAATTTCCTATCAACTTCCGCAATTGAAGCTATAAAATCAGTCATAATTGTGGCACTTCCTGGGGATTTTCCGTGTGCCGGCGCATCAAAACTAACAATAGAATATCCCTTTGCAACCAAGGCATCTGCAAATTTAACCAGCTGGGTACCACGACCTGACCATCCATGAACCAAAATTATTTTTTTTTCTCCAGTTCCTAATTGGTAAACTACAATTTCTTTATTTATTTCTGGGACTACCATTTTTGTTTGAAAACTGTTGCGATCCATTTGTATTTCCCGCTTTGGAATTTTATGTTTAATGGGTGTCGTAAACAATTTGGAAAGGTACAATGTGGTCCATTTAATTGATAAAAATTGTAGTGTTTTACCAATGTAAATAATAATTGCAGGTACTTTTAAATGTCTATTCTTAGTGGAACTCAAGGGGTATAATTTAGTCAATTTAAAAGATGCAATTTATAACATTATTTATTTTAATTTCGTTTACAACTGATAAATATTACTTAAAAATATAGTTATATTTGCTGCCAATTAAAATTAATTTTATGCAAAATATTATCGATCGTTTTATTAGTTACGTAATCATTGATACCGAATCAGATCCTAATTCTACTTCTACTCCAAGTACTGAAAAACAATGGGATTTGGCAAATAAATTAGTTGAGGAATTAAAATCAATTGGTTTAGAGGAAGTAACCATTGACAAAAACGCATATATTATGGCAACTTTGCCAAGTAACGTGAGTCATGATGTTCCAACAATTGGATTTGTATCTCATTTTGATACGACTCCTGATTTTACTGGAGCAAATGTGAATCCGCAGATTGTAAAAAATTATGATGGAACTGATATCGTACTGAACAAAAAACAAAATATCATATTGTCTCCAAAATACTTCAAAGACCTACTTTTATATAAAGGGCAAACGTTAATTACCACAGACGGATTGACTTTACTTGGCGCAGATGATAAAGCGGGAATTACAGAAATTGTTACTGCGATGGAATATTTAGTTAAAAATCCTGATATCAAACACGGAAAAATTAGAGTTGGATTTACACCCGATGAAGAAATTGGCCGTGGCGCTCATAAGTTTGATGTAAAGAAATTTGGTGCTCAATGGGCTTATACTATGGATGGAAGTCAGATTGGAGAATTAGAATATGAGAATTTCAATGCTGCGGGAGCTAAAATTATTTTTAAAGGGAAAAGCGTTCACCCAGGATATGCAAAAGGGAAAATGATCAATTCGATGTTGATTGCCAACGATTTTATCAATCAATTACCTAAAGGAGAAACTCCTCAAGAAACTAAAGGATATGAAGGCTTTTTCCATGTTCACCATTTAAATGGAAGTATTGAAGAAACTGTTTTGGAATTAATTATTAGAGACCATAGCGCGAGTAAATTCAAAAAACGCAAAGAAGCGATTCATAAAATAGCCAAAAAAATCAACAAACAATACGCAAAACAGTTTGGTGAAGACATTTGCATAGCAGAAGTAAAAGACCAATATTTCAACATGAAAGAAAAGGTGATGCCAGTAAAATATATTGTTGATATTGCCGAAAAAGCGATGCGTGAATTGGGGATTAAACCCTTAATTAAACCCATTCGTGGTGGAACTGACGGTTCTCAATTGTCTTACATGGGACTTCCATGTCCGAATATTTTTGCAGGGGGTCATAATTTTCACGGGAAATACGAGTACGTTCCAGTTGAAAGTATGCAAAAAGCAATTGAGGTAATTGTGAAGATTGCTCAGTTAACCGCAACTACCGATTTTAGCAAACAGAAATAATAAATCTGTTAGCTATTAGATTAAATGAAAAAAGCCACGCAATGCGTGGCTTTTTTAAAAGATAAATATCTTATTTTTTGTTTAATGAAGCTGTCATTTCCATAGAAATTGCAGTACGCTCCATTTTTAATTTTCCCGACATGGTTTCAATAACAATAGTCGTGTCGGCTAATTCAGCGATTTTACCATGAATTCCGCTTTTAGTAATAATTTTATCGCCTACTTTTAAAGCGCTTTCAAATTCTTTTTCTTGTTTTGCTCTTTTCTGTTGTGGTCGTATCATGAAAAAATAGATAACAACGAACATTAATATAAAAGGCAAAAATGATTGTAATGATTCCATAGTTTTATTTATTTAGTATTAATTATTTACTCTTTAATAGAAGCGGTTATGTATAAAGATTCAGCACCCGCTTTCGTATTGGTATATATTGTAACCGATTTTTGTTGGTTTCCGTGTTTGTTAGCTGAATTAAACGAAACATCAATTTTGCCAGAATCACCTGCTTTAATTGGATCTGTTGGATATTCTGGAATAGTGCATCCGCAAGAACCCACCGCTCTTGAAATAATCAAATCGGCTTGACCTGTATTTTTAAAGGTGAAAGAATAATTCACTTTAGAATCGGCTTCAATAGAGCCAAAATCATGTTCTTTAGATGCAAATGTCATTTCTGGGTATTTTCCATCAGCTGGAACTACTCGTTTTTCCATTTCAGGAATTCCTAATTGAGCTGGATTAGAAATAGAAGAATGTTGCTCGGAATTCGCCTCTTCTTTTTTCTTGCAAGCTCCCAATAATAGTAATAAACTTATTGAAGTCAGGATAATTATTTTTTTAATCATATTTAAAATTATTATAGTAAACCTCTTCCTATTTTGTTTAATTTATTTTTAGCGGAGAACTCTTTAACTAAGTTGTCCAAAATTCCATTGATAAAAATACTACTTTTTGGAGTAGAATATTCTTTTGCGATCTCCAAATATTCATTTATTGTAACTTTAACAGGAATAGAAGGAAACTTTAAAAACTCGCAAATGGCCATTTTCAGCACAATAGTATCCAATTCAGCGATTCGTTCTGAATCCCAATTGGGTGTTTTATCAACAAATTCTTTTGCAAAGTCCACTTCGTTAAGCACCGTTTTTTTGAATAAATCGGTTACAAATTCTTTGTCCTCTTGATCTTTAAAAATTTTAGGAATAGAAAATGAAGTGTCATTAATTGACTTTATTGAATTAAGTTGCTTAACAATATGTGTATTTACAACCGGGATGTCGTCAATCCAAGTTAAGTTATTGTCTTCTAAAAACTCGTAAAATTTATCATTAGGAACAAGAATATCTGTAAATATATTGATAATAAACTGCTTATCTTCCTCAAAATCATTCTTTTCATTTAACATGTATTTTTTATACAAATCACTTTCCTTAATAGCCTCTGTAAGAATTTTTAAATACTCATCATTTAATTCCCAATGGTTAATTTTTCTATCTACAATAAATTTATTCAACGAATTATTAGTAGTTAATAATTGTAAAATACTATTATTGATAAATTTTTTGTTGGGATTTCTTTCTTGTGAGGTGGTAATGTGTTTTTGAGATGATTTTTCAATAAACGTAGTTTCTTTTTTACCAATTTCAATTAGAGAGGACAACATTACTAGATACAAATCCAGAATATTATCCGCACTAAAAAGCAAGAATTTCTCTTGTTTTTCAATACTATCAGAACCATTTTGATGCATCGCATATATCGATTGCATTACTTTAACGCGGATATGTCTTCTATTTAACACTTGGTAAGAACTTGTTTGATTATTATTTTAAAATCTTTAAGGTGCAAAAATAGTATTATTTTTTATAAAAAAGTGTAATCCAAATGTCATTTTTCAAATAATATTTAAATTGGCTTCAACACTATTATTTATTTGAAATTAAGAAATGACTTTAAAAAATAATCCCTTAAAAGCTTTATATTTGCAGTTATAATTGTCCTATTTCGCATTTCAATTTAAATTTATAATTTTCAAAACCTAATGAAAGAATTACAATACCTTAACAAGTATTTTATTAAATACAAATACCGATTTCTACTTGGTATTTTTATTACAATAATTGCTCAAATTTTTTCATTATTTACACCCAAATTAATCAGTAAATCATTCGAATCTATAGAAAGATATTCAAAATCGAATGTTGCCGATACCCTTTTAATTCGAAATGAATTATTCCACAATGTCATTATTGTTATCATTACCACTATAATTGCAGGTTTTCTAACCTTCTTGATGCGACAAACATTAATTGTTATGTCAAGACTTATCGAATTTGATCTTAAAAATGAAGTCTTCCAACAGTATGAAAATCTAAGTCAAATTTTCTACAAACAAAACCGAACTGGCGATTTGATGAATCGAATAAGTGAAGATGTTGGAAAAGTAAGAATGTACGTTGGTCCAGCGGTTATGTACACCATAAATACTTTTATCCGATTTGCAATTGTGATCGTTTATATGTACAATGTTTCTCCAGAATTAACTTTGTATACGCTGCTCCCATTGCCTATTTTGTCGTATGCGATTTTTCAATTGAGTAAAAAAATCAATAAAAGAAGTACTATTTTTCAACAATATTTATCTAAAATATCCAGTTTTACTCAAGAAATTTTCAGTGGAATTAGAGTCATAAAAGCGTATTCGTTAGAGCAACAACAGCAAGAAAATATGCTTAACTTATCAGTTGAAAGTAAAGAAAAAAGTATGAGTTTAGCAAAAGTTCAATCGCTATTTGGCCCGTTAATGTTAGCGTTAATTGGGGTAAGTAATTTGGTAGTTATTTACTTTGGTGGAATGTTATATATCAATGGAACAATTAAAAGTATTGGAGTTATCGCTGAGTTTATACTTTATGTAAACATGCTAACTTGGCCTGTTGCTTCTTTGGGGTGGATTTCATCCATGGTTCAAGAGGCTGAGGCTTCTCAAAAACGGATCAATGAATTTTTGAAAATAGTTCCAGAGATAAAAAATAATTGTAAATCAAATTCCGAAATCAATGGTGAAATTTCATTTCAAGAAGTTTCCTTTGTTTATGATGATACGAATATTAGAGCGCTAAACACTATTTCTTTTAAAGTAAAAAAAGGGGAAACCCTAGCAATTTTAGGAAAAACAGGATCTGGAAAATCGAGCATCCTAACTTTAATTAGTCGTTTGTACGATGTGAGTAGCGGAAAGATATTGATTGATGGGAAGCCTATAGATTCTGTGAATTTATTTGATTTAAGAAATAGCATTGCAATTGTACCTCAAGATGCCTTTTTATTTTCCGATACCATAAAAAACAATATTAAATTTGGTAAGGAAAACGCCAGTGATGAAGAGATTATAGCTGTAGCCAAACAAGCTGCTGTTCACGATAATATTGTGAATTTTACCAACCAATACGATACCATATTGGGTGAAAGAGGAATTACCTTGTCTGGAGGTCAAAAACAGAGGGTATCTATTGCGAGAGCTTTAATAAAAAATCCTGCCATTTTATTACTTGACGATTGTTTATCTGCCGTTGACACGGAAACCGAAGAGGTTATTTTGAGCAATCTAAAAGAATATTGTAAAAATAAAACGACCATAATTGTTAGTAATCGAGTGTCATCAGCTAAAAATGCAGACAATATTATCATTATTGAAGAAGGTTTGATAATCCAACAAGGACCTCATAATCAATTAGTAAACGAAGAAGGCTATTACAAAGAGCTCTATTTGAAACAACTTTCTGAAAAAGATTTAAAATAAATCTTGTTTATTATTCCTTTTTTTATCATTTTTGAAATGAAATTAAACTTAAAAAATGATTATGAGAGAAAATGATATGTTAGAAAAAGAGGAAATCTTTTCTAAAGTTTTGAGAGCT
>Ga0315908_10003041_pt1 | contig 12139 bp, 15 predicted proteins | sample LakEriMetagenome_12_FD_203520 | JGI IMG/M metagenome (GOLD analysis project Ga0315908, IMG submission 203520) | Freshwater fungal communities from buoy surface, Lake Erie, Ohio, United States - Buoy 4 MA124 | ecosystem: Environmental > Aquatic > Freshwater > Lake > Lake biofilm | place: USA...
CGTATTGTTCAAGAGATGTTGGGTCACGCAACTATTTCGACAACGCAGATTTATACGAAGGTCTCCCAAGAACGTCTTCTGAATGTATATCGCACCGCACATCCGAGAGCGAGAGGATGATGGGGAGACTGTGGCATTTGGTCAAGAGGGCTGTCACTTCGTTCTCGAATGATCCACTTTCTGGAGCTGATGTGCAACGAGTCGAACGATTGTTGCTGCTGCCGGAGTTTGAACTGTGGTGGACGATGCAGCCGAGGGACCAACGCCATTCATTGCAGGTCTATGAACGTTTCATGGGTTTCTATCCTCCAGCCAAACGCACGGAACAGGCTGCTGCTCTCTTGCATGACATTGGCAAAACCGTTTCGGATCTCGGATGGCTCATGCGAATCATCGCAACACTGGTGGGTCCACGTGGGGTCAGGTTCGCGATGTATCACGATCATGAAAACCTTGGGGTTCAAATGTTGCAAGGTATCAGTGAGCAGCGAACACTTGATCTCATCGGCGGGTCAGTCGATGACGTTGGGATGGTCGCGTTGCGAAACGCAGACAATATTTAGACCCGAGGCATGAAACCAATCGCACGGTGGGCTCGATCAAGTGTTTGCGCAGCAACTTCACGTGCTCGCTGATTGCCAATCTTGAGGAGACGAGTCAATTCGCCCTTGTCATTCATCAGTTCGTGATAGCGCGCGCGAATTGGGTCGACAAGTGCAATCACCGCGTCGCCTGTGTCTTTCTTAAGCGGCCCGTATTGGCTGTAGCTCTCAACCAACTTTTCTGGTGATGTGCCTGTGGCGGCAGAAAGAATGTCAAGAAGGTTTGACACTCCCGGCTTATTTGCGCGGTCGTAGGCAACAATGCCGTCAGAGTCGGTGACAGCTCGCTTGAACTTCTTTTCGATGACTGAGTTGTCGTCAAGCAAATAGACAATGCCGTTTTCTGTTTCAGCAGACTTTGACATTTTTGAAGTGGGGTCTTGGAGATCCATCACGCGGGCACCAGCTTTTGGATGCACCGCCTTTGGAAGGACGAATGTGTCGCCAAAACGATGATTGAAACGAATTGCAATATCGCGCGTGATCTCAATATGTTGGCGCTGATCTTCGCCCACTGGGACTTCGTCTGCGTCGTACAGCAAAATGTCGGCAGCTTGCAGGGCCGGATATGTAAACAGACCAGCAGAGATGAAGTCGCCTTCACGTTTGGCTGATTTGTCCTTGAACTGGGTCATGCGACTGAGTTCGCCGAAAGAAACCGTGCACTCCATGATCCACGCCAATTCGGTGTGTTCATGGATATGGCTCTGCACGAAAACGGTTGCGACTTCGGGGTCAAGGCCCACGGCGAAGAGCATCGCGGCGAGCTCAACAGTGGACTGACCCAGGATTCCGGGCTGTTCGGTGATGGTCAAAGCGTGGAGGTCGACGATGCCATGGAAAACGTTGCCATCGTGCTGACCCGTGACCCAATTGACCAAAGCGCCCAAATGGTTGCCAAGGTGGACAGAACCAGTGGGTTGGATGCAGGACAGGACGCGGGGCACGCTGAAACGCTAGTGCCTGCAGCGTGTGGGGGCATGGTTGGTTTAACGGTCTCGGATGCCTGACAAGTACGATTGACCTGTGGCAATCGAAGTAGCAACCCCGGTCTATGAAGGGCCCTTCGATCTTCTTTTGCATTTGATCATGCGTGAAGAGGTGGACATCCACGAGATCAGTCTCTCCACCATTGTTGATGCGTATTTGGCCGAGTTGGTCAAGATGACAGAGCTGGACCTTGAGATAGCGACCGAGTTCCTGCTCATCGCAGCCACCCTGATTGAACTCAAGACACGTCGCCTCTTGCCTGGCAAAGAAACTGTGGACCTCGATGAGGAACTTGCCCTGTGGGAAGAGCGCGATTTGCTACTGGCGCGTCTCCTGGAAGCAAAGACATTCAAAGATGTTGCCAAAGTGCTCGCTGTCTTTGTTGATGATGCGGACCGTGTTTATGCCCGCGTTGTCGGAGTGGATGAGCGTTTCTCTGATGTCATGCCAGACCTTCTTGAAGGAATGACGATTGAGAAACTGCAGATGGGGTTCATCCGAGCAATTACTCCACGTCCTCGTGATGAAGTGAATCTGTATCACGTCTCTCCCATTCGTTTCACGGTGGCAGAGGCTGTTGAAGAACTCATGGATGAATTACCCCGCATGGTGCGTACTTCGTTCCGTTCCCTTACAACGGGGCTTGTCGAACGACTTGAAGTTGTTGTTCGCTTCCTTGCTTTGCTGGAGATGTACAAGCAGGGATATATCGAGATTGATCAGATTGATCGATTTGGAGACATTGTTGTTGAGTGGACGGGAATCGGACCAGGGGAAACGGGTCCTCTCGAGATTGATCTGTACGAGGGATAAGGCATATGGAAGTAGAAGTGACAACAGAGGCAGTTCGTGCGGTTGAGGCAATCTTGATGGTTGCGCATGAACCAGTTCCGACAGATCTCATTGCACAGTTGGTAGAACTGCCGAGCGCAACTGTTGAAGAACTGTGTATTCGCCTCGGTGAAACATACGAATCAGCGGGACATGGTTTCCAGGTATCAAAAGTTGCAGGTGGATGGCGTTTTCAAACACATCCTGATCTGGCGCCATATGTGGAGCGCTTCATTCTTGATGGACAACGTGCTCGTTTGTCGGGTGCGGCTCTTGAGACTCTCGCAATCATTGCGTACAAGCAGCCAATCTCTCGTTTACAGATCGCATCCATTCGTGGGGTTGATCCAGATGCGGTGATGCGTACATTGCACGGACGCGGGTACATCGCACCAGTCGCGAGAGACAATGGACCTGGACAGGCTGTGATGTGGGGAACAACTCAGTTGTTCCTTGAAAAGCTTGGCTTGGCTTCTTTGGCCGACATGCCTCCCATTGCCACCTTTGTCCCCGATGCATCTTTGGTCGAAGCATTGGAGAAGACGTTGCGAATTGAGGCGGAACCGTTGTCAGCGTCTGATGCGTCAGATGAATCTGAGGTCACGACTGAAACTGCAAACGAAACGAACGAAAGCACAGAGGCCGAGTAGATGCCTCGCAACACCCCGCCGGGAGGCGCGGTTCCTGAACCTCCGTTGTGGGAGACGTTGATTCAGAAAGCTAAGGATGCAGAAGCAGAAGGCGAACGTCTGCAGAAGGTTCTTGCGCGTGTTGGCTTTGGCTCGCGCAGAATCTGCGAAGACTTGATTGCGGACAAGCGAGTCACTGTGAACGGCGAGATTGCGATACTTGGTCGGCGCGTCGATGTGTCGAAAGACGAAGTGTGCGTTGATGGACATCCTGTCGGTGTTGTGCCTGGACTTGTGTACTACCTGATGAACAAGCCTGAAGGTGTGGTGACGACCTCTGCTGATACGCATGGTCGACCCACGGTGATCGAAATGGTCCCCGAGGAACCGCGCGTGTTCTCAGTTGGTCGACTCGATATTGAAACGACAGGACTTCTCATTCTGACGAATGATGGCCAATTGACACAGCATCTCACCCATCCGAGTCGCGGAGTCGAGAAGGAGTACATCGCCGAAGTTGAGTGTGGTCCTCGGGGTGTTTCTAATGGCGCAATGCGTGAACTGCGTGAAGGCGTCGAACTGGAAGACGGATGGACAGCGCCAGCTCAAGTGGGCCAGCCAGAGATCGGTGTTCTACGCATCGTGATTCATGAAGGCCGCAATCGTCAGGTGCGACGGATGTGCGAAGCGGTCGGCCATCCAGTGATTCGGCTTGTGCGTACCCGTATTGGTCCTTTGCGTGATACCCGTTTGGCGCCAGGGGATTGGCGGGAGTTGACTCTCGACGAGGTGCGTGCGTTATCCGGGGCAGTCGAAGACATTGATGTGGATACCATTGAGTCGTGAGTTCGGCTGCTACATCTTTCATCGGTAGAGCCAATGTTCTCGGGCTTGGACTCATCGGCGGATCACTCGCACTTGCCCTGCAGCGTGCCGGATATGAAGTTGGTGGATCTGACTCTGATCCTTCTCATGTCGAGGTTGCTCTTCAGCGAAACATCATTCACCACAGTGGTTTGTTTGTTGATGCTGAAGTCACATTTGTCGCCACTCCAGTGAATACGGTTGCCGCACAAGTTGCGGTCGCTCTCAATGAAACAACTGGTGTTGTCACCGATGTGGGTTCTGTGAAATCCCACGTAGCAAACATGGTGTCCGACTCTCGTTTCGTTGCGGGTCATCCGATGGCTGGATCCGAAATGGATGGACTTGACGGAGCTGACGCGACAATGTTTGAAGGTGCAGTGTGGGTGTTGACGCCTACTGCATCATCCTCAGATCATTCATTCTCAGTTCTCGCTGGACTCATCACGAAAATGGGTGCAGAAGTTGTGGCATTGGAGCCCCAGCACCATGACGATTTAGTGGCCATTGTGAGTCATGTTCCGCATCTCACCGCTGCAACGTTGATGCGTCTTGCCGATAATCGTTCCGAAGAGCATCTCGCTTTATTGCGTCTGGCTGCAGGTGGATTCAGAGATATGACCCGTATTGCATCAGGTCGTCCTGGCATCTGGCTTGATATTTGCGAGCAGAATCAAGATGCAATTGTGCGCGGTCTAGATTCGTTGATCGGCGGTCTGACTGAGATGCGAGAGATTGTGGCTTCAGGGGACCGTAAGGCTTTGTCCTCATCGTTGGAGCAAGCCCGTCGTGCTCGGATGAATCTTCCCATTGGTGCAGGCTCCGTTGAAGATCTTGTCGAAGTTCGTATTCCTATTCCGGACCGTCCGGGAGCTGCGGCAGATGTTTTCACTCTTTCGGGTGAGTTGGCCGTCAACATCTATGACTTTGAAGTTGTGCACAGTGCTGAAGGGGATCGTGGCGTCATGGTCACGGTCATTCGTTCGGAACACGCCGACATATTCAGGGGCGGTTTGTTGGCCCGCGGTTTCCGTCCTGCGGTACAGCCACTCACATGAGCGTGATCTCGTTTCAGCCGCCTGAGGGTTTGTTGGATGCCTCAATCTCGGTTCCCGGCTCGAAGAGCATCGCAAACCGCGCATTGATCTGCGCTCTACTTGCTGAAGGTGACTCTCAGATAACAGGACTTCCTGATGGTGATGACACTGCTGTAATTCTGGACGTGCTGGATCAGATGAAGCGACTCTCGAGAGTTGATACTGCGGTAGTTGTTTCAGGCTCTCGTATCGTCAAGTTGCCAGGAATCATTGATGCCAATTTGGCTGGGACCTCATCGCGATTTCTTACGGCTGTGGCTTCCCTCGGTGCGAATACGTGTGTGATTGATGGTGGTACACCATTGCGCTCACGACCGATGGCTGAACTTCATAATGCATTGTCATTCTTGGGTGCGACTGTTGTTCCATTAGGTGATCCTGGACATCTGCCTGTGTCGGTTGAAGTGGGGGATTTGCACGGCGGTCATATCTCGGTTCGTGGTGACGTGTCGAGCCAGTTCATATCTTCTCTGATGTTGATTGGCCCCATGCTTGATGATGGCTTGATTATTGAGATTGCTGGGGATCTTGTTTCGCGTTCGTACGTTGAGATGACGGCCACGGTGATGACGCATTTCGGTGCAACAGTCACAGTTGGAGACTCTGAGATCGTTGTTGCCCCTGGTGGTTATGTCCCTTGTGAGTATGTGGTTGAGCCTGATTTCTCATCGGCTGCGTTCCCCTTGGCAGCAGTTGCACTGCGCCACGGCAGTATTCGTATACAGGGTCTGATGCAAGATTCATTGCAAGGTGATGCAGAAATCGGAAACATTCTCTTGGCGATGGGCTGTTCTCTGGTCGTTGCAGATGGTGCTTACGTCGTCACGCGAGATGATGAGGCGTTGATGGGAATTACCGTCAATATGGCGGATTGTTCTGACTTAGTTCCCGCTGTCGCTGTTGCAATGCTTTTTGCCAAGTCGGAGAGTCGAATCAGTGGTGTCGGGTTTATTCGCAAGAAAGAGAGTGACCGTTTAGGTGACCTCGCACATGAATTGCGAAAGATCGGGGCCGAGATTGAGGTGGAGGATGACGGCCTCTTAATTCGTCCTATTCAGAATCCTCGACCAGCCATTCTCGAGACGCATCATGATCACCGCTTAGCAATGGCCTTCAGTCTTCTCGCCTTGGCTATACCTGGCGTTGAAATCTCAGATCCTGGTGTGGTTTCAAAGAGTTGGCCGACGTACTTCACTGATATGGCACCAATCCTCGGCGCTTTGAGCCCTCAGCACTAGCCTCGCTACGTATGGAAGTGACCGTTGCTGCCTTTGACGTTGACAACACGTTGACAGTCCGAGATTGTGTTGTGCCGTTTATGCGCAAGATCGCAGGTACCGGTTCTCTTGTTGTATCGATTGTGCGCCAACCAGTCGCTGTTTTGAGGCTGATGTTGTCTAAGGACCGTGATGGTCTAAAGGCCTTGTTCGTTTCGGCTGCCTTCACTGGGCGTTCTGTTGAGGACGTTTCGAATATTGCTGCTCATTTTGCTTCCGATATTGCTGATAAGTGGATGCGCGATGATGTATCACAGCGTTTGCGTTGGCACCAGGAACAAGGGCATGTGGTTGTTCTTGTATCGGCATCTCTGCAGCCATACCTAGAGGTGCTGGGTGACTTACTTGAGGTTGATGCTGTCCTCTGTTCTCAATTGCAGTCACACGATGGGCGGTACACCGGGGAGCTTCTCGGAAAAAACTGTCGTGGTGAAGAAAAGGTTGTTCGTCTTCATGAATGGTGCGCGGCGGCAAACCTCCCTATCGATGCTGTGAAGTATGCGTACGGGGATTCTTCGGGCGATAGCCAGATGTTGGCAGCGGTCGACAATGGAATTCTTGTGAAGTCGATTGAATTGAGCCGAGTTCCAGCATGATGAAAGCAATCATTAAAGAGGCGCGTCCCAATCAATGGACAAAGAATGTCCTTGTCTTCGCTGCTCCTGGTGCTTTAGGTGTTCTGACTCACTGGGAGCCTTTGTGGAAGACACTCGTGATGTTCATTGCTTTCTGTCTCGTGGCAAGTGGCACCTATTACTGGAACGATATTCAAGATGTTGAACAAGACCGTTTACATCCGAAGAAGAAGTTTCGACCTATTGCTAGCGGTGCGATTCCACTTTCTATTGCTCGTTTCATCGGAAGTCTTCTGCTTGTGGGTGGTCCGGTCCTGGCGGCGTCAGTTCGACTTGAAGCTGGGGGCGTAGTTGCGTTGTATGCAGCCCTCACAATCGCGTACAGCTCTCGTCTGAAGCATGTTGCACTTCTCGATTTAGCAATTGTTGCAGCGGGTTTCGTTCTGAGAGCCATGGCAGGTGCGGCAGGAACACAAACCCCAATGTCGAATTGGTTTGTCTTATGCACAACTTTCGGTTCATTCTTTATCGTGGCTGGAAAGCGTTTCGCCGAGTTGGTAGAGATGGGCGATCAAGCCGGGTCAACGCGAGCTTCATTGAAGTCGTACACGGTGCCGTATTTGCGTCAAGTACTTGTCGTCTCGTGTACTGCAACTGTCGTGACATATTGCATGTGGGCATTTGAGAACTCAACAAATTCTGGTGAAGCCTTCCCGTTTCATAGTTTGTCGATTATTCCCATGGTTCTTGCTTTGCTTCGCTATCTCATGGTCCTAGAGAATGGCGGCGGCGGAGCACCGGAAGAAGTATTCATTCGCGATCGTTCGTTGCAGCTGTACGGCCTTATGTGGGTGATTGTCTACGGGCTTGCTGTTTACATCGCATAAGCATTGGCCTCACCTGTTTCGCCTAGTTGTAACGGTCTAGAATCTGACAATGACGATGCAGCGCCTTTCTGGATGGGGTCGCACAGCTTGGACTGTTGCGGATGTGGTCTCCACCACTGATGAGACACAGATGCGTTCGACTTTGGGTGCTGCGAGTGACCGAGGAATCATTGCTCGTGGTCTCGGTCGGTCATATGGGGCTGCCGCCCAGAATGCTGGTGGAACAGTCTTAGAGATGACGAGTGAGCATGACCCGCTCGGTATTGATGCGATTCTTGATCCAGTGTCCGGAATCCTTGACGTTGCGGCGAGCGTGAGCCTCGACTCAATCCTGCGGATGTGCGTTCCCCGTGGATGGTTTGTTCCTGTCACTCCAGGAACTCGGTTTGTCACCGTAGGCGGAGCCGTTGCTTCCGATATTCATGGCAAGAACCATCACATTGATGGAAGCTTCGGTCAACATGTTTTGTCGATGACAGTGATGTTGTCCTCTGGTGACGTTGTTGAGATGTCTCCTGAGACACACCCGGCATGGTTTTGGGCCACGATCGGCGGAATGGGCCTGACAGGGATTGTGCTTCGTGTATCCCTTCAGATGTTGAGCATCCAAAGCTCGCGAGTGCGTGTCGAGACAGAACGACTTGGGAATTTCGATGCAGTATGTGCAGCGATGTCAGGCGACGGTGAGGACGATTCTTATCGCTACTCCGTGTGTTGGGTTGACCTTCTTGCGACAGGATCATCGATGGGTCGAGGAGTCTTGACTCGCGGGGATCATGCAACTGCTGCAGAGGCAGACAATGACGATCCTCTGGCATATGACCCGCGTTTGAAAGTTTCTGCACCAGGTTGGGTTCCAAACGGATTGCTCAACAAGTTTTCCATCAAGGCGTTCAATGAAGCGTGGTATCGAAAAGCTCCTTCTGAGCGCCATGTCGGCATCGAGTCAATTCCAGCTTTCTTTCATCCTCTCGACGGTGTGAACAAATGGAATCGTCTATATGGCACACAAGGATTTATCCAGTATCAATTCATTGTTCCCTTGGATCGCACAGATGTGTTGCGCACAGTGATTGAAACATTCTCTGCTGCTGGCGTTGCTTCATTTCTTGCTGTGTTGAAGCGGATGGGGCCACAGAACCTCGCGCCTTTGTCATTCCCGACAGAGGGGTGGACGTTGACACTGGATATGGCTGCGGGAATTAAGGGTCTTGCGGAGCTTTTAGCAACTGTTGATGCAATGGTTCTTGATGCTGGCGGGCGTCACTACTTGGCAAAGGACTCCCATGTTTCGCCAAGTGCTGTCCGCCGCGGTTATCCACGGTTAGACGAGTGGATGTCCACGCGTGAGGAAATGGACCCTCAAGGAATGTGGCGTAGTGATTTAGCTCGTCGACTCGGTCTCGTAGATCCAAGGAGAAATTCATGAAAAATGGTGTCGGAGTAGCCCAGAACATTGTGTTGTTCGGTGGCACTAGTGAAATTGGCCAAGCTGTCCTTCGTCGAATCGTAAAGCCCGGTGTTGCACGGCTTGTCTTGGTTAGTCGCGATATCGATGCTGCTAATCGTGTGAGTCAGAACTTGGTCGGACTACATCCTGATCTTGATGTTCATCATGTTCGTTATGAGGCAAGCGATGCTTCATCCATGGAGCATGTTGTTGCTGAGGTGGCCGACTCTATTGGCGATATTGATATTGCTGTGATTGCACAGGGATCATTGAATGAGGGCGTGGATTACTACGCTTCGCCATCTGCGTTGATAGATGTTGTGAATGTGAATATGACTGGCGAGATGGTGATGCTGTACGCACTCGCTTCTCGAATGCGCAGGCAGGGATACGGCAAGATTGTCGTTTTATCTTCTGTCGCTGGAGAGCGTGTTCGTCGTGGCAATCCTGTCTATGGTGCAACAAAGGCCGGTATTGACGGATTCGCGCTTGCCTTGGACCATGAACTAACGGGTTCTGGTGCTTCTGTCCTTGTCGTTCGTCCCGGTTTTGTAACAACAAAGATGACAACGGGCATGAAGAAGGCTCCGTTCTCAACCAATCCAGAAGTCGTTGCTCAGATTGTCGAGAAGGGGATTGCTTCAGACAAGAAAGTGGTGTGGGCTCCTGCACCACTGCATTGGATGTTCTTTATCTTGAAGAATCTTCCCATTGCGATTTGGCGTCGTCTGCCGATTTGACGTTTATGGAATTGCGGCGCGGACGCCGTACATACCCATCACTGTGACAAGTCCAGTCGCAAAGATGGTGAGGACCCATGGCCACCACTTATCGTCGTCATCGCGTAATTGTCGGGCAACGGGGAAGATAAGTGGGAATGCGGTAAAGAGGAATCGTGGACGGGCGGTCACGGTTGCTGGGAGCAACATCAAAACGAGGATGCCGACTGTAAACGCGACATACATCGCTGGGATGCGATATTTTTTGAGGCACCACAATGCGAGAATCATTGCTGCCATCGACGCTGCTGTCAGAACAGTGGTGGGTGAACTTGTGGGGTTCAGAAAGAAGTCGAAGGTTCGTGAGATTGCAGTTGCACCAAAACTGGTGCCTTCTTTCCACGCTTCTGTTTGAACCCGAAACCATGCAAAGTTCTCATCGGTGTGATGAGCAAGAAACAGCATGAAACTGATGAAACCGACGGGCGCGAGGATTGGGGCTATGAGAGATTTCCAGTCCCGATCATCTTTGATTGCAAGAAGTGCTGCGACACCACAGGCAAGCACTAATGCGAGCCCGTTTGGTCGACAGGCTGTCCCGATGGCAGCGAGCACTCCGGCCCAGACCCAAGCCTTCTTACTGAGCGCCATGAAGCAGAGACATGAGACGACGAGCATCAGTGCCTCTGAGTAGGCCATGCTGAGAACAAAACTGCCAGGGAAGAGGGCAGCAATAATCATTGCCTTCTCAGCAGTCTTCGTATCAAAAAGATCTCGCGCAATCCTGCCGATGAGATAAATGAACAGTCCACCAAGAATGAGATTCACAAGAAGCGCCACACTGACAGGACCGCCAGGAATGATGTTGTCGAGGTAGTGAACGAGGCGTGGATACATCGGAAAGAAAGCTGCGCGTGCATCAGAGACGAAGTACGTCACGTTGGGCATGATGTGATGTGGGTAACCCTCGCGAACCACATCGAGGTACCAATGTCCATCCCAACTGTCGAAGACCTGGACAAGGGCTGAAAGGCCACTCTTTGGCTCTTCTTCATTCACACGAGCTGTGACTGCGTCTGCGGCTACTGCGATGGAGGCTCCCATGATCACGACGATTCGCGACACGATGTAGGCAATCGCACCGCGACGCAAAGCGCGACCCCACGGATCGTCAGAGGGAGGGATGGATGAAAGGCGGAGGGCTTTAAAAAGAGTCTTCATAAACACCAGAGGGCACCCAACAGATTACGCACCCTGATGGGGCTGTTCAGGTTCTGTGGCACGATGAGATATGGCTGAAATCGAAATTTCTTCTCCACGGGACGGTGTTTCCGTTATCACAATGAATCGTCCCGACAAATTGAATGCCATGACCTCGGAGATGGTGGAACTGCTTCATGAATCTCTTCGTTCGGTCGGTAGAGATCGAGACGTCAGGGTGGTGATCCTGACTGGAGCAGGCCGTGGTTTCTGTGCCGGCCTTGACTTAGGCGGCTACGGAGAGGCCCCTGGATACCGATGGAATGGCTCTGTGGAGCGCGGGTTGGCAGTGCAAAAGCACATTGCATCACTGATCCCTCGTCTGAGATCTCTGCCCCAACCAGTCATTGCCGCAGTCAATGGTCCTGCAAGTGGAGGAGGGTTTGCCCTCGTTCTTGGCTCGGATATCAGAATTTCCTCCACGACCGCTCGATTCAATGCTGCTTTCATACGTATTGGACTGTCAGCGTGCGACATCGGAACCAGTTGGTTGCTCCCACGGTTAATTGGTGCAGCGAGAGCACAAGAGTTGATGTTGACAGGTCGTCTCTTCGACGCAGAGGAGGCCCTTCGGATAGGTCTCGTCACTGATGTGGTGCCCCAAGAGGTTCTTCTCGATGCTGCTCTCACTAAAGCAGAGGAAATCAAACTGAACACCCCTCTCGGTGTGGCTCTGACGAAAGAGGGAATGTGGTCGGCTCTAGAGATTCCTGGGTTGCAAGCCGCCATTGACATGGAAAATCGACAGCAAATCATGGCAAGTTTCTCTGACGATGCGCGGGAGACTCGGCGAGCAAGAAGTGAAGGTCGGCCTGCAAAATATCAAGGCTGATTTTGTCTCTTGACATTTCGTTCAAATCCACGCGGAATCGGAACTAGGGCGTGTCGCCGACTAGTTTGATTTCGTGACTGAACGCGAAATCATGACATGGGACATCTTCGGTGGGGCAAGTCGTGA
>Ga0315908_10003043_pt1 | contig 12134 bp, 14 predicted proteins | sample LakEriMetagenome_12_FD_203520 | JGI IMG/M metagenome (GOLD analysis project Ga0315908, IMG submission 203520) | Freshwater fungal communities from buoy surface, Lake Erie, Ohio, United States - Buoy 4 MA124 | ecosystem: Environmental > Aquatic > Freshwater > Lake > Lake biofilm | place: USA...
ACGTTTTCGCACATTATAGCGGTGCTCAATGGTTACGGTATTTTTGTAATCGTCGCTGTTGTTGATGTTGTATTCTGTTTTAAAGCCAATGAGTTTCACTTTGATGTTTAGTTCTTTGGCTTTAATTTGATGAAATTCAGTGATCAGATCCAACACGTCATGGGCAATATAAACGGTTTCCGTGGCATTGATCACCACTTTTGAGTTTGCCGGTAATTCGTTGAGTGTAGTTTTGATGGCCGACTTGTTTAAAAACGAAATCTCTTGAGCCAATTCGATGTGAATAATATCGCCTTCTTGGTACTCCTCTTTTCTAAATCGATAGGCTCTTTTCATGTTACCCTGCAAGACAAAGAAAGCACTGATGATCATTCCCAAGGCTACGCCTTTCAACAAATCCAACAAAACCACAGCTACAAAAGTTGCGATAAACGGAATAAATTGATACTTGCCTTTGTGCCAAAAATGCAGCACTGTTTTGGGATTAGCCAATTTGTAACCCACAAGCAGCAAAACTGCGGCCAAGGTTGCGAGTGGAATTTTGTTGAGCAAGGTGGGAATCGACAACACACTCACCAACAACAATACGCCATGTAGGATGGCAGACAATTTTGATTTGGCTCCGGCTTCGTTATTGGCCGATGTTCGTACTACTACCGAAGTCATGGGTAAACCACCGATGAGCGAACTAATTATATTTCCAATTCCTTGGGCTTTCAATTCAACATTGGTATTGGTATAGCGGCGTTGCACGTCCATACGGTCAGCGGCTTCAATACACAATAGCGTTTCAATCGAAGCTACAATGGCAATGGTTAATCCCACAATCCACACCTTCGTCGAGAGAAATCCAGAAAAATCGGGCGTAACAATGATGTTTGTAAACTCAGCAAACGATTGGGGAATGGGCAAAGAAACCAAATGCTCTTTGCTGATCTGCAAGCTACTTCCGGTACTAGCAAAATATTCATTCAATACGATACTCACTATAACCGCTACAAGTGCGGCAGGAATTATCTTGAGTTTGCTAAAAACTTTCATTTTCCCCCAAGCAATTAATATGATAATAGACAATACAGCTATCAAAATGGAACCCGGTTGTACATGATCAAAAATGCCAAAGATTTCGGTTATTGAATTGTTTCCATCCGGTTGTAAAAAAGCTTCATCTCCTTCAAAATCAGGATCGTAACCAAACGCATGCGGAATTTGTTTGAGAATGATAATCACGCCTATACCAGCCAGCATACCTTCAATGACATTGGTTGGAAAGTAATTTGAAATGCTACCCGCTTTGATGAAACCCAGAAGCAATTGCAACATTCCGGCTATGAATACAGCTGTTAAGAAAACAGGAAACGCACCCAAATCGGTGATGGCGGTTAACACAATGGCCGTAAGTCCGGCGGCAGGTCCAGTAACACTCAAATGAGATTGACTTAAAAAGCCAACCACAATTCCACCTACAATTCCTGAAATTACTCCCGAAAATAAGGGCGCTCCGCTAGCCAAGGCAATTCCCAAACACAAGGGCAAGGCTACTAAAAACACAACCAATCCAGCTGCAAAATCAGATTTAATGTGAGCAAAAAGTGAATTGGTTTTCGACATATTAGTGGTATTAATTTAATTGTGTCAATATTACATATTTTCACTAAATATGAATCCAAGTTGCTGAAAATTTTACAATAGAATTGGCAAACTTTATTTTTAGCTCGTTTTCTATGAGTCAAAATTTGCCAAATAGTCTAGGCTCTTTTTAAAAAACGAATCAAATTCTATCACTTTTTTGTGATTAACATAAAATATTTGGTCAATACACCCGCATTGGTTTTACATTTGTAAAAAATTGAAAGATGACCATTACGCAATTGCAATATGTATTAGCGGTAGCCGAACATAAAAACTTTACGTTGGCTGCCGAAAAATGTTTTGTGACGCAGCCCACCTTGAGCATGCAAATCCAAAAGATTGAAGAAGAATTGGATATACTCTTGTTTGACCGAAGTAAAAAACCCATTCAACTTACGGATATTGGCCACAAGATTGTAGCGCAAGCCAAAAACATCGTGAACGAAGCCGATCGCATTCATGATATCGTGGAGCAACAAAAGGGTTTTATTGGAGGTGAATTTCGGTTGGGAATTATTCCCACGGTTATGCCCACCTTACTGCCCATGTTTTTAACCAATTTTATCAAAAAATACCCCAAGGTAAAATTGATCATTGAGGAATTGAATACCGAGGAAATCATTACTAAACTCAAAAATGGCCATTTGGATGCCGCCATTGCCGCCACGCCATTGCACGAAGATAAGATCAAAGAAGTGGTGTTGTATTTTGAACCGTTTGTGGCTTATATTCCTGAAAATCATCAGTATTTTGAGAAAAAAGAAATCGAAATATCGGATTTGAATCTGGATGAAATTTTGCTGTTACAAGACGGGCATTGCTTTCGCGATGGGATTTTAAACTTGTGCAAAAGTGCGCACCAAAAAGACAAGAATCACTTTCAGCTCGAGAGTGGAAGTTTTGAAACCTTACAAAAATTGGCCGACGAAGGCTTGGGAATTACTCTACTTCCCTACTTGCATACCCTCGATTTATCGGAAAAAGACCAACGAAAATTGAAACATTTTAGCGAACCCAAACCGGCTCGCGAAGTGAGTTTGATTTACCCCAAATCTGAATTGAAAATTCAAATTATCGATGCTTTGCGCAGTACTATAACTGGCGTGGTAAAAGGAGCTATCGTATTTCATAATGTAGAAATTGTTAGTCCAATTACAAAAAAATAAGGGAGTAAAAACTCCCTTTTTATTCGTTGACCAGTTGAAGGTAGGGTTGCAATTCAGGTTTATGACTGGTATAGTTTTGCAGCCATTTACGGAGTTGTTCAATTTCGTAGGGCAGTAAACTTTTACTGGCTTTGCGCAGTTCTTTACAAAACAAGGCGTGATCAACACTTACTCTTTCTAGCGTTGATTTGGTGTAATCGTATAACATTCGAGACATAAGGAAAGATTTAGGAGTGGAACAATTTTTTCACTCGTAAATGTAACAGAACTTGGTTTTTCTCGCAAGAAATATTTGAAAAAATTATCGTTGTACTACTTATTTAATCGATAAAATACACTTTTTTGAATTTTAAATAATCTAAATCCTACAATTTATAATTTATAATTTTTAATTCTAAATTAGAAATGCTTCGTTGCTCTCAGCATGTGACGATGTCTAATGCTTCGTTGCTCTCAGCATTTCTCTCTTTCCCGGAGGACCTGCTAATTTTTCTACAGAAAAACCAGCAGCCAACATCGAACGACGAACGGCTCCTGTGGCAGCGTACGTCACTAAAACACCGCTTGGTTTTAAGGCTGTATACATACTTTGGAATATTTCATCGCTCCATAATTCGGGTTGTACCCGGTAGCCAAAGGCATCAAAATAAATCAAGTCAAATTGTTGTATATCCTGAATGTCTTGAATGCGCTGCTCGCGTTTATAGATTGAAAATGTGGGGGTAATGGCTACTTCCTGTTCCCAGGCACAACTGTGCATTTCATCAAATACATGCGCTTGATCTTGGGCATGCAATTCAGCAACGTAATTCATGGCTTGCACCTCAGGCAAGGTAATGGGATAGGCTTCCACACCGGTATACTGAATGATCAATTGTCGTTTGGGAGATTCCAAAAGCGTGATAAAGGCATTGAGTCCGGTGCCAAATCCAATTTCTAAAATGGATAAATTTTGATCTTGAAATAAATCCAAGCCATTTTTAATAAACACATGCTGGGCTTCCTGAATGGCGCCGTGTTTGGAATGGTAACTTTCGTTCCAATCGGGCAAATGGATCGAAGTAGATCCATCGGCCGTGTGCACCACTACCCGTTTCATTTAGGGTTTAATGTATAATTTTTTGATGCGGGCAATAGGACCAGCGCATTTTACCTGGTGACATTGTATACAGGCATCAACGCCTGCATTAAAATGGGCTTCGGCGTTTTTGGGGTCTTGGTAAATCTGTTCTTGGGCAGCAATGAAGTTATGGGCTTGTTCTTTAAAAAAAGCGTCGTTCTCGGTGCTGTCAGTCATGACCGCTTGGTGAATTTTCAAGAAATGATTGGGAAAAGCGCCAATTTTTTCCCCACGCAAAATGCGTTCCTTGAGTTGTTTGTTTTCGGCATACATCTGCTCCATCAAGGCCGCCATTTCCGACATCTTGTACATTTGGAGTGATTTTTTTGATTGGGGCACACTACAAGCTGCATTGGGTTTGGTTTCTTTTTGTGCACAACCCAACAAAAGCAACAAGGTGAAAAGAAATGCGTATTTCATTATTGTTTTAGTAAAACGCCATTGGCCTCAAATGAATACGTTACTTCGGGCGCCACAATGCTGTCAATGGCCGCTTGAGATTTTCCGGCGTCTTTGGCATAATGCTTTAATTCTTCGATGGATTCTACACTCACAAAGGCTTTTCCGTGTACAATTACTTCAGCTCCTTTGGAGTTTAACGGCATAAAAAAACCGTAATCTTTGAACTTCACAAAAGCGGATTCTTTGTCGGTCAAGGCCAAATTCATCCAACAGCCTTTTTTCTGACACACATCGTTGATTTTTGAAGAAAATGCCACTTGCAGGGTATCTCCTTCTTTTAGGGTTTGGTATTTGGCAAACATATCGGCCTTGGAAATCGCTCCTTCTTGGGATATCGAATCGCCAAACGACACGTATTTTGCTTCTGGAGCTACAGGAGCCACAGCTTCTTTTTTACAACTTACAACGGCTAAACAAAGGCTTGCTAATACAATATATTTTTTCATGAGAGGTGGGTTTTGTGGGGTAAAGATAATTGTTTCAAGTTTTATGTTTCAAGTTTCAGGTTAAGAAATTCCGCTATGCTATAAAACTTAATCAATTGCATTAGCTAAAGATTTTTTCTTCATTCTCCTATGCCAAGCATCAACCTTTCTGGTTAATATTCTTCCATTTAAACTTGTTTCTTTTGCCAATTTCTGAAAATCACTGACTTTTATTGTTGGATTACCTGGGTAGGATTTAACCATGGCATGTATGCATTTATTTCTATCTTTTCTAAAAGTATTCAAATCATCATATAAATTTTCATCATCAAAATAAGATTTAGAGTAGTCAATTAACTTGCTTAAAGAAACTATTTGTCTGTAAAATTCATCTTCATTAATACTCACAATAGAATTTCTAATTACAAAATTTAATAATCGTTCTGTAATAATGCTTTCATGAATAGTGATTGCTTCAAGATAGAATTTACCTTCAATTGCCTTTTTCATTTGTGAAAAAGCATATCTATAGCTATAATACCTGTAATAGTTATTCATGTATTAATCTTTAACACAACGCACGGATAAACCGTTTTTCTTTATTTCGTTGGGGATATAAGCACCACAATTGGTGTTATCGAGTATGAGGATTGAAGCATTCGTAGGATTTTCTGACGTACTCCACCAAAAACCACGGTGGCCAATGTGTCTAAAATTATCATCGTACAAACGATAACCTCCAGGAAGCCCTGTAAAACCTGACTCATTGGTAGCTGCTAAATTGGGGCTATACCACAATCCTGTACCAGATTGAAATATTCCTGTTGATTTCATTTTGCCCCCAGCAACTTCATAACCGCCCAAACAGTCTCTTATCTGTATCCAATCTCCTTCTGTAGGTATATGCCAACCAGCGGGTGCAAGTTTCTTTCTTAGTGCAGCGTTACCAGCTGAAGCAGCATCATAAATTCCTACTACAGCATACCAGTTATATAACTTACCATACACAGCTTCATTAGACGGGTCATTATTGTAATAACACCAAGCACCTGTGGTTAAGTTACGCCATTGTGTTTGGTCAGTTACTTGCGGAATGGGTGTTCCATCAGTATATTTTGAAACATTCAAGTTTTTCTTTGTAAATGTTAAACCGCAGTTAGTTACCGATTGATAAGTATTGCCTTCGATATCAGTTACGTTTGGACCAGGAATATTGATTGGTGGATTTAGCACAGTTGTAAAGGTAATTTCATTGCCATAAGCTGTCCCTTGGCTATTGGTTGCATAAGCCCTCAAATAATAAGTTGTGTTTGATGTAAGCCCTGATATATTGCTTGAAAATGCTCCAGTTCCTGTTCCATCTGTTGTTTTGGTTGTCAGTGCAATAGTCGGAATAGCACTTGTGCTCCAACAAACACCTCTTGCTATTATAGAAGCGCCTCCATCACTTGAAATATTTCCACCAGAGGAAGCGGATTGTGAATAAGCTGAAACTGCTGTGGTAGTGAGTGTTGGTAATGTTAATAAAGCATTTGTCGTAAGCGTTACTTCATTGCTGTAAGTTAATGAATTACCAACCGAATTAAAGGCATAAACTCTATAAGTATAAGTTGTACTTGAAGATAGTCCTGAATCTGAAAAAGATAATACATCTTGATTTACGGTACCAACAACATCGTAATTAGTAGAGCCTGTTCTTCTCTCTATTTTAAAACCCGTTTCATTAGTTGAATTATCAGTCCACGAGAGATTAACTTGTGTTGGTGAGACAACGCTTCCTATTAAACCATTAGGAGCCAAGGGAACTACAGTGGTGTTAGAATTTCCATTGCCATCTGAGCTTGTTGAACAAGAATAAAAAATAAGTAATGCAATAAGGCTAAGTATTTTCTTCATGAGGAAAATTTTATATTTATGTTGTAATCTAATCTTTTAAATTTTGTAACCAATTGACAAAAGTTTTAATCCTTAACGCAACGAACTGAGAAACCGTAATTCTTGTAGAATGGATAACTGTAAACGTAAATATCGCTGAATATTAGTTGTCTAAGCCATGCACTTGCTTCTTCGTTCTCTGAAGAACTCCACCATTCACCTTTAAAACCATGCTCCCAGAACGAACCATTAGTGGCAAGATATCCAGCTGGAAGGCCTGAGAAACCTGATGAATTGGTGGCTTCTGTGTTTGGTTCATTCCAAATGCCAGTACCAGCTTGTATTGTACCAATTGATTTCATTTTTGCGCCAGCTAAGGATTCTCCACCTAAGCAATCTGTGAGCTGGTTCCATTCGGCATCAGTTGGGATATGCCAACCTAGCGGAGCCAATTTCTTTCTCAATTCAGGGTTAGCAGCAGAAGAAGCATTATATATTCCCATTACAGCATACCAATTGTATAACTTACCATAGGTTGAACCATTAGCTGTGTTATTTTCATAATAACACCAAACTCCTGTTGTTATACTTGCCCATTCATATGGGTTAGTTACTTGAGGAATGGGTGTACCATCAGTGTATTTTGAAACATTCAAATTACTTTTGGTCCAAGTTTGATTGCAGATCTTTACAGACTGATAAATATTGCCATCAATATCGGTAACATTAGGGCCAGGTATATTGATAGCGTTTGAATTCGCATTGCCGTCTGAACTCGTGGAGCAACCAAAAAATAAAACCACCAATATGGTTAGGCTAAATTGCTGTAATGTATTTTTCATTTCTTTAAAATTTTAATAAAAATTACAACACAAGTTTACAACTATTTACTGCAACTGCAATTCAGTTTGTTTTTTCTTTGTGGCTTGGCGCCTTGGCGAGAAACAATTATACTGTATTTTTCTCTCGCAAAGACGCAATCCCGAGGCTCGGGACGCAAAGATTTTTGGAACACAGATTAAAGAAATCCAAACAATCTGAAAAATTTTAATTATTTCTCGAATTATAAAAATCTGTGTTGCGAAATAAGATTGCTTCGTCGTACCTCCTTGTAATGACGTTCTTAGTAAACTTTTGAAATCAAAAATCACCAATCAAAAATCGTTAATCGAATTAGTTCTTAGTATACTTCAACAACTCCCCTCTCGAGAGGGGCTGGGGGTGTGTTTATTTTGTTATCGTTTATCAGTTTTGGGTGGTAGGTATTGGGTGGTAGGTTTTAGGTTGCGTTCTAAGGACAGACTCTTGTTTATTTGTCGATTTGTGATACTTGGTTATGGTTAGAATTAATAATTGACTTCGTATCCATTCGACATTTGACTTTACGACTTTGCTTCGCCTGTTCGCTTCGCTCGGGTCGACTTTACGACTTTAGACTTTATCTTATTCGTGCATTCGTGGCAAAAGCTAACACCTAATTATGAACATTTTCACCCCAACCGCATCAATACAACTTCTAATTTATTATTTTAGCCGAAATTTTAAATTAATTATTAATTTTAGTTTGAATTTAGATCATTAGTCCTTTATATTCAGTGCTTTACGATATAATTCATTCCAATACATTTTTTTAAATGAGTGCGAGTACTACGCAAAAAATTGATATCGTAAGAGTTCCACATTCCAAAATTGACACTGTTGATTTTACTAATTTATCCTTTGGTTCCACCTTTACCGATCACATGTTGTGGTGCGATTTCAAAGAAGGAAAATGGCAACAGCCAGTTATTAAACCTTACGAACCATTTCTTTTAGATCCATCCGCCAAAGTTTTCCATTACGGACAAGCCATTTTTGAAGGCATGAAAGCTTACAAAGACGAGCAAGACGAGGTGTGGTTGTTTCGTCCGGATCAAAATTTTGAACGCTTTAACCATTCGGCGGTGCGTATGGCTATGCCTGAGGTTCCAGAAGAAATCTTTATGGAAGGCCTCAAGCAACTCATTGATTTGGAGCGCGATTGGGTAAAAAAAGGTATTGGAAACTCCTTGTATGTTCGACCATTCATGATCGCCGTAGGCAGTGGCGTTATTGCTGCACCTTCCACCCAATACCGATTTATGATCATCCTTTCGCCAGCCAAATCCTATTACTCGGGGGAGGTAAAAGTGATCATTGCCGAGCATTATAGCCGTGCGGCCAATGGCGGAATTGGTGCTGCCAAAGCCGCGGGTAACTATTCGGCGCAATTTTATCCCACCAAATTGGCCAACGACAAAGGCTACCAACAAATCATTTGGACCGACGATGCCACACACACCAAATTGGAAGAAGCCGGCACCATGAATGTCTTTTTTAGAATCAACGACGCCTTGTATACCGCACCAACCAGCGAGCGCATCTTGGATGGAATTACCCGTAAAAGTTTGATTGCCTTGGCCGAAAAAATGGGAATAGAAGTAAATATTCAGCCCGTTTTGGTGAGCGAATTGATTGAAGCCGCCAAAAACGGTAGCTTAAAAGAAGTATTTGGTACGGGCACAGCTGCGGTTGTAAATCCCATCATTGGATTTGCTTACCAAGACGAATACTTTGAATTGCCCAAAATGGAAAATTCCATGGCCTTAATGCTCAAAGAAAAATTAGTGCACATTCAATACCATTTAGCCGAAGACCCTTTTAACTGGACGGTTAAAGTATAATAGACAAAAAGCGACCAATTGGTCGCTTTTTTTATTCTTGGTTGAGAATTTTGCTGAAATCAGGTTTAAAGTAGTTGGGGCCTTTCATCACCTTGCCGTCTTCGCGGTAGATGGGTTTACCATCGGCACCCAACTTGCTCATGTTGCTGCGCTGAATCTCGTCAAACACTTCCTCGATCTTGTGCTGCAAGCCGTGTTCAATGATGGTCCCACATAAAATATAGAGCATATCGCCCAAGGCATCGGCAATTTCGGTTAAATCATGGTTTTGAACGGCCTCAAAATATTCCTCGTTTTCTTCGCGCATTAACTCGTAACGTAAAATATTTTTGGTGGTTCCTAAATCGGCTCTGGGCACTTCACTGTGGCCTATGGCAAAGGCAGTGTGAAATTCTTGAACGGCTTTGAGTTGTTTTTGCATCTGTAGTTGTTTTAAAAAAGCTCTAAAATAAAAACTTTCGGGAACAATTGCCTAAATTTGACCCATTAATTTTTAGCCACATGTTTAGTCGAAATCAACTCATTTTTGCAGGTCTATTTTTGGTATTTTTTATCATTGCTATGGTGAAATCCTATCGAAAAGATGTTAAAATTCACGCACTATACTACAAAGGAAATTTCAAGATTTTGATAGGATTTTTCTTGTTTATCGTGTTGTTGTTTGTGATTAAAATATTCCTAAAACGCTAAGCAGAACCTAACCTATTCTTGTGTCATGAAAATCATCAACTACATTTTTTTGCTGGTTCTTTTAGCTTTGCTAGCGGCAACGGTGCACATCAGCACCCAAAAAAATGAATTCAATGTCACGCAATCCCAGTTTATAAAAGCGCCCAAATCTCAGGTTTATCTTTATTTGAATGATTGTAGAAACTGGCAAACCTTTTCCTACTGGAAACAAACCGATCCAAGCCAAACATTTAGTTTTCCGTCAAACACCATAGGAACCGGCGGTTATTGCGCCTGGGAAGGCAGCAATGAATCTGGAAAAATGATCATTACCAATTGCATCGAAAACCAAAAGATTGTTCAAAAAATACAAGTCAACGGCCGAGCCATCAAGGCTACATGGACCCTAAAAGACAGTTTGAACGGAACCGTAGTGCAGTGGCAATATGCTGGTGCTGTGAATTTTAAATCGAAAGTAAGCTATGCGTTACATGGTGGAGTAAGTGCCGGAATAAAAGCGGCCATGCAAGTTACCCTACTTAATTTATCAAAAACAGTAAGCTACGAATTAAACAGCTATAAAATTGATTTAAAAGGCATTACAAAAAAGAAAGGCAGTTATTACCTGGGTGAAGTCATTCATTGCAAAACCGCTGCCATTCAAAAAAACATTCGCATTTTGCTGCCACGCATGCTTCGTTTTTATGAAAAAAACAAACTCAAGGCTACAGGCGCACCCTTTGTGATTTATCACGCCTATGATTACCCCAAAGGATACAGTAAAATTTCTGTTTGTTTACCCATCAAAGATTCCGTATTTACAAGCCCTGGCAGTCAAATTACAGGTGGAAAATTGGAGCCGTTTACCTGCTATACAACCACTGTAAAAGGCGATTACCAGCACCTACTCGCGGCACGTAAAAAAACAAGAGCGTATTTTGAAAAAAACCACATTATAGAAAACACGGCCGTTCCGATGCTGGAAGTCTACACCAAAAGCAGTTCTCAAATTGCCAATCCATCGCAATGGGTAACCGAACTTTATTTTCCGATAAAACCGATGGCAAGTGTAATTGCGCCACCACCTGCGGTCGACAGTGTAGCCACTTTGCCCTAATGGCAACTAATTTCAAGATCATTTTAAACCTTTTTGGAATTACACGCTCTCAAGACCAAATTGAACATTTTTGAACGAGGACGAATTCATACAAGCGCTACTGGATCCTAAAACGCAAAATACGGCGTTCAAGCAATTAGTGGCGCAATACCAAAAACCCTTGTATTACCACATTCGATCCATCGTGCTCGATCATGACGATGCCGACGATGTGCTGCAAAATACATTTGTAAAAGTATTTCAGTACCTCAAAAGCTTTAAACAAGAAAGTAAATTATTTACCTGGATGTACCGCATAGCTACCAACGAAGCGCTTTCGCACTTGAGTGCTAAAGCCAAAAAAAACGGACGAACCAGCTTGGAACACCAAGCCTTTGTTATCGATAATTTGGAGGCCGATGTGTATTTTGAAGGCGACGACATTCAAATTAAGTTGCAAAAAGCCATCCTGCTTTTACCCGAAAAACAACAATTGGTATTCAAAATGCGGTATTTTAATGAATTGAAATACGAAGAATTATCCGAAATATTAGGCACTTCGGTGGGAGCCTTAAAAGCATCGTACCACCACGCCGTAAAAAAAATTGAAGCACATTTATTACAAACAAACTGATATGGAACCATTCAAACTAAACGAAAACAATAAAATAAAATCCGGATTTACTGTGCCCGAAAATTATTTCGAGCATTTTCAGCAAATGGATTTTGGCAAATCAGAGTCCAAAGTAGTTCGATTAAATCCAATGAATAACAAATGGGCTTGGACAGCTGCAGCCGTGTTGGTACTTGGCTTGTCCTTGACTTATTTTACTTTTTCAGCCACCGATTCAATCGAAATAGATGCACAAACAGCTGAGAACTACTTGTTGCACGAAGCCGATTTGACAAGCGAGGAGTATGCAGACTATTTGAGCGAAAACGAACTGAACACATTTGCCCTCACTCCTTCTAATTCCCGTAAATAAA
>Ga0315908_10003049_pt1 | contig 12119 bp, 14 predicted proteins | sample LakEriMetagenome_12_FD_203520 | JGI IMG/M metagenome (GOLD analysis project Ga0315908, IMG submission 203520) | Freshwater fungal communities from buoy surface, Lake Erie, Ohio, United States - Buoy 4 MA124 | ecosystem: Environmental > Aquatic > Freshwater > Lake > Lake biofilm | place: USA...
AAAAATTTGGAATAAATAAATATGTAATTTTAGAAATTTTTCCCGAAATTAAATAATTTATTAAATTAAAAAAAATTAATTTCGATATTCCAATAGAATAATTTGCAAAAATTTCCTTAGTTAAAAAATTTATATAATTTACTAATTTAAATTTAAAAAAATATTTTCCATTTTACTTTCAAAATTTTTGAAAAATTATTTTTAATTGAAATTATAATTTGAATTAAAATTGAAATATTTAAGAAAAATTTGAGAAAATATATTAAATTTTGAATGAAATTTTGATTTTCAAATTAATATTTTCAATAAAAATTTTCAAAAAAAATTTTTTAATTTGAATTTGGTTTAAATGATTTTTAAAATTTTACGATCAATTATTTGTGAAAATTTAACTTAAATAATTTGCAAAAAAATTTACACAATATTAGAATTTTAAAAATAGTTTAAATTGTAATTTAAAAATGATAGATTTATATTCTTTCTTTTAAGTATTTTATTTATTTTTATTGAAATTTAAACATTATTCTATTTTATAATCAGGTATTATTTTTTTACTTTTTGAAAAAGTTATTTAGTATTTAAATAATTTGAAAAATTTAGTTATTTTTTTTTTAATATCACAAAAAATTTTTGTCTTTTTTTTTAAATTTTTATAATTTTTTATTTGAAGACAGATTAATTTATTTTTATTTTATTTAAAAAATTAAAAGGAATTTTTAAAGTGAATATTTATTTTATAAAAATACATAAATATGGATTAATTTTTTTAATTTTTATACTATATTCATCAATATATAAAAAATATGATTTTATATGTATTTTTAAATATATTTAATAAAAATATTCTTATTTAATAGCTATATTTCATTCTTTTTATTCTCTTTATCTTCTTTATTATTACTATTATTATTAAACTTGTAATCCTGGTAAATTATTCATTCCAATCTTTTCTAACATTTTTAAAGTTTCTTCATCAACTAAAACATTGTGAATATCAACCTTACTCTTTTCAGGTGCTTTTTCCAACCTTCTTTCTCTCTATTCTTCTTAAATTTTTAATGAGATTCCTCTGACAGGTCCATGTTATATTCTCTTCATCAAATGAGTTGCGAATCCTGCTATTTTATTTCTTAATCTTTTGGTTGGTACAACTGATACTTCACTTAATATTTTTTTGTTTATATGGAAATCATTCGTTAGTTTAGTATAATATTTTTCTATTAATACTTTGGCTGCTCTTTTTACTGTTTTAGTTCTTACTCTTCCCATTATTAATAATAGATATTTATTATTTATATTTTTATAATAGGATTTAGTTTATAATAAATCATTATTTATTTAAATGGCTTATACTAACTAATTAGTCTTAATCTTCTTCATAAATTGATTAAAACTTTGAGTTTAAAAATTTATTTACTTTATTGTCTGGTGATATAACATTTGTCAAATTAGATGTGGCAACTTAATGCCAATTAGTTAAATAACTATCGTAATCTAATTATTATGACCATTCTATAAGTTTATTAACTTCATCATCAAAATTTTCCTATTTATGTTTAATTTATTATTTTTACATCATTTAAATTTACTAGTTTAGGATCATCAAAAGGATTATTTATTTCTCCTAATTATTCGGTAACAAATTATTTTTACTAATTCATTTCTTCTTCTTTTTTATCCTTGTATAATTATTACATCCATTTAATTTTATTAAGTCTTATTTTTTTAAAACATTTTTCTTATCTTTTTTCTTTTTTATGATGATAGTACTTGACTTTATTAGCTGAGAAAATTTGAATAAAATCAGGTTTTCCTACATATTTTTCACTTATCTTTAATAAATAATAGAAAATACTGGTCTCCATCCATTATTATCAACTCTTAAATACCAACCCTCATCTTCGATAGACATTTTATTATGTTTGTATTATTCATAAGTCATTTTCTTTTATTCAAGCATTTTATTTTTTGTTTAAATATTAGAATAATCTCTTGGAGCATAACTGTTTAAATCACAAACTCCTTTCACACTAAATATTTTGTAATAAATATTTGGTGGGAATTTCTCTCCTCCTAATCTAAACCTTATTACAGAATTAATTGATGCATCTAGTAATTAAGCTTCGCAAGGATTAATTGCTTTTAATAGTTAAGAAGGATTTCCTCTTATTATATTTTTAAAAATATTTACTTTAACTTAAAATTAATTATCTATTTATAGAATTAATATATTTTTTTATCTACATATGATCTCCATAATCTTAATTTAATTAATTTGTATTTACTTTTGAATTTATGTGATAGTTTTTATCATTTCTTATGTATATTTTTTTTTTGTAAATTAGCTTTACATTATACAACAATTAAAATATAATAAAATAATATTTATGAAGTCAAAAAAATTATAAATATTAATTTTATTAATAATTTTAATTTTTCTTTAAACTTCAAAATAAAATAGACTAAAAGACAAAATAAAATAAAGGTCATATTTAAAATTAGCAGGATAATATTAATATTTAGGTAATATGAATTAAAAAGATTGTAAATGGCTAGATTTTATAAAAGAATATCAATAAAAAAAAAAGGATGGCACATTATTATATTTTGATAGTTTTAAATAAAAAGGTTAAGATTGTAGTAAAACTAAGTGCAAAACAAGAATATAAGTAATGAATGAAGCAGTATGTAAAGCTTTTGAACTTATGCCTTAATTGCCATAAAATACAGGAATTTATTATGCAGAAACCATGAGAATATATGAATAGGATGATGATTGTAGCAAATACAAATAGGATTTCATTGCTTAATATTTATTCATAGTTTTGCCTGTTAATTTGAAGTACTTAAACTCTTAATTCAGTCCCAAACTAATAAGTGTTGCTGTTCCTATATTTAAGACAGAAAAGCCTTTTAGTATGAGAAACTGTCCTTTAGATTATTCCGATCAAGAAACTAAATCTCTTTTTTAAAATAATGATATTAAACCAATATGTTAAAGAAAAATAGATTTTGATAGAATCACTGTTAAATATGTTGGACCAGATGAAAGAAAAAAAACATGGAAAGATGATTAATAGCTAGATGAATTGTAATAATCAAGTATTTTTTAATGAAAGTTATTTCAAATGTTATATTTTTTTGTTTTTTTAATTTTTTAATTAATTATTATAATTTTAATTTTTTTTATTTTATATTTTTTTATTATTATATTATCATATCTTAATTTATTATAAATTCATTTATAAATGTAATCCAACAAAGAATTAAATCAAATTTTGATTAACCTTAAATCATGTTTAGATAATGAAAATGATGAAGATATTTAAAAATATAGTGAAAAATATCTAGAATTTGATAAAAATGATAAATAAATTTAAATAATTAATTTAATATCTTTAATTAAATAGAATAAATATTAATAAGCCATAAATTTTCAAAAGTAGATTAATGGTAAAGATATAAAAGATGAAGATTTATAATTTGCCGAATGTTATTTAATGTATTAGAATAATAAATTATAAGAAAGTATTGATAACATAGAAAAACTAAAAAGTAATTAAATAAGATTCAAATTGCTTAAATCACAAATTTATTTTAAACTAAAAAAATTTGAAGAATCAGATTAAGCATTTAAAGAAATATTTGTTCAAAACATGAAAAATGAAGATTATGGTGATTATCTTATCAATAGTTTGTGTTTTAATTTCTATAATTATAAAGATAGTTAAGATTAGTTGAATCTACATTAATAAGTTTAAAACTATTTAAAATAAAATAATTATTTGCGAGAAGTTTTATTTAATTATTCTTTAATAGTTTCTTAGAATAAAGATTTTTCTAAATCAAATGATTTATTGAATAAATTCAAAAAAATGATTGAAAGTGAAGCAAAAGATGAACAAAATGAATTAGATTTATTATTAACTAAAAATCAAAATGATTATAATAATTTTAGCATCCAAAAATTTAATGAAGATTAAATAGAGTTAAAGCTTAATGAATATTAAGAAATACTTACTAATTATCCTAATTATAAAAATCAAATCTAGTTACTCAATAATATAGTAGTATTAAGATCATTTATTAAAAATGAAACTCATTATAATGACAGTATTAAAAAGCTTGAAGATTATAATAATAATTCAGAAATACTTTCAGATCAATAGTTATCTGAAATAAAACTTAATAAATTAGCTTTTACTTTAATGAAAAATAAAATTGTTGAAGCGGAAAAAATTATTAATGAATTATCATCTCAATTCAAAAATAATTCAAAATATTAGGTATTAGAAACCATCTATTTTTTTAAAAGCAAGTAAACAAATAAGATTTAAGAGTATCCTGAAAATCTTTAATTATTATTAATTAATGCTGAAATATTTAGGTTGAATAATGATAATTAAAAATGCATTAATAAGTTAAAATAATATCTTAATCTTAATTAAAATAATCCGAATAAAATACTGATAATAGCTTACATTTTAAATTTAATGTACAAAAGTTAAAGTTCTTTTGATAAATCTTTTGTAAAATAAGTGATAGATAATTAAGAAGAGTTAAATTTGCTTAGATTAGCTGGAGAAGTTCTACTTAGTAATAATCAATATTAAGATATAATAATATTAATAAATAAATTATTAAATAAAGACGACAAATATGCCTAGTATTTAATAATTAATGTTAAAAACAATATCAGTAATGGAGATTAAGCACTAAGAGATATTTTGAATAAAATGCCAAAACCTGATTTGATTTTAGATATTAACACATTAAAATAATTAGAAGTGGATTATTAACTATTGACTAAAAAAGTTGGAGAAGATAATTTAAATTAAACAGTAGCTAAAAAAATAAAAAAAAAGAAAAAGTTGAAATTACCTAAAAACTATGATCCTAATATTCAACCTGATCCTGAAAGATGGCTACCAAAATATTAAAGGAAAGAGTTTAAAAAGCTATTAAAGTACAAAAAAGGAGCAAGAGTGACATAAGGAGTTGATAATTAAAACAATGATAATATAGGAAAACCTGTTTAACAATCAACTGCAAATTAAGAAGTTAGTACATCTACAGTTATCAATAAGAAGAAAAAATTATAGAAAAAAAAGAAATGATTATCTTTATTTTAAAATTGAATTATTTTTATTAATTACATATTAAAATTATAATATTATAATAATAAATTATTTTTATAGTGAAATAATTAGATATGGTAAAAATATTTTTAATTATGTATAGGATTATAAAATGAATAATGATTGAATTTAAGAAAAAATGTTTATTCCACCCAAACTTGATAATTTAGTTCCCCAAGTTCATGAATAGATTTTAAAAGAAAAATCTAAGAAATGGAAATAATTGAATCAAAAAAGATATGGGGATAAAAAGAAATTTGGATTTGTAGAGAGTTAAAAAGAAGAATTACCTGCAGAAGTGTTAAGAAAAATAGTAAAAGATCATGGAGATTTAACATCAAAGAAATATCGACATGATAAAAGAGTTTACTTAGGAGCTCTTAAATATATTCCTCATGGAATATTCAAGCTATTAGAAAACATGCCAATGCCTTGGGAACAAGTAAGGTAAAGAAAATAATAAGATATAAATAATAATTTAAATATTAAATGAGATAAAAAATAATATTACTTTAAATAACATAGGTTCTGCAAAGTATTATACCACATCACAGGTTGCATCACATTTATTGATGAAGTTCCAAAAGTGATAGAACCAATCTACACAGCCCAATGGGGTACGATGTGGATAATGATGCGTCGAGAAAAGCGAGATCGTCGTCATTTCAAAAGAATTCGTATGCCTCCATTTGATGATGAAGAACCTCCCTTTGACTACGGTGATAACGTATTGCATATTGAGCCATTAGAGCCAATACAAATGGAATTGGATGAAGTGGAAGATAATGCAGTGTTTGATTGGTTTTATGATCATCAACCTCTCAAGCACACCAAATATGTAAATGGACCAAGTTATAAAAAGTGGTTTTTGGATCTTGATATTATGACTAATCTACACAGACTTGCTGATTAGATGTTGAGTGATGTCATTGATCCTAATTACTTTTATTTATTTGACCTTAAGAGCTTCATCACTGCCAAAAGCTTAAATATTGCTATACCTGGAGGACCTAAGTTTGAGCCTTTGTATAGGGACTTGTTTGATGAGGATGAAGATTGGAATGAGTTCAATGATATTAATAAAATCATTATCAGGTAGCATATCAGGACTGAATATAAAATTGCCTTTCCTCATTTATATAACTCTAGGCCTAGAAGAGTCAGACTTTAAGCTTATCATTACCCTCAACTCGTTTATATTAAGCATGAAGATCCAGATTTGCCTACTTTCCATTTTGATCCTTAGATCAATCCAATTAGTGCATATAAGGTTCAGAATGGATTATAAACTTAAATCAATCCTATAGAATAAGAAGAATTAGATGAAATAACTATGGATGATATATTTGCTCCTATTCTCAATGATATAACCCTTGAAAATAAAAATACTGCAAATAGTATTGCTTTGTTATGGGCTCCTAAACCATTTAATTAAAAATCAGGAGTTACAAGAAGATGTTAGGATATTACTTTGGTAAAACCTTGGTATCAAGAAAGATGTCCTTAAACTTAGCCAGTTAAAGTCAGAGTTAGTTATCAGAAACTATTGAAGTGCTTTATTCTTAATGAACTTCATCATAAGAAACCTAAGGCTCATAATAAAAGAAGTTTATTCAAAGCATTTTCCAATACCAAATTTTTCCAAAGGACAGAATTAGATTGGGTTGAAGCCGGATTATAAATAGCAAGATAAGGATACAACATGCTTAACTTATTAATCCATAGAAAGAATCTAAACTACCTTCATCTAGATTATAATTTCAATTTAAAGCCAGTGAAGACTCTAACTACTAAAGAAAGGAAGAAAAGCAGATTCGGTAATGCTTTTCATTTATGCAGAGAAATATTAAGATTAACGAAACTGGTGGTTGACACTCATGTTCAATACAGATTGGGAAGCATTGATGCTTTTTAATTAGCGGATGGATTACAATACATTTTCAGTCATGTTGGGTAGTTAACAGGAATGTATAGATACAAGTATAGACTAATGAGGTAGATTAGGATGTGTAAAGATATAAAGCATCTTATTTATTATAAATTTAATACTGGGCCAGTTGGAAAAGGACCAGGCTGTGGATTTTGGGCGAATAGTTGGAGGGTATGGCTATTCTTTATGAGGGGAATTATACCTTTGTTAGAAAGGTGGTTAGGAAACTTATTGGCTAGATAGTTTGAAGGAAGGCATAGTAAAGGAATAGCCAAGACTATCACCAAGCAAAGAGTTGAAAGTCAATTTGATTTGGAACTCAGAGTAATATTTATATCCTATACTTAATTATAAATTTATTATAATTATTATAATATAAATAGGCTGCAGTGTTACTTGATATTCAAGATATGATGCCAGAAGGTGTGAAGGCAAACAAAGCTAAGACAATCGTGCAACATTTAAGTGAAGCATGGAGATGCTGGAAAGCTAATATACCTTGGAAAGTGCCAGGTCTTCCAGCTCCAATAGAAAACATGATTTTACGATACGTGAAATCAAAAGCGGACTGGTGGACTAATGCCACTTACTTCAACCGAGAAAGAATTAGAAGAGGAGCGACAGTAGATAAGACAGTGTGTAAGAAAAATATGGGAAGACTCACCAGATTGTTCTTAAAAGCTGAACAGGAAAGATAACACAATTATTTAAAGGATGGACCTTATATATCTACTGAAGAGGCTGTTGCTATTTACACTACTGTTGTCCATTGGTTAGAAAGCAGAAAATTTGTTCATATTCCTTTTCCACCTGTCAATTATAAACATGATACTAAGTTGTTAGTCTTAGCTTTAGAGAGACTCAAAGAAGCTTATAGTGTTAAAAGCAGGCTTAATTAAAATTAGAGAGAAGAGTTGGCTTTGATTGAATAAGCTTATGATAATCCTCATGAAGCTTTGACAAGGATTAAAAGGCATTTATTGACGCAAAGAGTGTTTAAAGAAGTCACTATTGATTTCATGGATCTCTATTCACATTTAATACCAGTATTTGAAGTAGACCCTTTAGAAAAAATAACAGATGCTTATTTGGATTAATACTTATGGTATGAAGGAGACAAAAGGAAACTGTTTCCTAATTGGATTAAGCCAGCTGACAGTGAACCTCCTCCCTTATTAGTGTATAAATGGTGTCAGGGTATTAATAATCTACAAGATGTCTGGGATTCCAGTTAAGGATAGTGTCTGGTTATACTCTAGACTAAGTTTGAAAAGATCTACGATAAAGTAGATTTAACTATGATGAATAGACTCTTGAGACTTATTTGTGATCACAATCTGGCGGATTATATTACAAATAAGAATAACATAGTTATTAATTACAAGGATATGAATCACACTAATAGTTATGGACTTATTCATGGATTGTAATTTACCTCTTTTATTTTTTAATTTTATGGATTAGTTTTAGATCTGCTTATTTTAGGACTTAATAGAGCAAGTGAGTTTGCAGGAAGTCCTTAATAACCTAATGATTTTATGAGTTTTACCAATGTTTCAGTGGAAACTAAACATCCAATCCGACTGTATATGAGATACATTGATAGATTCTACATGGTGTTTAGATTTTCATAGGATGAAGCAAGAGAACTGATACAGAGGTATTTGACTGAAAATCCTGACCCTAATAATGAAAATATAGTGGGATATAATAATAGGAAGTGTTGGCCAAGAGACTGTAGGATGCGATTGATGAAGCATGATGTTAATTTAGGAAGAGCAGTCTTCTGGGAAATCAAAAATAGAATTCCAAGATGTTTAACTACCATTAATTGGGAATCATCATTAGTTAGTGTTTATTCTAAAGATAATCCAAATCTATTGTTTAGTATGAATGGATTCGAAGTAAGAATACTACCAAAGCATCGTTCTATAGATTAAGAATTCTCTCAAAAGGATGGATGTTGGAAACTTTAGAATGAAAATACAAAGGAAATTACATCTTAAGCTTTTCTGAAAGTAGACGAAGAAGCAATGAAGAAGTTTGAAAATAGAGTAAGACAAATTTTAATGGCTAGTGGAAGTACTACATTTACTAAAATAGCTAATAAATGGAATACTACTTTAATAGGTCTAATGACTTATTATAGAGAAAGCATAGTACATACTGAATAAATGTTGGACTTATTAGTAAAATGTGAAAACAAAATTCAGACTAGAATAAAAATGGGTTTGAACAGTAAAATGCCAAGTAGATTCCCTCCAGTAGTATTCTATACTCCAAAAGAGTTAGGAGGACTAGGAATGTTGAGTATGGGACATATACTGATTCCTTAAAGTGACTTAAAATACAGTAAATAGGCAGATACTGGAATCACTCATTACAGGGCAGGAATGAGTCACGAAGAAGATTAATTAATTCCTAATCTTTTTAGGTATATCCAGGCATGGGAAAGTGAATTCATTGATAGTTAGAGAGTCTGGGCTGAGTATGCTCTCAAAAGGTAAGAAGCCTAAGCTCAAAATAGGAGGTTGACTTTAGATGATTTAGAAGAATCATGGGATCATGGAATTCCAAGAATTAATACTCTTTTCCAAAAGGATAGACTCACTCTAGCCTATGATAAAGGCTGGAGAGTCAGACAGGATTTTAAATAATACCAACTTTTAAAGAATAATCCCTTCTGGTGGACTCATCAAAGACACGATGGTAAATTATGGAACCTTAATAACTACAGAACTGATGTGATTCAGGCTTTAGGAGGAGTCGAAGGTATTCTGGAACACACTTTATTCAAAGGCACTTATTTTCCAACCTGGGAAGGATTGTTCTGGGAAAAAGCAAGTGGTTTCGAAGAAAGTATGAAATATAAGAAGCTAACCCATGCTCAAAGATCGGGATTAAACTAGATTCCCAACAGAAGATTCACTTTATGGTGGTCTCCTACCATCAACAGAGCTAATGTCTATATTGGATTCCAAGTTTAACTAGATTTAACAGGAATTTTCATGCATGGAAAATTACCAACCTTGAAAATCAGCTTGATACAGATATTCCGAGCACATTTGTGGTAGAAGATCCATGAAAGTATTGTAATGGACCTATGCTAGGTATTTGATATGGAATTGGAAGGACTGGAAATTGAGACAGTTCAGAATGAAAAGATTCATCCTCGTAAGAGTTACAAGATGAACAGTTCATGTGCGGATATTTTACTGTTCGCTGCTTTCAAGTGGCAGGTTAGCAAGCCTTCTCTTTTGCATGATACTAAGGACAATTATGATGGCACAACCAGCGGAAAGTACTGGTTGGATATACAACTCAGATGGGGAGATTATGACTCGCATGATATTGAGAGGTATGCTAGAGCCAAGTTCTTAGATTATACTACTGATAATCTCTCTCTCTATCCTTCCCCAACAGGATGTCTCATTGCCATTGACTTGGCCTATAATTTACATAGTGTCTATGGCAACTGGTTCCCAGGAGTTAAGCCATTAATCTAACAAGCCATGAATAAAATAATAAAGGCTAATCCAGCCTTATATGTGCTAAGGGAAAGAATCAGAAAAGGTTTGTAATTATACTCATCTGAACCAACTGAACCTTACTTAAACTCTTTGAATTATGCAGAATTGTTCAGCAATCAGACTATTTGGTTTGTAGATGACACCAATGTTTACAGAGTGACTATTCACAAGACTTTCGAAGGCAATCTGACTACCAAACCCATTAATGGAGCTATCTTCATATTTAACCCTAGAAATGGATCTCTCTTCCTCAAAATCATCCATACTTCAGTGTGGGCTGGTTAGAAGAGGTTGGGACAATTGGCTAAATGGAAGACAGCAGAAGAAGTTGCGGCTTTAATCAGGTGTTTGCCTATTGAAGAGCAGCCAAGATAAATCATAGTCACTAGGAAAGGTCTTTTGGATCCTTTAGAGGTTCATTTACTTGATTTCCCTAACATTGTTATCAAAGGAAGTGAATTACAGTTGCCCTTCTAGGCTTGTCTTAAAATTGAGAAATTTGGAGATCTTATTCTCAAAGCCACAGAACCTTAGATGGTGCTCTTTAATTTATTTGACGATTGGCTCAAGGATGTTTCAAGTTATACAGCCTTTTCACGTTTAATTCTTATTTTGAGAGCCTTGCATGTGAACAATGAAAAAACAAGAACTATACTCAAACCAGACAAGAATGTGATTTAATTGCCAAATCATATTTGGCCTTCGTTGAATGAAGAGCAGTGGATAAAAGCAGAAGTAGAATTAAAAAATTTAGTATTAGCTGATTTTGCTAAAAAAAATAATGTGGTTGTAGCTTCATTGACTTAATCGGAAATCAGAGATATTATATTAGGAATGGAAATTGCTCCTTTGTCATTGCAAAAAAGTCAAATAGCAGAAATTGAGAAGTAGACCAAAGAGGCTACTTAATAAACTGCTGTTACCACTAGGACTATCAATGTTCATGGAGAAGAAATAGTTACCACTACTACCAAGCCTTATGAATAGTAATAGTTTAAAAGTCATTCTGATTGGAGGATCAGGGCTATTAGTTCTACTAATCTCCATTTAAGAGCAAATTAAATTTATGTTAATTATGATGATATCAAATAGAACTCTATTACTTATGTTTTACCAAAAAACATACTCAAAAAATTCATTACCATTTCTGATATCAAAATATAAGTTGCTGGGTAATTTTATATATTATAATTATTATATGATAATATTATAATAATAATAATACAATAGTTATTTGTATGGAGTAAGTCCTCCTGATAACCCAATGGTGAAAGAAATAAGAGCAATAATAATGGTTCCTTAAGTAGGGACTCATTAATAAGTAACGTTACCTTAACAAATGCCTGATACAGATTATTGCAAGAATTTAGAACCTTTAGGATGGATTCATACTCAACAGAATGAACCACTACAATTAACACCTCAAGATACAATAATGCATACAAAATTACTAATGAATAATGAGAATTGGGATGGAGAGACAGCTTTAGTAATCACTCTTAGCTTCACCCCTGGAAGTTG
>Ga0315908_10003051_pt1 | contig 12118 bp, 11 predicted proteins | sample LakEriMetagenome_12_FD_203520 | JGI IMG/M metagenome (GOLD analysis project Ga0315908, IMG submission 203520) | Freshwater fungal communities from buoy surface, Lake Erie, Ohio, United States - Buoy 4 MA124 | ecosystem: Environmental > Aquatic > Freshwater > Lake > Lake biofilm | place: USA...
TATGGATGGTGGCTGGGGATCAAGAGGACTTCCACAACGGCCATTTCGAATTAAGTTCGATGATGGTGTGTTAGGACAAGGTCCTATTTCAGGATTTATTATACCTGACCGCCCCAACCGCAATCAATACAGCGATTTTATGTTACGTAATGGCAGCAATCAATATTTAATCCTACCACATAAGGATGCGGCACAAACTAAGATGATGGGTGATGGCACAAATAATTACTATTCAGCATGGCGTCCTGCAACCGTTTACATAAATGGAGAATATTGGGGACTATATGAATTAAGAGAAAAGTTCAATACTGAAATGTTTGAACTTTCAGAAAACGCAACAGAAAGTAGTATCGAAATATTATCATCAAGTGCACAATATGGATTTCAATTAAGAGCGGTCGAAGGTGATGTTCAAAATTTTTATGATTCCTACAATTCATTCTCTCAGCTAAACCCACTAGATAGTACATTCTGGAATCAAGCAGATCAATATTTCGACATGACGTATTACAATGACTATATGATTGGAGAAATTTGGATGAATAATGCCGATTGGGGTTTTAATTACAATAATTTAAAAATCTATCGGTCAAATGCCACAAATTACAGGTGGCGATACATTTTGATGGATTTAGAATATGGACTTTTGCCTAATCCGAGTAATGATTTCAGTTGTGGGTACGACCTATTGGAACAACTTATAAATTGGCCATCAACAGACCCGGGAAATCCCCATTTAAATATCTTTTGGAAAGGACTTCAAAACGACCGATTCAGAAATTACTTTATCAATCGCTTTGCCGATCTAATGAATACAGTGTATTTGCCATCTCGACTTTTGGCAATTGAAAATTCAATGTACAACCACACACTACCCGAGATGCCTGCTCATTTTGCTCGTTGGGGTGATCCTAATAATGTCTCTGCTCATATGAATGGCTATTTGCAATATCATCAGTTGTTTTCTGATGAGTTGGCTTGTCGACCTGACAATATGAGAAATCAGATACAAAGTAATTTCAACCTACCCCAACAGGTACAAGTTGAACTAGATGTATTTCCTTCGAATGGAGGGAAAATAAATATCAGCACCATTTCACCTGACAGCTATCCCTGGAATGGAATTTATTTTGATGGTGTACCAATTCAAATTGAAGCTCTTGCAATGCCTGGCTATCAATTTTCGCATTGGGAATCTAATGGTCTAATTACTGATACATTAAATACTGTTTTTCTTGACACTTTGACAACAGCAGCTATCAGCTTCAAAGCTCATTTTGTTTCAACACTTGGAATTGATGAATTAAAGCCTTCTGTATTTCATATTTATCCAAACCCAACCTCTGAACATCTTACAATTAAACTAAAAGAAAATATTGGAAAGATTAATCAATTTAGTGTTTATGATATTCTGGGGAAAGAATACCAACTAGACAACAAACAAAATGGAACCACTGAGTATTGGATAAATGTTTCGTCACTTAGCTCAGGATTCTATCTAATAAAATGTCAAACCGATGATGGCAAATTATACCATGGAGAATTTATTAAACAATGACAAATAGCCTAGAATAGAAATGAAGCAAAGTCAGCCCTTAACAGCATCTACCCAAAAGGCGGAGTTTCGTCTTCCAAAGACAGATTTGTGGTTAATCAAACAATAGTTTTTCAAATCAAGTTTTGTGGTAAAAGTCTCGCCCATCGGGTAGCTGCAAAACGTTAGTTGAAAACCGTATCTTTATTACCCAAAATGTAAAACATGAACTATAAAAACATTATTGAGGAACTTCAATTACAACCGCATCCTGAAGGCGGTTTTTATGCTGAAACATATAGATCTTCTGAATTTACACTCAACCAAAATGGAGAAAAAAGGAACCTCAGTACAGCCATTTATTTTCTGCTGCACGATACAAACAAATCAAATTTCCACCGAATTCAATCGGACGAACTCTGGTTTTTTCATCAAGGAGAACCTATAGAAATTGTGACAATCCAAGATGGAAAAGCCCGTTCTATTATTTTGGGTAATGCCATTGAAAAAGGTGAATTACCCCAAGCCACAATACCAGCAAATACTTGGTTTGGATCTAAACTCAAAGACGGGAAAGGCTACGCTCTTGTAAGCTGCACTGTTGCTCCTGGCTTTGATTTTCTGGATTTTGAACTGGCAGAGCGTGAAAAATTGGCAAATGAGTTCCCAAATCTGAAGGCATTAATCGAAGAATTTACTCCTTAAGGTTATTACTCCCCTCACTTCCGCGCGAAATGAAATTCGACGAAGTCAATCCCTTCGCATATAGCAAAAGAATTTTTCGTTTGTACAAAATTAACCACAACCTTGCCTAATTGGAAAGTCTTCCTATCTTTGATAGCATCAAATGATAGCATCAATGAAGCCTCCATACGAAATCACTCCCGCTATTCTTAAACTTATTACTTCAATCTCTGAAAAGATTGGTGAAGTGAATGCAAACTTTTTAAACAAGCAATCGCCTACGCTGCGCAAGCAAAACAAGATTAAAACCATTCATTCCTCGCTTCACATTGAAGGAAACACACTCACGCAAGAACAAATAACCGCATTGATTGAAAACAAAAGAGTAATTGGTCCTGAAAAAGATGTAACCGAAGTCCTCAATGCCATCAAAGTATATGAAAATTTAGATCGTTTTAAAGCGTCAGATGAAAAATCGTTTTTACTTGCGCACCAATTGATGATGAAAGGCCTACTTCCTACTCCTGGAAAATACAGAACCAAAAGTGTTGGGATTGTAAAAGGAGAAGACGTGGCGCATGTTGCACAGCCATATGACAATGTTCCTTTTTTGATGAGAGATTTATTTACTTATCTCAAAAAATCGGATGAAATAGACTTGATAAAAAGTTGTGTTTTTCATTACGAAATGGAATTCATTCACCCATTTCTTGATGGAAACGGACGAATGGGAAGGTTATGGCAAACCGTTATTCTGTTAGAAAAATATCCGGTTTTTGAATTTTTGCCTTTTGAAACTTTAATCCACAAAACACAAAAAGAATATTATGAATCATTAGCCCTTAGTGATAGCGCTGGAAACTCAACCCTATTTATTGAATATATGCTGCAAGTCATTGATCAATCGCTTGCTGAACTGCTCAATTACACTAATCGAACACTTCGCGAAATGGACAGAATTGCGTATTTTTTAAAAATCTCATCCAATTCATTTACGCGAAAAGATTACATGAACACCTTCAAAGATATATCAACAGCTACTGCTTCCAGAGATTTGAAAAAAGCGACAGAATTGAATCTAATTACGAAGGAAGGAAAAGATAATCAAACGGTGTATCGAATAAATAGCTTTAACGATTAAACTAAATTCGAATCCATGAATCTATTTGACGACCTTATTGACAAATCAAAAAATTGGCTTCCATGACGGAACAGTGCACTATTTTGGGAAAGTATTCACAGGCCAAGAGGCTGATTTTTACTACCAAAATTTGCTACAAACCATTGATTGGCGAAACGACAAAGCGATCATTTTTGGCAAGAAAATAATCACCAAACGAAAGGTAGCTTGGTATGGCCAAAAGGCGTTTGCCTACACCTATTCGAACACGACCAAACACGCCTTGCCATGGACAGTCGAATTGCAAGCCTTAAAAGCGGTGATTGAAAAAGAAACCGGCGAAACATACAATTCGTGTTTACTGAATCTGTATCACAACGGAACCGAAGGCATGGCTTGGCACAGCGACGGTGAAACCGATTTAAAAAAAGACGGTGCCATTGCTTCCCTCAGTTTTGGGGCCGAACGCAAATTTGCCTTCAAACACAAACAATCGCATGAGAAAGTAGAACTCCAGTTGGAACACGGCAGTTTGTTGGTCATGAAAGATACTACGCAGACGTTTTGGTTGCATCGGTTACCGCCCAGCAAACGCATTACCTCACCCCGAATAAACCTCACTTTTCGAACCATCGTAACGAATTAGGTGCGAAATTTAGCTGAATTTTAACGTGCTGAATTTCAAAGTCCATGATCTACCTTCTATATTCGTAAACTCAATTGTATAAAAATGAAACACCTAAAAACTATCAACTATTTTGTACTCGTTCCAATGGCGATACTGAGCTTATTGATAATTGCTTGCAACCAAAACAAGGAAAGCAAACCAGCTCCTACACCGGGATCAGTAGCCGAAAAGAATGCAATGCAGCAGCAAAGAAAAAAATGGGAAGCTTCCCCCGACGGCAAAATGTACTTGGCATGGCAACGTTCTGCAGCGGGTAAAAAAGTACAAGCCAGTTATGAGAAAATAGTGTCCAAGCTTACCGCTTTCTCTGAAATGGAGGCTGTGGTTACCTCTGTAACGTTTGAACGTGAAAATGCCAAATCATCAGGGCCAAAATGGCTTTTGGTTCGGATTGATAACGAAAAGTATATGTTGCAATTTTCGCCCAAAGAATTCCAGCAGTTAAGCAGCCTAAAAGTAAACGACAAAATAATTATCAAAAGCCGTAACGCCGGGTTTTCGCACAATCATCCTTATTTGATCTTATCCAGCGATTATATTGCGCAGCAAAACAAGGTCTTATTCACACGCAAAGCGAATAAAAACAAAACATGTTAATACAAAAAGAGATCCAGCGCATGGCCTAAATACAAACTTGTGAAACAGAATAAATAAAAAAAATCCACTCATTACAGTGGATTTTTTTTGTTTATGATTAATGGCAGGTCTTGTCTAAATACCTGCGCACACGTGTAGGAGTTATATAATCTAAACTACAAGAGGGCACTCCCTTGGACTCGTCCACAAGCGGAGTTAATGGATCATCAACTGCAGCTCCGTTGTAGGGATAATACCTTACTGTACCAGCTGAATCGGTGTATTTTGTCTCGGTTTTGGTGAAATATCCGTCGCCGTCGTCATCAACATCCAGGTAATCTTGCGTGCCGTCACCATCGGTGTCGTCGTTGGTAAAATCACCATCTTGATTGGTATCTTCATAGATTGACAAGATCCCATCGTTGTCTTGATCGGCGCGGCGCACTTCATACAATTTAAACGAGAAAACCAATGGCGCATAAGCAGGTATTGTTCCGCTTCCCACACTAAAATAGGCCAGTCCCGAAGGCAAAAACATGACGCCTGCTCCAAAATCACTGTAAAGTACAGGGTTTGGTCCAGTCGTACTATTTATTTGTCCCGATTTGAATAATGGAAATATTTTTTTCCAACCGCGTATGGTCTGGTTTAAGGAAAGGAAATTATCAGGGAATGGAATATATTCAAATGGATTGATAGTGAGACTATCTACCGAAACCTCATCCACTTCAATGGATTTGTAACTCAAATAAGAACCGTTGTAAGAAGCCAAAACATCGTCCACAGAAGTTGGTGAAATACCTGTTGCACTTCCTAGTCTGAGTTTTAGGTAATAAACGGTATATTCCACCTCCTCATAGGTAACCTTTGTTGAATCCAGCAACGGACTATCCCAAATGCGAGGGAAATTAGCCGGATTACCTACAGGAATTTTAGTGAATTTGATGTCTTGATCGCTGTAATCGCTGCTGCTGGTAATGGATTCTATGTAATAGGTTTTGAGATAATCTCTGATGGTTTCAATATCTGTATCGTATTGTACTTGGTAATCACGAGGTGGAATAATTGCGGGACCGTCGGCTTTATTACACGAAAATAAAATTGCCACTACGGTTGATACAATTAAATATAACTTAAATTTGTTCATTAGGACATCAATTAGAGTGCGCAAGATACCATTTTGATTTATTTTTGTGTGCTAATTAACGCCGATTTTAGAAAAAAATGAGAGTAGATAAGTATTTGTGGTGTGTGCGCTATTACAAAACCAGGAACATGGTTACCGAAGCCTGTCGCAAGAACCAAGTAACCGTGAATGGACAAGTTGCCAAAGCCTCAAGAGAGGTTTTTCCTTCTGACCACATTACTTTTCGAAAAGACCAGATTACCTATAAAATATGTGTGTTAGATGTACCGGATAATCGAGTGGGCGCCAAATTAGTGGACATTTACCGAAAAGACGAAACACCCGCCGAAGCCTTTCAACACCTTGAATTATTGAAACTTTCCAAAGAACATTACCGCAAAACCGGCTATGGCCGACCTACAAAAAAAGACCGACGTGATTTGGTTGATTTTGAATTTAGCAACGACGACATTGATTAATAAACGAATAGTATATGAGCCAAAACATCATCCTTACACAAGCTGAGATTGACCACAAAATCAAACGAATCGCATTTCAGATATACGAGACCTATGTTGACGAACAAGAAATTGTCTTGGCTGGGATTGCTCAAAATGGGTTTATTTTAGCCGGTAAAATTGCCGATGCCTTACAATTAATTTCTCCAATCCGAGTTCAATTGTGCGAGGTTATAATTCACAAACAACAACCCCATTTACCGGTAACCACAAGTATTTCATCAGAAATATATGCCAACAAAGGGTTGGTTTTGGTTGACGATGTATTGAATTCCGGCAGAACCTTGGTGTATGGCGTAAAACATTTTCTAGATGTCCCATTGGGAAAATTTAAAACAGCTGTTTTAATTGACCGCAACCACAAAAAATACCCAGTAAAAGCAGACTTCAAAGGCATATCCTTGAGTACATCCATGCAGGAACACGTGCAAGTAGTGTTTGCCGAAACAGGTGATTATGCCTATTTAAATTAATGTATTACAGATTTCTTTAGTAATTTCTTCGGGAGATTTACCATCAACTTCAATCACGTTTTGGGCTTGGTAATAAAAAAAACTGCGTTCAAAAAGTTGTTTGGCAATGAAATCCTCTTTCTCCATTGAAGACATTTGCTGCAGTAACGGCCGTGGTGTATTATCTTGATCTAGTCGGGATTTTAGTGTAGAAATGGATGCTTTTAAATAGATTGACTTACAATCTGGTCGCTGATACAACTCATGGTTGTTCGCGTAACAGGGTGTCCCTCCTCCCAAACTCAATACAATATTGGAATACTTAGTGAGTATTTCTTTTAATTTGCTGTGCTCGGCTCTTCTAAAATAAATTTCCCCTTTGGATTCAAAAATTTCAGGAATTGATTTTGCTTCCTGCTCCTCAATCAGTTGGTCTAAATCTAAATAATCATAACCCAATTCTTGGGCTAATAATGGACCAATTGTTGACTTTCCCGCCCCCATGTAGCCCAGTAAAATTAGTTTGTCAAACATGGTAAATGCTTAGGATATAAGGGCTTGCTTTGAAATTAGTAAAAAAGGTAAATTTAAAACAAAATTGCTTTGAAATATAAATAATAACCGCTTATATTTGCACCCGCATTGGAGAAATGCATTTTGACTCGATAGCTCAGTTGGTAGAGCACATCACTTTTAATGATGGGGTCCTGGGTTCGAGCCCCAGTCGGGTCACTACATTACAAACTCCAAAGCTAGACTTGGTAGCTCAGTTGGTAGAGCACATCACTTTTAATGATGGGGTCCTGGGTTCGAGCCCCAGCCAGGTCACCACAAAGTCGTTCTCCAAGGTGGACGACTTTTTTTTGGCCACGTGGAGAAATTGGTAGACTTGCCATCTTGAGGGGGTGGTGCTCGTAAGGGCGTGTGGGTTCGAATCCCATCGTGGTCACGAATAAAAAGTATAGTCCCAAATAATTAATCAAGCTCGCTTGAAATTAATTATTTGGGACTATACTTTTTTCAAAGCGGAGCTTTGTCGGGATGGACGTAGTCAATCCCTATTTCAAAGTATAACTTTCCTAGATGGACGCAGTCAATCCCTATTTCAAAGAAGAACTTTCTGAGATCAACGAGGTCAATCCTTTTTTCAAAGCGGAGCTTTGTAGGGATGGACGCAGTCAATCCCTCTTTCAAACAGGAGCTTTGCTGGGATGGACGCAGTCAATCCCTATTTCAAAGTGCAACTTTCTTGGATAATCGCATTCAATCCATAAAAAAAGCAACCTACTAGGTTGCTTTTTTTCGTGTTATATGTCTTGAAATTACTTTACCAACTTGAACGTATGCTGAATTCCATCGGCTTTAACCACCACTATATAAGTTCCGTTAGCAATTGATGCTAAAGACAAATTAGCTTTATTAGACTGAACGGATTGCGTAAAAACAGCTTTGCCCGAAATAGCATACACAGTGACCTCATCCAATTGTTTTGCATTTTCAAGGTGCAACACTGCTGTTTGCGGATCAAAATAGTGAGCAAAATCAGCAAAGGTATAATTGGCCGTAGCGAGTGCACTTAGCACAACCGTTACTGGCATCCGCTCTTTGCTTTCAATTCCATTGATGGTTTGGGATGCATAATAGGTGTTGCCATTTACCAGCGGGGTAGTTAGTGGCAATGGTAGTTCGTTTACTGACCTACCCGCCGATGAGTTTGCATACCATTGAATATTTTGTCCCCAAACCACTAAATTGGCTATGGTCGAATTAAACGGAAGTGTTTGTGTAAAGGGAGCAACAGGCGGAACCGGTGTAACAGTTACCATACAAATTGCCGTGCTGCACAAAACTGTTCCTGGCATGCAGATGGTATAAGAAATGGTTATACTCATTGGTTCAAGATTTGCAGCTATGGTAACATCCCCGTTAGTGCTTAAAATTATTGGACCACTCAAAATGGGAGTAGTCAGGGTAATTGACGGATTGGAGAGGTTGTCGTTTGCCAACACATTTCCAACCACCATAGGAAAAGCAGAAGCCGTTACACTAAATTGATCATCAACGGCCAAAAATTGAGCCCGAAGTGCTTGCGAAGACCCTACAAAAAGCATGAAAATCAATACAATTAAGTTCAATTTTTTCATAAAAAAATATATTTTAATGTGAGCAAATGTACAAAATTCAAAAAATAGTGAAATCAGTAAAAATAAATTTCAAAACAAAAAATATTTTACCTACTTTTGTTTAACTTTTTTAAATAAAAAATGAACAACATAAAAAACGTTTTCAGTATTAAGGATCTAGAAAATTTATCTGGTATTAAAGCGCATACTATTCGTATTTGGGAAAAAAGGTATGCTGTGTTGGAACCAATGCGTACCGATACAAACATCCGCTTGTATGATTTGGCGAGTTTACAAAAGTTGTTGAATATCACCTTGCTTCACAATCACGGCTATAAAATTTCCAAAATTTCTAAGTTTCCACCAGAGAAGATTCCGGAACTTGTTAACGAGATCATATCATCCAAAAGTGCAAAAAATCATGCCATCAGTTCCTTTAAAATGGCCATGATGAATTTTGATCAAACGCTGTTTTTTAATACGTATAACAAACTGCTTTCAGAGAAAACGTTTCGCGAAGTGTTTTACGAAGTTTTCATTCCTTTAATGAGTGAATTGGGTTTGTTGTGGCAAACCGACACCATTACTCCAGCGCACGAGCATTTCATTAGTTACCTAATCAAACAAAAATTACTGATCAATACCGAGAAAGTTCAGGTGGTTCAACCTACCCGTAACGACAAGGTTTTTGTATTGTATTTACCGATGAACGAGGTGCATGAATTGGGCGTTATGTATTTGAATTACGAAATTTTAACGGCAGGCTATAAAACAATCTATTTGGGCGAGAGCGTACCTACCTCAAGCTTAAAGGACGTAAAAAAATACTTCGACAACATTGTTTTTGTTTCGTACATGACCGTGCAACCAGACAAAGAGAAAATCAACGAGTACATCGAAGACATCAAAAACGAATTGCTTGATGACAACACCGAGCTTTGGTGCATGGGACGAATGACTGAGCACATAGACCCTAGTTTATACTCTCATTCCATCAAGAAATTTGAATCTATTTTTGACTTGGTTAACGAATTGTAAACATGGGAAAAAAAGTAGCCATCATTGGATCTGGATTTTCTGCACTAGCAGCTTCGTGTTACCTTGCTCAAGCCGGACATGACGTGACCATATACGAGAAAAACGAAACAATTGGAGGTCGAGCCAGACAACTCAAACGCGATGGTTTTACCTTTGACATTGGACCAACCTGGTATTGGATGCCCGATGTGTTTGAACGATTTTTTGCCGATTTCAATAAAAAACCAAGCGATTACTACAGTTTAGAAAAACTTAGCCCTGCCTATCAAGTATATTTTGGTGTACACGATTTTGTGACAATAGCCGACAACCTTGAGGAGATTTGCAACACATTTGAATCCATCGAAAAAGGATCAGGAAAAAAATTGCAAAAATTCATGGCAGAAGCCAAATCAAACTACGACATTGCCATTAAAGATTTGGTTTACAATCCTGGTGTTTCTCCTATGGAACTCATCACGATTGAGACAGCCAAGAAAGTAGGACAGTTTTTTAGTAACATTCGACGAGATGTTCGCAAACAATTTAAAAACACCAAACTCATTCAAATCTTAGAGTTTCCTGTGCTTTTTTTGGGAGCGAAACCATCTGACACGCCCTCCTTTTATAGCTTTATGAACTACGCCGATTTTGGACTGGGCACTTGGCACCCCAAAAACGGCATGTACAGCGTAATATTAGCTATAGCATCTTTGGCCGAATCCTTGGGTGTTCGCATAGAAACCATTGCTACCGTTTCAAAAATTCAAGTCGCAAACCAAACAGCCACTGGACTTATCGTAAATGGAAAAACGATTGAAGCCGATGTGGTATTGAGCGGGGCCGATTACCATCATTCAGAAACCTTGCTGGATGAACAACACCGAGGCTACTCTGAAAAATTTTGGACAAAACAAACCTTTGCGCCATCCTCGCTATTATTCTATGTGGGATTTGACAAAAAAGTGATCAATGTTGAACACCATTCTTTGTTTTTTGATGTTGATTTTGATGCGCATGCGCATAGCATTTATGATGATCCAAGGTGGCCCGAAAATCCACTTTTTTATGCGAGTTTTCCGTCAAAAACAGATAGTAATTCTGCTCCAGAAGGAAAAGAAGCTGCTATATTTTTAATTCCGTTAGCGCCTGGAATTGAAGACACAGAAACAATACGCGAAACCTATTTCGAAAAAATAATAACACGATTGGAATTGCTAACCGGTCAGGAATTGAAAAATAATATTATCTTTAAAAACTCATTTTGCGTAAATGATTTTATAAATGATTACAATTCCTACAAAGGAAATGCCTACGGTTTAGCCAATACGTTGTTACAAACAGCCTTTTTACGGCCTAAACTCAAAAGCAAAAAAGTACAACATTTATATTTCACAGGTCAATTAACTGTACCTGGCCCTGGAGTGCCCCCTGCACTAATTTCTGGTAAATTAGTAGCAGAATTGATTGAAAAAAATTGTTGAATTAATCGTTGTCCTTTTGTCTTATGAAATCCATTTTTGACTCCCTCTCATTTGAATGTAGCAAAAGAGTTACCCAAACATACAGTACCTCCTTTTCTTCGGCTGTAAAAATGTTAGCGCCAAGTATTCGTCAAGATATCTACAACATTTATGGGTTTGTGCGCTTTGCAGATGAAATTGTAGACAGTTTTCACGATTACCCAAAAGACACTTTATTTGATCTGTTTGAAACCGATTTGGCTAATGCTTTGACGCATCGTATTAGCTTGAACCCAATCTTGAATGCCTTTCAGCACACGGTGCACACCTACAATATTCCACAGGAACTCATTGATGCCTTCATGAAAAGCATGAAGTTGGATTTATCCAAATCCGTATACGAAACCGAACAAGAATACCAAGATTATATTTATGGCTCTGCCGATGTGGTGGGTTTGATGTGCTTAAAAGTATTTGTAAAAGGCGATTTAGCGCTGTATGACCAATTGAAAGCAAGCGCTATGCGATTGGGATCGGCCTTTCAAAAAGTAAATTTCTTGCGCGATTTAAAAGACGATCACGAAGTTTTGAGTCGAACGTATTTCCCCAACACCGATTTGAATCGCTTGGACGAACTGGCCAAAGCTAAAATCATCCAAGAAATCGAAGCCGATTTTGCTGCTGGATACGAAGGAATTGTCAATCTGCCATTTGAAGCTAAATTTGGGGTGTACACCGCCTTTATTTACTACAAAAAATTATTACACAAGCTCAGCAAAACGCCCTCAGCCGAGATAAAAAACACCCGAATTCGCGT
>Ga0315908_10003053_pt1 | contig 12115 bp, 10 predicted proteins | sample LakEriMetagenome_12_FD_203520 | JGI IMG/M metagenome (GOLD analysis project Ga0315908, IMG submission 203520) | Freshwater fungal communities from buoy surface, Lake Erie, Ohio, United States - Buoy 4 MA124 | ecosystem: Environmental > Aquatic > Freshwater > Lake > Lake biofilm | place: USA...
ATGTAATTTTTTCATTTTAATTTTTCGTTAATTATTCTAAATTATTAGAATCATATAAATTATATTATAATTAATTAAATCCATCTATCAAAATAATCAAATTAAATTTTCCTTGTTTTAATATTTGGTCATGAAAATCTTGAATATTTTTATCGTTAAACTGATAAGTTATTCTTAATGTTTCATTTATCAAATTATTTACAGGATCATGCAAAATTTATGGCTAACAAAATATTGGAATTAAAGCATTTTAATTATTATCCTTTAATTATTTAATTCCTTCTTCTAACTTCAACAATTCTATATGTTTAAGACTATGAGTTTTACCTTATCCTTATTATCCTGTAATTAATAATGTATTTTTATTTTCATCTTCTATAAATTAATTAGTAAATTAAATAATATCTTTTTCTTCTTCTTTTTAATTTTCATTTATACATCTTAGTTTAATATTTGCCTCATTATCATTAAAAATAGGATCTCTTTGAAGAATAAGTAATCTATCTTCAAGTAATTCTAAAATGCTTTTTCCGGAAAGAATTTTCAAATCTTCTCTTACCTATTAAAACAATAAGTCTATTTTTTTATCTAATTTATCTAATTTATCATGAATTAAATTCAATGATTAAAACTATTTATTTATCAAAACTTCTATATTTTTAATATTATTGATTTAATAAACCATGTTTTCTTTTTCTTTTTTTACAATTTATATTAATTATTCTTTTATTTAAAATTAATCTTTTGAAAATTTATCAATGTGTTCTTAAAATATATCAAATTTATCAATTTACTAATTTATCTCTTTTACGACTATTTCTACTTATTTTTCAGATTCCTCTTAAAAAAAATGTTTTAAAGATTCCAAATATTCTTAATTATCAATGATTAATCTAATTCTTTAATTTTACTCCTTTGTTTTAAATTAAAATATTTAGTATTTAATATCTCTAACAATAGATTTATTATATAAATTTTGATTTTCTAGCATTTTAACAAGTTACATTAAAACACCTTCTCTTATTCTCCATTCATCACTACTATTATAACCTTTGAACATAAATTTTATTTTTTATTGTTGATCTTCACCAAGAACTTCTTTTATAAGATCACTCATTATTTTTATTTACTCTTTATTTAGTATCTTCTCATTTTTTTTCTCATTAATATTATTTGTAAAATTTTCTCTTATTAAATCTTGAATTTTCAAGCTTTCTTAATTTTAAAATAAATGATCTAAAATTAATTTTTATTCTTACTAATATAATTATTAATCAATATTTTATTAAATTATCAAGATATTATCGTTTTCAATTTATTATAATAAATCTAATTTATTCATAATTTCTTAATTAACATCAGATAATTATATACTATTTTGTTTAAATACTTTTATTAAAGAATCTTAATTATTTTTTTATAAATTTTCTTATTTTAATTTTTATTAAGTTTATATTTTTTTATCAAAATCTATAATTTTTTATTTAAACTATTCTTATGAATTTAACAAATCTTCTGTAATTTTATTAATAGATTAATCTTTAATTATATCTATAATATTTTATTGGATTAATATTATTTATTATCTATTTTTTTACATATTTTCAAATTATTATTAAAGTTTAAAAATTATGTTATCTAATTAGTCATTAATGGTATGCAATTAATCATTAATAATTTTAATTTCTTAAATAAATTTTTAAATTTTTTAATTATATAATAATTAAAAATCATAAAATTAAATTAAAAGTTATAGACCTTTTATTTCTTATTTATCTTATCCTATTAAAAATTTATCTATATTTTATTTAATTAAGTTTTCATAATAGTTTAATAAATTTTTAACATCGTTTTTTAATTTTAATTCTTAAATATTAACGTGTTAATATTCAACAATTTTACAAAATTACTAATCTTCAATTAAATTATAGGTTTTAGTAATTTCTTAAATTAGAATATTAAAAGAATTGATAGTTTGCTTTTCTATTAAAGACAAAGTATCATCAAAATATATTTCTAGATTTTTAAAAATAAATTCTAAGAAATTCATATCATTAAAGTTTTCTTCTGTATTTTCAAATGAAAATTAAATCATGAAACTTTAAATTTAATTTGCAAAGCTATCTTATCCGAATCCTACATAATATTTCAAACCTAAAAATTCACCATCTCCAAAATAAAAAAATTTTATTAATTAGTCATCAATTGATAATTCATTTTATTTTTTTTATTTTAAATCACTTAAAATTTTTTTAATTTGGTTATTTTCCTCTTACGTTAAAAAGCTTATATTCTTAATTTATTTTTATTTGATCATATATTATTAGTTCTTGTTATTCAATTTAAAAATCCATTCAGATTTTTCAAAGATTTTTAAAGTTAATTTGATTTTATTTAAAAATTTATTATTTTATAAAATTTCATTTAAATTATTATTATCTAAAATAGTAGTATCATTTAATAATATATCTCCTATTAAATTAATCCATGAATATCTTAATTACCAACTATTATTTTTTTTAAAAAGTTGTTTCTAAACATTTTTAAAAGTTTCTTTGATTTAAACTAGTATTATTTTTTATTGATCTTGTTATTATAATTATAAGGAATTAAGATTATTCATTAAAGCTCTTTACAAAATAGTCCAAGATTTTAATGCTTCTATTTTGATAATACTTTGATAATTCCTGTCAGTGATTTCATTTGTAATTTATTCTTCGACATAGTCAATAAAAGGTTCAGTAAACAAAGCAATTAACTAAGGAGTATTTGCTTCTTTAACACAGGAATAAATATCTTTAACCAATTTAAAATAATTGAATTCTTCTTTAATGTTTATGTGTTTGATCTCTATTTACATAGACATCATATTATATTCCAAATGATTTTTAGGAACTAGTTTAAATTCTGTACTATGTTTCAAATTTTCGTTGATGCTATCAATTGTTTTTAACCATTACTTTTATTTCTCTTCTTCAATGTAGTTTTAATCATTGCTGGAAAGAGCCAACCTTCTTGTCAACTGCTTGCACATATTAGAAATTATATTATTTTGATACTTACTGGAGTTCTTTTCTAAACTTATTTTTAGACACTTAAGTAAATTATCAAGACAAATTACATGATTATTGAATTGTTAGTATCCTAATTATTTTCTATCTAATTCTAAAACTAAATTATTATTGTCGATCCATTTTATTATTTTTTCTATTCTCATTTTATTATTCTCATATTTATCAGTTATTGTAATTAGTTCTCTTGACAATCTATTTAAATTTTAGCTATTGAACTCTACATCTCTTATTAATTCTTCATCAATTAAAATATTTTCCTCTTTTTTATCCATTTTTGGTTACAAATAATTGTAAAATATCTATAATAGTTTTAATATAGAGTAATCTTCATTATTATATTCAAATTCATCTTCACTTAAATTTTAATATTATTAGTTATATGTTTATTATTCTTACTAGGTAACATCTTAAATTTCATTAATACTTTTATTTTATTAATTTAAAAGGCCTTAACCAAGATTTATCTACATTTTATTTATTTTTTATACAAAATATATAAATCCTATTTTTATTATATTTAAAAATGTTGATATTCTTATATGTTTAGTTATATTTTATTTAAGATATATATTTTTTATATTAAATTATTTCTTGAAATTTAAAAAACAACTATATATTATATCAATTTATTAAGATAAAAAATTAATATTATTCATAATTTAGAAATATATTTTTAAGATAATTTAATATATAGTATAAAAATTGATATTATACTTAATTATATGACGAAGTACATTTCAGAATAAGGTCTTAAAAATCTAAAAAAGTATTAATATTAATCAGGAGGATACACATTTTTTGATAACTTGCTTTAACCATGGTGGGAATTCATATTGTCTTTAGTTCCAATAGTAAAAAGAAACTTATAAACATATAATATAAACAGAATCAAATAAAAAGATAAAAAATATTAATATAATGATAAAATAATAAAAAAACAAAATTTTTAAAAGCATAAAAAAATAGAATAATAATAATAACAATATTAATGATATAAATTATAATAATAATAAATAAATAATAATAATAAAAGTGGGTTGCTCCAAACTTGATAACAATGATAGGATTTTTAATATAGATATTTGGAAACCTACTATACACAAAATACGATATATCATTTACTGAGAAGATTCCAAGTTGGGTATTTGTGTACAATGGAATAGCAATTTTCATTTACCAGACATTAGACGCAATAGACGGGAAATAAGCTAGACGAACAAGTTCATCCTCACCTTTAGGATAATTATTTGATCATGGTTTAGATACTTACTCAGTAGTATTCATAATAATTGGATTTTTCTAAGCCTTGAAGATTGAAAGAGATATAATTCCTTATATGATAATTTCTTCGATGGTGGGAACTTATCTAGCCAATTGGTCAGAATAGCATATTGGTAAAATGACCACCAAGGTAGGAAATATGGGAGTCACTGAAGTTTAGTTTTAGTTTATTATTATTTAGCTCATTACAGCTGTCTATGGTTAGTAAGTATGGTAGTTTTAGTTCTATCAATTCTCACTTGCTCATTGGTTATATTATTATTGTTTTTTTGTTTAAATTATCATGATTGTCTTTATTACTTTAAAGGCACTTTATTGTGCTAAGAGTAAGCTTAAGGCTATTTTTTAGGTTTTGCCTTGCTTTATTATTGTTCTTAATTTTCTCTTTTGGGTAAGATAGGATGCCTTTTAGGATAGACTAGTTATTCTATTGATGGTCTTTGGAACTATAATGTCCACTCAGTGTTGTAAGTTAATCATTTCTCATACTACTTAAGTTACTATCATCATTATTATTTTTATCAATATTATCATTATTTATATTATCATTATTATCAATATTATTATTATTATTATTATTATCATTATCATTATCATTATTATAAATATTATTATTATTTACATTTTATTTATTATCAATATTATTAATTTATTATTATAGACAGATTATTAAATCATATCCTTCAGTTTGGTATTCTATTGCCTATTTTCAGTTGCATTATTCCAATTGACTCAAAATGTTCATAAACACTATCTCTTTCTATTTTTTTCAATCTATACATTAATTCAAACATTTTAATATTTATATTCTATTTAAAAATAAATCACATAACATTTAGGCATCTATTTGTTTAGCTTGTCGAAGAAAAATAAAAAAGATTGAACTTATTTTTATATTTCATAATAATAAATTATAATATAATGTAATAATTTTTTATAATAATCAATTTTTTCTTATGATTAATATTGGCTTTTCATTTATTATTGTGAATTTAGCTTTTAAATAAATTATTGGAATGTGGTTCAACTCTGATTTCAACTGAATTTCATAGAAAGTATCTAATTCCAAATTTTTTACTTTTTCAGGATTCATAAGGCAGAATATTGCACTTTGTTAAAATTTAAAATTTCTATTATTTTTATACACTATAATATTCTGAATTTCATCATCTATTTTTATTGATTCGCAAATTTTATTATTATCAATTAAAATATTCTATAAATTATCCATGGATTTACCTAATATTATTCCTCTTATTTCTATCTTATCCAAATCTTATTATTGTATTTATTCAATTAATTCATGTTATTTTTATTACTCTTATTCTATTGCTTTTGCTTTTTCTTTCTCCTCAAATTCTTATACTAAGTTATCTAAGTTTAAATGTTCTAATCCTTTTTATTAGCTTTTTATGAGTCCAAAGAGATCCTTCAATTATTATTTTTATTTTTATTAAACTTCATTTTTACTCTATTCCTATTAAATTTCATTATCTTTTTATTATTATTTTATTTCTTATTATTATTGTTATTATTATTCCAATGATTATAATTATTTCTATATTTATGATATTTACTACTTCTATTATTATTACTACTATTACTATTACAGTGATTATGATTATTGTTATTATTATTAAGATATATTATTCTATAATGGTAAATTTTAATCTTAGTCTTTGTTAGGTTACTGTGATTATTAAGAAGGTAGTAAAGAAGTTGTTGGTTAGGATGAATCAGATGTATGTTAAGATTCAGAAGGGATTAAAAGTTCCTAATGATTTGATTATAATTCATTATTTGTCTAATCTTGAATTTATTAATGATCAGGATGTTCAATATGATTATAAGAGGGATGATCGATAATATTATCTGAATATTAATTAAGATTATGTTAATCAATAGGAAGAGTATCTTAAATAGGAGTGGCCTCTTAAATTAAAGAATCGATAAATTTCTCAGCCCTAGTAGGTTTATTATTATAAATAGCTTTAAGATTATCCTCCCTAGTAATTAACTTCTGAATTTATTTATTAGCAAGAGGACATGTAAGATTATTTTTGGTAAGATCTATAATTAATTGATGAGTTTAATTATCTTAATTCAGAGTTTATTTGAATTCATGAGCTTAATAAGGTTTGAAGGCAGGACTTCCTATTAGAATATAAGGGTATAAAGAGTCCGATTATGATTGCAAATAAGATAACAATGAGTCTCCTCCTAACAAAGATACTAAAGCATCTAGTTCTAACCATAAAAGGTCAGAGTTCACTTATTCATCGTAGGAGTAATACTCACCATATGAGATTAGTATGAATAAAGGAATACCTATGTTAGTTTAAGGATTGCTCACATATTATTTTATCATGTTGTTTAAACTCATTAGTTAGGACTTGTATTTATAATATAATTATACATTAATATATATTATATTAATCGCAATACCTTGTCTTCAAGTATGTCATAAAGCCCGTCAAATATTTTCACATACTTATTCTCTTTAGCTGCATATTTACATGATAATATAACAAATCTAATTCCATTTTTAGTGTCTTTTTCTAAAATAACTTTTCCCTCAATAGAAATTTATCTTCCATGAAGAGGATGAGTGCGAATATAAAGATAGTTGTTTGTGCAATGAGGAAATAGGGAACATAAATTATAAGTGACTTTTAATACATCATTAGAATAAGTATAATAACCATTATTAACATAAAGACCCTTTTTTCCTACCATTATATAATTTAAATTTTCAAGTTGATCTGACACTTTAGTTAAGTCTTCAATTCCCATTTCATAAAAGAGATGTTGCAAAGAAGATTATCTAATATCTGAGAACCAACTAAAGTGTTAATGTTAAATAATGATGATAATATCATTATTATCAAATAATTGAATGAAGTTATTTAATAATTGTAAGTGCATTTTATTATTAGGAGTGATAAATTAATGAGAGATGAGTTTCCTATTACAATTCCTAGTAATCCTAATTAAGAGTAAGCCTGGCTGATCAAGTGTAAGATAATGATTTTGATAGAGGAAAGTAGACTTGGTGAGTTTGTCTGAGATGATGTTAAGAGTACAAGCGAAGGGCGAGGTGGATGGATGGAGATTTAGAGGAGGTAGATCGAATAGAAATTAAAGGATTTAAATCGGTTTATCTTTTATCAGGTCTAGAGCTTAATGCACTGCTGTCCGTTCTAACATATTAGACAGTTCATTTAGCATCTATTGAAGACTCTGTTTGTATTCTTATAATTCTTTATTCTGCTTTAAACTATCTCCTGTCCTCTTTAAAGTTGCTACCATCAGTCTACATCCATATCCACATTTATCTTCAACTTATTACTATTATTATTACTATTATTATTATTATTACTATTACTATTAACATTATGATTCACCTTTTATATTCACACTATCCCCTTCTTTTATTTGCATGTTATCTTCACTATTAGTCCCACTACCAAAATATCCTATAAATCCTATTTCAACATTTTTCTTAATTTAATCCTTTAAATATTATTAATAATTTTCTTGTAGTTTTTCATTGATCCCTAATTTAACTAATAAATTTATTAGTTCTAAATCAGCACTTTCCATCCAATTTCCATTACTTACTAATGCTACTTTTAAATTACCCTTCAAGTTTTACAAAACATATTTAAGTCTATTCAGCTCTTTGATACTCTATTCTTCATTATAATCTAAATAATTTCCTGTTTATTTATTGAAATATTAATATTTTTAATCATTAGGATTGCAAATTTAAAATTGTTTTATAAATACTATCTCCTGTCTCATACTTTAAGATATTATTGGATTCATTTATAAATACATACTTACTTCTGGCTAACTTTACATTAATTTTAAACCTCTTTCATAAATCTACTCAATATTCAGTTAATTTAAATCTTCTTCTTGTTTGACATTAAATTACTCTAATATTTTTTACATAATTTGCTATCCATTATCTTTAAAATTAAATTGCTTTTTAACTCTGTCTATATCTGCTTTTTGAACAATAAAACTTTAATTAAGAACATCAAGAGTACTAGTTTCAAATATTTTGAGTAATTCCATTTAAAAATAAGTTTAATTAGTATTGTTATTCTCTGTTTGAAGATTGAATGATTTTTTAGAGAAGAGTGTTGACAAGTAATTGTGAATTCTGAATGAAGAAATAGAGAGATACCTGTAATTATTTCTGTTAAATACTTTTTGGAAAATATTATTATCCTGAATGTATTTTTCCAGATCCTTCTTGCTTTTTTCATTGCTGTTTGATTCTTTTACTAATATTAAACCACTTTTCTCATCTATCATTCCTTCTTCTAAAGCCTTTACACAGACTTTGTCCTCATCTGAAAGGAAATATTGATCTTTCTTTTGTTTAGTTAATAATATTCGAGGATCTAATATCTCCAAATTACAATCTAAAGCACACTCAATTAATGCTATTTTGCTCTTCTTATATATTGTAGAAGAGTCTAGTATTTTTAGCAATTCTTTTTTCTTTTAAAAACAGTTTATTTATATTTTTGTCAATTGGTTTTCCATTGCTATTTTCACATCTTCACTGCTATTTTTCAATAATTTTAACTAGATTTCATCTATTTATTCCTGCTTTTTAGAGCATTCATCAAAAAGTACTACATTTATTCCACACTATTTTGAAGATATTACTAATTCATTTTTATACTTTATATAAGAATAATCATTGCTATCTTAAATATTATAAAAACCTTTTATTTCTATTTCATTAACTTTATTTTAAATTTTTTCAGAGCTATCTATTTAAGATAATATTTTCTGTTTAAATTATATTTTAATTTTATCATCTATTAATTATTATTATTAAATGTTTAAATTATTATTTTCGAATTCATTTTATTTTATTTGATTTATTAATAAGATTTCATCTAATTAATTTTATTTAGGTTTTAAATTATTATCATTATTTTATTATGTTTAGTTATTTATTTATTTTTAATTATAAACCTTTTAATTTATAAATTCTTATTACAATTTATATTGATCATTTAATAAGTTTTAATTCTATATTATTAAGTTTAATTGTTCTTATAATTATTGATAATTATCTTTTATAGAAATATTATTTACTCCTTGAATAGATTTTTTTTCTTTTTAATATTAATCCATATTTTAATTAAAATTATCATTTTTAAGTTCTTTATTTAAAAAATTTGAATTTTTAATAGTCTGATTTAATTATATATCATTCTTTGATTAGTTTAAATAAATCTATTAGTTTTTTTTTAATTGATCAAATTAATTATATCTAGTATAGTTATTAAGATAAAAGTGACAAAATTATAATAATTTCTATAATAATTATTAAGAATTTATATATTTCTATTAAATCAAAGAGCATATTTATTATTTATGATAATTTATGATCTTATCATGTTTATTATGCTCAAATAATAAAACTAAATTTTACTACTTTTTTTTATCTTCTATTAATAATTATATTTATTTTTCATCAATTTATTAAAACTAACTTTATATCTATTTTTATTATTTAAATTATTATTTTATTTTTAAATTTTAATTAGATTATTAAATTAGATTAGTTTAATTAAATAGAGTTTATGTTTAATTTAAAGCAATTTAATTTAATTTTAATATTGATTAATTTGATAAATTATAAGTAGATAGATTTAAATTATTTGAATGATTATTTTACAACTATGTTAAATTATTTTATACTGGTTATTAAGATATTGTTAATGATTTAGATTAGTTTTAATTATTTAAGAGTTCCTCTTCATAATCAATATATTGCTTCTACTTTTTCCTGAGTAGAGTTTAAAACTAATATTTAAGTTAAGTTTAAACCATTTCCATTACTGAAAAAGAAAAGGAAAGATTGCCTTAGAAACTCGACTCAGGAGTGACTTTGAGAATTGTCTAATTCAAAAAATTTATTAAAATTATTCCATGTTTTCTGCCATATTTTTTATCTCAGAAAACTTCCATTTAACTTAAATGTTTCTCCTTAAAAAATTATTAAAGTTCATTATTTTCTAAACAATCTTCCCAATCATCTATAGAAATCATTATGTTTATCAATTTATTATTTTGAATGAAATTTTTTTACATTAATTCAGCACAATTTTTATTTATTTAAATTTTATTTTAACTTAAAAAATTAAAAGGAGGAATCGGATTAAATTAAAGAAATTATATACCTGTTAATTCATCATTTTCTAAAATACTTTCATTACTTTTTATTAATTTTAATTTGTACTTCAAATTTTTATTATTCGTATATTCATTTATTTTTATATCTATCACTTAGTTTATTATTATTTAATATACAATTTAAAATAATAACAACTACTATTTAATATACTTCATTTTATATATTAATTATTCTCTTAAATTACAATATATATATATATAATCACACTTTTATTATAGTTATTCCTAATTTATTATAATAATCTTATTCCTTTTATTCTAAATCTAGTTTTATATTGTTATCTATTATTATTTCTATTTTTTAGATTTACGGATTTCTTTATGCTTCCTACTCTTTATTTTCTATTTTTAAGAGCTGTGTATAATTAAAGTTAAGATTATTTTAAATATTAAATATAAAATCGATGAATTAAAAAAATATAACTTTTTATGAAACAATAAATTAAGGGTTATTAAAATTAACTTGTGAGTTTTTAAAAAATAAGGTTTAAATATGAGTACTTTATAATTCAATATCAGAATCGGAAATATAGATTTAAGAATTAAAATTTAAAAGTTAAATATTTTATAAAAGTGTTTTAAAAGTATGAAATGAATTAAAGTCAAGAATAAAATCATAATAGAGTTATTTAGACTATAATTGAAATGAATTGATTGTATTAAATTTAAGAGAAGGGATTAATTTGGAATAGGATTAGAGTAATTCTGAGTGGAATTGAGAATCGGCTAAAATATCAATTTAACAATTATGAAAATTCATAATCTGAGTTAAAATAAGCACATGTTTCAAAAAAGGATCTAAAATTAATACTTTAGAGTGAGTTCTTAATTATCGACTTGGATTGTAAATTGTATTGTAAATAATAGATGATTGCGATATCATAATTAATTAATGAATATCTTTTATTAGGTCATTACTTCCATTTTAATTTTAATATATCTAGTCTCCATTTATTCTTGCTATTAGATTACCCTTTTTATTAACATATATTTCATCTCCATCTTCCATTATTATTAGAACTCATTCATCTTTTTTAAATTTATTTATCATAAATCCTTCTTTCAATATATTACCTAATCCAAATTCAAAATCTATTCTCTATTTTTAATCCCTTTAAATCATTTTATTTTATATTTTAGGAATCATGAATTCAATTTATATTTTGTATTTGTATTTTAAATTCTTCTTTTCTTTTTACATATTAAATTTTAAATAAAATTTATAAATAATTTCTATTATTTTTTTATAATTTTATTATTATATATAAATTATCTTTTAATATTTAATTTTATTTTTATTTAATTAATTTATAAAGGACATTAAACCTCCTAATAATTTTGAATGTTTTTTAAATTTAATTCTAATACAGATAAACTAGAATAAGATTTATTAAAATTAAATGGAGATGGATATATGATTTTATATTACGAATTAAATTTTCCTGTAGTTTCTAATAGAGATTTTCTTGTCTTTTATAGATTCAATAAATAAGTTTCTGAAAGTGAAACTATGTATATGATGAAAGGATTAG
>Ga0315908_10003054_pt1 | contig 12115 bp, 9 predicted proteins | sample LakEriMetagenome_12_FD_203520 | JGI IMG/M metagenome (GOLD analysis project Ga0315908, IMG submission 203520) | Freshwater fungal communities from buoy surface, Lake Erie, Ohio, United States - Buoy 4 MA124 | ecosystem: Environmental > Aquatic > Freshwater > Lake > Lake biofilm | place: USA...
GGAGCCAAACGCGCCGCAGATATGCTGCGTGGACCCGAGAACAGCAGCGTCAAATTGGTGATCTCATCGGGAGGTGACCAAAGCGTTGCGATCGACGTGGTCCGAAGACGCGTCGAAATCCCCAGTGTCTCGTCGGCTGAAATGCGAAACGGACAAATCGGCTACATCCGGATCACCAACTTTCAAAAGACCACGGTCAACGAGGTCAGCCGCGCTCTGTTTGACCTCTCGAGCCAAGGAATGAAGTCCTTGGTCATCGACCTGAGGCGAAATCCCGGAGGGCTCCTCGAGTCGGCCGTCGAACTGGCCGACTACTTTATCGTCCGAGGTGGGATCGTCTCGACACGCGGTCGGAACACTTCGGAAAACCGAAACTACACCGCCCATGCCGCAGGGACTTGGGATATGCCATTGGTCGTCCTGATCGATGCGGAGAGCGCAAGCGCCAGCGAGATCTTCGCAGGTGCGATTCGAGATCACGATCGAGGTTACATCGTCGGTCAGATTTCTTACGGAAAAGGAAGCGTCCAGGGGGTATTCCCCAGCGAGCGAGGGATCGGTGGATTGCGATTGACCGTAAGCCGATTTTATTCGCCCAGTGGGACAGCCATTAGCCAGCGAGGAATCACCCCGCACGTGATGGTTCCTGAGGAGCCCGACGCGACCCCGACGACACTCGTGGCCTTGAAGCCGCCGGTCGAATTGATCCCGAGCGAGGGGATTGCAGGCAGCACCGAGACCGGTGCGAATCTGACGGCCCAGCGGCCGGTTCTGCAACCTGCTTCGGAACCCGCTGCGGCCGGGAAGCCCGACCGGGTCTTGGAAAAAGGCCTTGAAATTGCGGGCCAGATCGGTGCTGGCCGGGCTCGCTAAGGTCAGCGAATTAGCCGTAGCCGAAAACGCCTCAAAACATCACAATTGAGGCATGTTCAGAAAATTCCTTCGCTCCAAAATTCACCGCGCAACGGTCACGCAAGCAGACTTGCACTACGAAGGCTCGTTGACGATCCCTCCGGACTTGATGCTCGCCGCAGGCATCGCACCCTTCGAGTCTGTCCATGTGTGGGATGTCACGCGAGGAACCCGCCTCGAGACCTACGCCATCCTTGGAGAACAAGGCTCGAGCGATGTGTGCATCAACGGAGCTGCAGCTCATTTGGTCCGACCCGGCGACGTGATCATCATCGCAACCTTTGGGTTGATCGCAGAGACGCAAAACGAGGTCCGCGTGCCGGAGCCCAAGGTCGTTTTTGTCGATGCCAACAATCGCATCACCCACACAGGCCGCGAGGTACCTGGTCCACGCCGCCGAGGGCTCGACGATGCGCCTGTAGACGACTGCTGTTAGCGTCCAACCCTTAGTCCCAAAGGTCCCCATGATGCTCGAGCGCGTTTTAGAACCTGAAGTCATGAACGATCTGCAAGAAGCGATCGAGTACCACGACATGGACTTCACAGAAGTCAATCGTGCCTTTGTTCGGGATCTGCTAGCCTTCGCCTCCCAAGAGGATCGAACCCTCGGTCGCGACATCCTCGATCTCGGGACCGGTACGGCGAGAATTCCAGTCGAGTTGTGCTTGCAAGCCCCCAGCCTTCGGGTGATGGCAGCCGACGCGTCGAGCGAAATGCTCGAACTGGCGCGCTACCATATCGAAATCAATCACATGCTCGATCGGATCCAACTCCATCGGACCGATGCGAAGAAGCTGGTTTTTGGCCCCAGCTTTTTCGATGCCGTCATCAGCAACTCCCTCGTGCACCATCTACCCCAAAGCGAGGCTTTCTTTGCAGAAGCACTCCGTGTGCTCAGACCAGGAGGTCTCCTCTTTGTCCGGGATCTGTTTCGCCCAGCGAGCCAGGAACAAGTCGAATCGCTCGTCGCGCAGCATGCAGGAAACGAAAGTCCTAGGTCCCAACAACTGTTTCGTCAAAGCCTCCAAGCAGCGTTGACCACCGAGGAACTCGCTAAAATACTCGCAGCACTCGGTGTCGATGCCTCGTGCATCCAAATGACCAGCGATCGACACTGGACATTGTCCTATCGAAAACCCGCTTAAGTCACACCGCGGTTTGGGTCCGTATCGATCGAAGCCGTTCTGAGGCGATCCAAGCCTATTCAAGCCTATTCAAAGAGCCCAAGGCAGATTCATCATGGAACAGCAATACCTCGAACTCTTGCAACGGATTTTGGATCGCGGAGATGCCAAATCCGATCGGACCGGCACGGGCACCCGCAGCCTCTTCGGGGCTCAGATGCGGTTCTCGCTCGAGGACTCCTTTCCATTGCTTACGACCAAACGGATTTCGTTTCGCTTTATCGCTTACGAGCTGTTTTGGTTTTTGAGAGGCGAGACCAACATCGAGTATCTCAAGAAGCACAACGTGACGATTTGGGACGAGTGGGCAGACGACCACGGAGAGCTCGGACCTGTCTACGGCAAGCAATGGCGGTCCTGGGAATGCCCCGACGGAAAAACGATCGATCAGATCAGCCAAGTGCAGGAATCAATCCGTCATAACCCCGATTCCCGTAGGCTCATCGTCAGCGCTTGGAACGTGGCCGACATCGATAGGATGAAGCTACCGCCATGCCATACCTTGTTCCAGTTCTACGTCTCCAAAGGCCGACTCAGTTGCCAGCTCTACCAACGCAGCGCCGATATGTTTTTAGGGGTTCCCTACAATATCGCCTCATATAGCCTCCTGACGATTTTGCTAGCAAAATCCACCGGTTTGGTGCCTGGCGAGTTTGTCCATACGCTAGGAGATGCTCATATTTACGATACCCATCTTGAGCAGTGCCATGAGCAATTGTCGCGGAGTCCCAAGCCGTTTCCGAGTTTGAAGGTACGGACCGATAGGGATTCTGTCTTGGAGTATGGCTGGGAGGATCTGGAGCTTGTCGGATACGATCCTCATCCGGCGATCGCCGCTGAGGTGGCCGTCTAAGCTCGGTCAGCGTCCCCAACTTACCGCCAAGTTCGCCAAGTTCGCCAAGTCCACAAGCTAGGCAAGAAGCTCCTATTGTGCTGGATCTGGAAATTTTGAAGAATCCCACCTGTGGCTTTCGTTTTGCCCCAGCTTGCCCCAGCTTGCCCCAGCTTGCCCCAGCGCCCAGCCTAGGAAAGGATTCCTTATGCTTCCAGATGATCAGCCCCTTGAGAAGAATGTCTGGATGCGTCGGCGTTGGCTGTTGGGACTGGTTTCCCTCGGGCCCCTTGCGACCGGTTGCCGTGGCTACCAATATGGGCACATCGTCAAACCAACAGCAAGCGACATGGTCGGAAGTCACGAGGCCGGTTCAGAGGTCTTCCACCCTCTGGTCGATGAATCGGTCGGAAAACTCCTTGCCAAGCAGCAAGAGCAGTGCTTAATAGGCCCGGATGGCTCTCCACAAAAGAAGACGATTTGCTTTGTTTGTGTCGAGAACAAAATGTCCGAAGACATCGGGGATTTCAAGGATCAGCTCTACGAGCAAATCGACAGCAAGATCCTCGAATCCGACGTCTTCCAGCCCGTGAGTCGACGCATGGTCGATGCGGCTTTGCACGAAACCCGATTGCGTCCGGATGCTCTGATGGTGCCTGATAACATGAACCTCTTTACGGCTGTTCTTCAGCGACAAGGCGCACCGATCGATTACCTGCTCTATGCCAAGCTCACCAGCGGTACGACCCAACGCAATAGCTCGAAGCAGCGCGACTATTTGCTGACGCTTGAACTGACCAATGTCCACACGGGCATCTATTCCAAAGAATCGGCTGAGATCCGAAAGGGTTACCACAAAACAGCTCTCGGTAGCGTTTGGAATTACAACCCGCTCAAATGAACCCGCCGCGATTCGATGTGTCGCTGCGCGCGACCCTAGGCTTGCTGCTATGCCTGATGCTAGGCTTGGTTTCAAGCATCGGCTGCTCGACGCATGCCAAGCGTGTGTCGCTATCCCGTTCTCTTTTCTATGATGGCCAACTCGAAGCCTGCCGCGATCGGCTCGAGAAGCTTCACAAGAGCCATCGTCAGGATCGCGATGTGACCAATCTCGACCTTGCTGTTGTCGATCTGCTCGATGGGCGAACAGAGCAAGCCGAATCGCGACTCAAAGCGGTACGAGATCGTTTCGATCGCCTCGAGCAGGAATCGCTCAGCGAAAAAACACTTGCGATGTGGACCGATGATACGGCGCGCTCCTATGCCGGTGAGGACTACGAAAAAATCCTAATCCGCGTTTACTTGGCACTCGCGAATCTGATGAGAGATGGCATCGATGCCGAAAGCTATACGCTCCAAATCCAAGACAAACACGAAGCGGTCATGCAAAAGCTCTGGGGGGAAACGCCCGTCGATACGAACTCCAAAAAATTCACTGGGCTGCCCATCGGATTCTACCTGCGCGGGATGCTTCGAGAGCAAACCCATCTGGATTACGATGACGCGCAGAGGAGTTACTCTCAGGTCGCCGAGTTGTTGCCGGCTTGCCAAGCGATCCAAGGGGATATCCAGCGGGTCACCCAGGGCGTCCACTCCGAGTCCGGCAACGGTGTACTCTATGTCTTTGCCATGGTCGGGCGCGGACCTTATAAAATCGAATCGGTCGAACAGCCCACCAGCGATGCTCTGCTGATCGCCGACCGAATCATCTCCGCTGTCGGGCCTTATAAGCTCCCTCCGACGATCGCTCCGATCAAGGTCCCCAAGGTCACCGTCCCCGATTCGGACATCGAGGGGGTCCGAGTTACGGTCCAAGACCAAGCTGTGGGTTCGACCGTTTCGATTGCCGATATCGATCAACTGGCTCTGGAGACTTCTCAGGCCGCTCGCAACCAACTCATCGCACGAGCCGTCGCGCGTCGGGTGATCAAGAAAGCGACTGTCGCCGCAGTCAAACAGCAAACCTCCTCGAACGGCTTGACCTCCCTGGGCCTCGATGCGGCTGGAGTGGCATGGGAAGCTCTTGAATCGGCCGACACACGTTGCTGGGGTTTGCTACCTCGAAGCATTCAAGTCCTGCGAATCGAACTACCTGCGGGGTCCCACTGGCTATCGCTGGCACCGGAGTACCTTGGCCAAATCGGGCGGACCGATACCCGACGGCAAGTTTCGATTGTCGACGGACGGAATACTTATGTGATCGGCTGGTTCCCCGACACATTCACACCGCCGCGCGTTTTAACTTCGTTGCATTGAACCCATAGTGTTGCATCGAATGCAGAGACTGCTTCATCGCATTAGGATTTGGCAAGCAGTTCTCGGATCACATGGCCATGCACATCGGTCAATCGACGTTCGATACCATTGTGATAGAAGGTCAGTCGCTCGTGATCGATCCCCAATAGATGCAATGCAGTGGCGTGAAGATCATAGCAGTAAGTCGGATTCTCGGCCGCTTGGAAACCCATCGGATCGCTGCTGCCATAGCTCGATCCACCGCGCACGCCACCGCCGGCCATCCATGCGGTGAAAGCACCTGGATTGTGGTCTCTTCCCTTTTGCGACCCTTGCATAAAAGGCTGCCTTCCAAATTCGCTTGTGCAGATCACTAAAGTCGAATCGAGCAATCCTCGAGTCTTGAGATCTTCGATCAAGGCTGACGCGCCGGTATCGAGGATGCGTCCCCAGTAACCATGATCGCGCACGATATCTTCATGGGAGTCCCAGTTGGGTCGAATCGCTTTTTGCGATGTGTTCTCAGCCCCGCAGAAAATTTGAACGAATCGTACGCCTCGTTCGACCAACCTTCGTGCCAACAAACACTGCTGTCCGAAGGGCCCGATATCAGGGTCTTCCAAAGCGTACATCGCTTGGGTCGCTGCGGTTTCCTTTTCCAGTTCGACGACCTCCGGGGCGCTCACTTGCAATTTGCCCGCGAGTTCAAAGGACGCAATCCGGGCTTCGAGCAGCGTATCTCCTGGACGCTCATTGGCGTGCTGGCGATTCCACTCCTGGAGCAACGACAACCCTTGTTCCTGAGCCTTGTGCGATAAACTCCTTGCTGGAAACAAGTCGCCGATGACCTCTTTGCCTGCCCCGATCTGCATGACGGTTCCTTGGTGAACTGCAGGTAGGAACCCTGCGCCCCAATTGATGATTCCGCCTGGAGGCAAGCCTCGCGAATCGGGCAATACCACAAATTCGGGTAGGTTGGAGGATTCACTTCCTAAGGCGTAGGTGACCCACGAGCCCATCGCTGGAAAGCCCGGCTGGATAAAGCCGCTGTTCATCATGAACATCGCCGGGCCATGCAGCGCCGATTTGCTTTTCATCGAATGGATGAAGGCCATCTGATCGACGCAGCGCGATAGCTTAGGGAATAAATCCGACATCCATAACCCAGACTCACCATGCTGTCGAAATGGCCAAAAGCTCTTGGCGTGCTTTCCGGCAACTCCAGCAAAGGTTTGTTTGCCAAGCTCGGGATCAAACGGGCTCCCGTCGAGTCGCTCAAGTTCCGGTTTGTAATCCCATGTATCGACGTGGCTTAAACCTCCTGGACAGAAGATTTCAATCACGCATTTGGCTTGGGGGCTATGATGCAACCCGCGATGCGAGCCTGCAGGATCCTTGCTTGCAGCTTGAGACTCTCGACCGAGGATCGCGCCGCAGGCGATCGCACCGAGTCCGGTTCCTAAGCCAGCGAGCCAATCGCGACGCGCAGAGCGCAGCACCGTGTTGTTTTGCGGGTTATCGAGCCTGAGTCCCTTAATCGACATAAACAAACTCGTTGGTGTTCAAGAGGATACGGCATAGATGAAATAAACCCGCCTCTTGAATTAATCGCGTGGCGCTTTGAATCTGCTCTTGTGTCGGGCGTCGAGCAAAAGCGATTCGGATTGCGCGCTCAGCTTGGGCCTGAGCATTCTCGCCTACTTCATATTTCAAGCGGGCAGCAAAGCGGTCGCTCTGCTGGAGGACAAATGCGTTATTGAGCGTCGCCAACGATTGGATCGCAGTCGTCGTGGTATTGCGAACGGGAGTCAAGGTTGCAGGATTGGGACAATCAAGGCTGGTCAAAAATGGATGCGGAGTGGTCCGAACCACGAATCGATAAATACTTCGACGAAACACCTCAGGTGTATCTAAAGCCAAGTGACGATACACAGGAGCATATTCCTCCTTGTACTCAAAATCGCGGTAGCCAGGGCCGTGCATCGTCGCGACCATCGCATCGGATACCGTCAAAATTGCATCGCGAAGCGATTCGGCATCCAAACGCCGAGGGTTTTGACGCCAAAGAAATCGATTGCCCGCATCCAGGCGAGCGGCTGGATTTTCAGCGTCAAACGAATGACGCTGGTAAGCGTCCGATAAGAGGATCATGCGATGCAAGCGCTTCAAAGAACCTTGACCGTGTTGCAATTCCAGGGCCAACCAGTCGAGAAGCTCCGGATGCGATGGCATCGCTCCCCCGAGCCCAAAATCGCTCGGCGTGGCGACGAGCCCCTTTGCAAAATGATGATGCCATAACCGATTGACCATTACTCTCGGTGGTAGCGGGTTGTCTGCCGAAGTGAGCCACTGTGCCAATGCGATGCGTCGCTGTGCATCGGTCGATTGGCTATCGAGCGTGGCGATCGATGCGAGACTTGGCCCCACGCATGCCACCGCACCTGGCGATACGACTTCGCGGGTCTCCTGGATATCGCCCCGATGGAGTCGGCGTATCTCGGCTGGGGCTTGGGTCACGATCCCATAGACTCGCCGAGCTTGGGGCAAGGAATCCAATTCCTTTTGAATCGTTGCGGATTCGGATCTGAGCGTCTCGATTCGCTTGGACTTCTCGTCGGACTCCCCTCGATGCAGAGGCGCGATCGACGCATCGATGAAACAGACCTGATCATGACTGATCCCATTCCCGCCGTCGGTTGCGATCAAGGTCAGCAAGGAGTCGCTCTGGGGAAGCACGTGACGGATGCTCTGGAGTCCGTCATCTCTTCCCAATCCCTTGAATCGATACACGATTTGGCCATCGACCAAGACATAAACGTCGGCTCCTCGCTTAGGCGTTTGACCGAAGTATCCAACCATCGCCGTGAAGACCAAAGGCTCCTTGGGAGCCGTTTTGGATTCCGGCCCCGTCGTCGCCACGGGCTCTTTCTGGGGCAGGATTCGGTGTTGAAGAAGTTCCCGTTCGATTAGCTCCTGACGCAGTGTAAAAGTGATTCCTGAATTTGCGTGGAGCGAGAGCATGCTGTGGCTTGGCCGCATGCATTCGATTCCATCGAGGCTGGTCGAAAACTGCGAGTTGACAGGACCATTGCGGATCGCATCCCAAACCTTACCACCCGTCGACGGGATTGATTCAGCCAAGGTTCCTGCTTGGGAAATTTTCAAGCTGCGAAGTGATCCGCCATCGGGTACGAAAACCGAATCGATCCAAGGATTGTTTGTTCGGTTCAAGCGGTTGGTTTCCACGCCATCGAGAAATCCTCTTTTGTCCTTCGCATCGCGCAGTGCTCCGGTGCTCGGATCGATGCCTGAATCCTCAGTTCCGGTGCCAAAGCCGTTTCCTCCCCCGACGATATCGGCAAGTGAAATCCCATGGCTCAAACCGAGCATCTCCAGGTCGATTGCCTGCTTGCGGTCCTTAAGTTCCTTTCGTGCCGCTTCGATCGACTCCGATTCCTTTTGGGAGATAGTCCGATCGCCCCGTCCGACCCCAGCAAAGATCGCGGTGATCCCATAATACTCTTCTTGACGAATCGGGTCGAGTTTATGGTGGTGGCACCGAGCGCAATGGATAGTGATTCCGCACATGCTCGTCATCACTTGGGCCACCATATCGTCCAGATCGTCGGCTCTTGCCAACCGTTTGATCATGGGGCTTGGTGTTTCAACTTGGCCAACAAAATCCCAAGGACCGACGGCTAAGAAACTCGATGCGATCGTCGAATCTGGATCGCTATCTGGAAGAACATCACCAGCGATTTGGTGTTGCAAAAAAGTGCTTAGGGGCAAGTCGCTGTTGAATGCATCGATGACCCAATCCCGGTAACGCCAAGCATGATCGCGTCGTTGATCGCGCTCGAAACCGTGCGTGTCGGCGTAATGGGCGATGTCCAACCAGTGCCTTGCCCATCGTTCTCCATACCGGGGCGATCCAAGAGTGCGATCGACCAATCGCTCCCATGCATCGGGCGAGCGATCTTCAACAAATTGATCGGACTCTTCTGGGGTTGGTGGAATACCCAGCACGTCGAAGCTCAATCGGCGGATTAGTATTTCGCGCGAGGCCCTGCCGAGCGGCTCGATGCCATGAGCCGACATAGCAACCGAAAGAAAACGATCGATGGGGTTGCCATCCTGCTGGCTGGTAACCGAGTTCGATGGGACCTGTGGATCTTGGAGTGATTGCCAAGCCCAATGGTTCAACCGAGGATCCTTCAGCGATCCGGATTCCCAAGTTCCATCGGCATCTATCCACTGCCGAATCGCTCCGATTTGGGCGTCATTTAAAGGCATTCCGGTCGGAGGCATCCGTGTTTCATCGCGAGCCATGATGCGTGCGAGCAGCAGGCTGTCTTGGCTGCGTCCAAAATCGACGGCTTTTCCAGACTCTCCACCGACGATCAGACCCTCACGATGATCCAGCCGCAGTCCCCCTTCTTGCACCTCCTGACCGTGGCACTCGATGCATCGGTCCCGAAAAACCTCTCTTGCTGTTGCTCCAAAATCCTGTGCTTTGTTTGTGGGTGGGAGCTCTTGGGCAATCGCATCGGCGGGCGTTAGCAACGCTGCTTCGAAAAATGCTGCTCCGAGGAATGCAGTTCTGGCAAAAGCGGATGAGATGTCATTTTTCTTAGGGGATCTGCTTCGAGTGCGCAGGGTTTGTCCAGCGGACCAAAGGAAGGCAAGCATAGTTTGACCATCGATTTAGGGAGACTGTAGCATAGGTTGATTATACCTTGCCAAGCCAACCGAGAGGGTTGCTCGATGGTTTTCCGTTTCTCTTTGTTTCCTCTGCTTGCTGCTTTAGCCTAGGACTGTTGCGATAGCCTAGGACTGGCGAACACCGGGGCGCTAATGTTGGTCCGACCAAACTCTATTTCAGGCGGAACCAAAACCGTTTATGACGGTTCGACATCGTAAGTCGGGGCTTTGACCCGCCTGTGAAGTCGTAGCAATCAACATGCACGGGTCGGAGCCCTCAAGCTACGTTGGACAAACCGTCGATCGAGACTTATTCGCTGCGATCCAGTTTTCACTCCAGTAGAAACTCGGGGACTGAACCCGAGTTTGTAGGTGCGTTTTGTAAGTGAGCTGTCTGGGGACAGTCCCCGGGTTTGTACGCATGTACCAAGAAGCACGCGGCCTTAATCGCGAAAAGCATTGAGTTTTGTTAAGACGAGGAGTCTCAAGTTGGCTTTGTCACCGCTTCCTTCGATTCGATCGAAAAGCACGACATAGGCTTTCATAGCATGGCGACCCGAGGACCATCCCAAAAAAAGAAAACGCACTCCGATTGGAGTGCGTTTCGAGAATTTTAATAGGAAGCAAGTAAAAGCTTACTTGCGACGGAATCGTCGACCTGCAAAACCTAAAGCACCGAGACCGAAAATTGCGATCGAGGCTGGCTCAGGGACGGGTGCAGCTGCAGTCGTGTCCATGCTCCAAGACGCATTGATCGATCCACCAAGATTCCGAGAGAAAGCGACTTGGAGAGTAGCACCCGTCAGTGATGTCGAATCACCCTCATAATGAGGATTGGTGCCTGGGGTGAAGATACCAGTGAAATCTAGCGTACGATTACCAGTGCCCGGACCAGCCACATTGCTACCCCCTTCAACGGTAACAGTACCGGTGAATGAACCGAAGGTTGGAGAGGTGAAAACATAGGCATCACCTACGGTCAAACCGAAGGCGTCGAAATTTTTAAGTCCAGCCCACACCATCGTGTTGGGTTCGGTAATTCCAAAGAATGCTCCATTTCGACTACCGGGAGTAGTGTTGTATATAAAATCGGTCACTGAAATCGGTACAGTTAGATCCCCATCGGTTGGGCTAAGCCCATTAAAAGAACCGGAAATCGAACCAGCACGATTATTCGAAAGCCAAGTACCAGCCACTGCATCGACGCAACTCATCGCCATCAATGCCAAACAAGCCAAACCAACGATAAAGCGTTTCATTCAATAATCTCCAGAGCAAGGGCTAAAAACTTTTATTAAATCTATTCGCGTCCTATGGCATCGCGCGCTGCCTTAGTGGATGGAATCGTTGCGTAGAAGCTTGAAAGAATCAACCCTTCGTTTTTCTTCAAATCGAGCCGCAATTCACCAGTGCGATAGCGTTTGGCCTTGCAATTGCAGTCTTTCCCACGCGTAGAGCTCATTTTTAAAGGAATTAACGATTGCACTGGAATGGTGGAAACAACCACTCATTTATTGACAGGATCTTCCTGTCTCATTGTGTCGTTGGTTCAGCAAGGCCAGTAACAGTCCGCGAGTTTTTATGCGTGAGTGGTGCCCGCAATTGGTTCCCGTAAGTCATGGCTTTGAGCCGCTTTTGAAGTCGCAGCAATCGACACGCACGGGTCGGAGCCCTCAAGCTACGTTGGATAAGCCGTCGATCGACACTTCTCCGCTGCGATCCGGTTTTCACTCCAGTAGAAATTCGGGGGCTGAACCCGGGGACAGTCCCTGGGTAGGTACGCGTGTTTTGTGGTGGATTAACTTGGGAAAGACTCGGGGACAGTCCCTGGGTATTTGCATGGGTTTTCCGAGTGATTTACTTGCTGAATGCCGCGAGCAGCAGGTCACAATCCAAACTCGCTCGACTGCCTTACGAGTGAGATTCATCGTCGGCGATCGTGAAATCACGAAAGGTTTTTTGTGCCAAATCCACCACCTCCCCCCCCTGTTTCTGCACAATGCATGCTCGGTCCCTAGGCGGAACGATTTGTGTTGATGCATTTGTTTATCAGTCAGGAGGGCTACTTCTATGTCTCGTAAAACCCGTGGCAGTTTGATAAACCCCAAAGAAGTCACCATTGTTCATGCCGTGGCAAAGACGGCCCGGAATCTGTTTCTTCTGGGCGAGGATTTCGCAACCAGCACCCGCAACTCACATCGCAAAGTTTGGATCGTCGATATCCTGGAATTCCAAAGCTCGCTCATGGCGA
>Ga0315908_10003055_pt1 | contig 12110 bp, 9 predicted proteins | sample LakEriMetagenome_12_FD_203520 | JGI IMG/M metagenome (GOLD analysis project Ga0315908, IMG submission 203520) | Freshwater fungal communities from buoy surface, Lake Erie, Ohio, United States - Buoy 4 MA124 | ecosystem: Environmental > Aquatic > Freshwater > Lake > Lake biofilm | place: USA...
AAGAACTTTACAGTTCCTTGAATTTGTGTGTCCATTTGTAAATTTGTAAATTGTAATTAAAGTGCAAAAGTAAGCATAAATAGCCCCCCTTCCAATTAATACTTGTTATTTGAAAAGTTAAAGTATCAAAACACAGTCATTTTAGGCTCAAAAAAACGAAATACTACTTAGTCCTCAATGCTTTGTATGCTAAGAAGCAACTTAGCAGCATGAGCACTGCAGCGAGCATAAAAGGTGCGCCGGGGAAATAAAAGGGTTTTATTGGCCCCGTAAAAAAGGCGAATAAATTGGACATCACTAATGGTCCAACAATAGAAGTAATACTTATGATACTAGTTAGTGAACCTTGGAGTTCACCCTGCTCGTTGGCTGGAACACTTCCTGAAATAATGGCTTGTAGGCCCGGACCAGAAATGCCGCCTAAGCAATAAGGAATTAAAAACAAAAACATCATCCAACTTTGTGATGCTAAACCAAATAAAACAAGTCCAATGGTATACAAACCTAAACCCACATATACACTTTTTTCATTGCCAATTTTCGGGTTCACGAACCTAACGAGTACGCCCTGTACTAGACTAACCAATACACCAACAACAGCAAGAGATATACCAATCATTTTGGGCGACCATTTAAATTTTTCGATATTAAAATAACTCCAATTACTTTGAACAGCATGCGAAGCCACATAAATTAAAAAGAACGAAACAATAAGTCCTGAAACTGCCGGGAACCTAGACAAGTTTTTTAAAGAACTTATAGGGTTTGCACGCCTCCAATCAAAAGCTCTTCTATTAGAAGCATCCAACGATTCTGGTAAAACAAAATAACCGTATGCAGCATTTAAAAGTGCAAGGCCGGCAGCTACTAAAAATGGAATACGTGGACCCATTTCTCCAAGTAATCCACCAATCATTGGACCAACTATAAAACCAAGTCCAAAAGCTGCACCAATCATACCAAAATTTTGTGCGCGTGTCTCGGGGGTACTAATATCTGCGATATAGGCAGATGCGGTTGTCATACTTGCACCTGTTATGCCTGCAATAATTCGTCCAACAAATAACCACCCAATAGTTGGTGCAAAAGCAAGAAGTACATAATCAAGACCAAACCCGAGTAATGAAAAAAGCAGAACGGGACGTCGTCCATATTTGTCACTTAAATTTCCAAGTACTGGTGCAAACAAAAATTGCATCACGGCATACGCAAAGGTAAGCAACCCTCCAATCAGTGCAACTTTACTGATATCGGTGGTGTGCAGCAAGTCTTCAATTAGTTTAGGAACAACTGGGATAATTAATCCAAGCCCAGTTACATCAATTAACAAAGTGATAAATATAAACCCAATTGCTGCTTTACGATTTTTTATCATGTGTTCCAATTATTGTGCCTTACAAAAAAAAGCTTTTTAACTGGTACTATCAAATAGAAAAAGGGGCGCTCATGCGCCCCCCTCATTTCCCTATGTTAACCTTGCTTATTATTTTTTTAGTTCAATAACACCTAAGCTTGTTGTTTTAGGTTGTACTACTACTACATTATTAATAATGGTATCTCTGTATCCATTTGATGCTTTTACCAATAACTTGTAAGTACCATCTTTTAAACCACGCATTTTAAATTCACCTTCTTTATTTGGAAGTGCGTAGGCGGTATCTGTGTTGTTGAATAGTGTTAGCAATGCTTTTGCATCTCTAGGTTTTACCTTACCTGCAACACTTGCTGTATTTTTTTCTACAAATGTGTGCATCACAGGAATCAGGTAAAAGCGGCCATTTGCCTCAATAATGGAACGGCTTACATCAAAATCTAACCAAAGTCTATGACGGCGGCTAGAAAACTCTTCTAACTCTTTGCCTCCTAATTTTATAGTAATGAATGCTGGCAAATTTGATGCCAGGTTAAGCGGGTAGGATACACTATCCTTTACCACAGAATTGTTGGTTCCTAATTCGATACGAATAAGTCTAACAGCTCCTTTTGGAACATTTGCAGAAGTCAACAAAGTATCCAGTCCATTTCGAAACTTTAAAATATCGTACACCCCTGCTTTAATAGGCATACTTGTCCAAACCAATCCAGAATCTTTACGACTATTTCTATTGGAAGCGATATGATCCCAATTACAGGTGTCTCGCCTGCGTGAGCCTTCCCTTGCCGTATCAATTACAACCTGCAGTGATTTAATGTCGATAAATACATTGTTGTAATCTCCGGGCCCATCGGTTAAGAGTAGGTTAAGCTCCTGAACACCAGATCCATTTTCAAATGATGTTGACTTGTTACAAGCTACTGCAACAAATGAAACGATGGCAACTAAAGTCGCTGCAAAAAATTGAGGGGATTTTTTCATGGTATTAATAATTTGATTTGAAGAGTAAGAACCAAATTTATTACGATGGTTTAATAACGTTATGTTAAAGACCTTAGTTAGTCAGCTAACATTATGTTAAAGCATTAATTTGAAAAAACGACCACCCCATCAAAGACATCTACAAGTACGGGCTTTGTTTTATCCACCTCTCCTGCGAGTATTTTTTTACTTAATGCATTTACAATTAATTTTTGAATGAGTCTTTTTAATGGCCTCGCCCCCATTTGAGGATCAAACCCTTGCTCTGCCAAAAACTCTAATAAATAATCAGAATATTGAAGCGTAATACCTGAAAGTGCCACCATTTTTTGAAGCCCTTGCAATTGAATTTTTACAATGCCAAGTATTTGCTTTTTCAAGAGCGGGCTAAACATAATAATTTCATCTACCCTATTTAAAAATTCGGGACGGATAGTTTGCCTCAATAATTCCATCACTTGGGTTTTTGCTTTATCCGTAACTTCTTCAATATTTTTTTCCGTTACTTTTTCAAAAGCATCTTGTATGAGATGACTACCCATATTACTTGTCATAATAATAATGGTGTTTTTAAAATTCACTTTACGGCCTTTGTTATCCGTTAAATGACCATCATCCAATACTTGAAGTAATATATTCCAGACATCGGAGTGCGCTTTTTCAATTTCATCAAGTAACACAACACTATATGGTTTGCGTCTAACCGCTTCCGTTAATTGACCACCCTCATCATAACCCACATAACCCGGAGGCGCTCCCACAAGGCGTGACACCGAATGTTTTTCTTGGTATTCACTCATGTCGATACGCGTCATGAGTTGTTCGTCATCAAACAAATAATCGGCTAGTGCTTTTGCAAGTTCTGTTTTACCTACACCCGTTGTACCTAAAAATATAAATGAACCAATGGGCTTTTTAGGATCTTGAAGTCCTGCTCTACTTCTTCTAATAGCGTCCGAAACAGCTGCTATAGCTTCTTCTTGACCTACTACCCGGTTGTGTAGTTCATCTTCTAGGTGGAGTAATTTCTCACGATCCGACTGCAACATTTTACTGACCGGAATACCCGTTGCTTTAGCTACACTTTGTGCAATATCATCGGCATCCACCTCTTCTTTCATAAGTCTACTTCCGTTTTCACTGATGGTGCCAAGTTGCGTATTTAAAGTTTCAATTAGGGCTTCCTGGTCCTTAATTTTACCATACCTAATTTCAGCAACTTTACCATAATCACCATTACGCTCAGCTTGTTCGGCTTCTAGTTTATACCCGTCTATAAAAGTTTTAGCTTGTTGAATTTTTTCTACGACTTCTTTTTCTTCCTGCCACTTTGCTTTTAAAGTATCACGCTCTACCGATAAATTGCTAATTTCTACGTTGAGTTCCTTTAGTTTTTCTTCATCATTTTCTCTTTTGATGGCTTCACGCTCAATTTCTAATTGTCGAATTTGACGCTCGAGTGTGTCTAGCTCTTCGGGCATAGAATTCATTTCAAGCCTTAACTTGGCTGCACTTTCGTCAATTAAATCGATGGCTTTATCCGGTAAAAACCGGTCAGTAACATAACGGTTAGAAAGCTCAACGGCTGCAATAATCGCTTCGTCTTTGATACGCACGTGGTGGTGGGTTTCGTATCGGTCTTTTAAACCACGTAAAATAGAAATAGCATCTTCTACACTAGGCTCATCAATCATTACTTTTTGGAACCTACGTTCTAACGCTTTGTCTTTTTCAAAATACTTCTGGTACTCACTTAACGTGGTAGCACCTATGGCCCTAAGTTCACCTCTTGCAAGTGCTGGCTTTAAAATATTAGCGGCGTCCATCGCACCATCGCCTCCACCTGCGCCAACGAGCGTATGTATTTCATCAATAAATAAAATAATTTCTCCATCACTTTCTGCCACTTCTTTTACAACGCCTTTTAAACGCTCTTCAAACTCACCTTTGTATTTAGCGCCCGCAATTAAAAGTCCCATATCTAGTGTATAGATAATTTTTGACTTTAAATTTTCTGGGACATCGCCATTTACAATGCGCATGGCAAGGCCTTCTGCAATGGCTGTTTTACCCACACCAGGCTCACCCACTAAAAGTGGATTGTTTTTACTTCTTCTAGACAAAATATGCAGTGTTCTTCTGATCTCTTCATCTCTACCAATGACCGGATCAAGTTTACCAGAGCGCGCTGCTTCATTTAAATTAATCGCATACTTTTTAAGCACATTAAATTGTGTGTCTTGGGTTTGCGAACTAATTTTTTCGCCTTTACGTAGTTCCTTAATCGCAGCTACCAATCCTTTTTCATTCAAGCCTGCATCTTTCAACGTTTTTGCGGAGCTGTCATTCACATGGAGTAATCCTAAAAGTAAATGCTCTGGACTGATAAATTCGTCTCCAAATGTTGCAAGCATGCTATTGGCTTTTAAGAGCGCCGTATTTAGGTCTCTTCCAATTTGCGCACCAGGCTCGGCACCTTGCACTTTAGGAAGCTTAGCCATGGCCTCCGTAACTTTACTCGCTACAAATACCGCATTTACATTGTTCTTTTTTAACAAAAACGAAACCGTACTATCCTTATCTTCCAATAAAGCTTGCAATAAATGCTCTGTTTCTATAGAAGGATTGTTATTGTTAAAAGCGAGTTGTTGGGCCGCAGCAATTGTTTGTTGCGCTTTAATTGTATAATTGGATAAATTCATAGCTTTACTTTTTTGAATACAAATTATGTGTGCAAAAACGGTACTAAACCCATTTATTTCTTTGTAATACCAAAAAACCGGAAAATATGTCTGCTAAAATCACCTCAACCTGCTTGAAAGTCAGTTATATCATAGCTTTCATGCTATTCTTTCAGGTTTCTAATGCCCAATTAAATTTTACAGAACTGGGAAGCAAGCTAGAAGCAAGCAAAAAGGAGCTTGGCGGCAAAGCGGTTTTACTCGTTTATAAAAATGGAAAAATAGTGTTTGAAAAAAACATTGGCGACTTTACACCAAAAACACAAGCTCCAATTGCAGCAAGCTCACAGTGGCTAACGGCGGCGCTTGTTATGAGCTATGTAGATGAAGGCAAACTCTCACTCGATGATAAAGTAAGTAAGTTCATTCCCATATTTTCAAAATATTCTAAAGGTTATATCACCATTAGAGATTGCCTCACGCATTTAACAGGTATTGAAGGATCATCTATTGGTTCTTTAAAAGACATGAGTAATTCTAAAAAGTTTTCTAGCCTTGATGAAATCGTAAATGACATAGCTTCTAGTAAAGAAATTTTATCCAACCCAGGTCTTATTTTTAGATTTAATAATATTGGATACACGATTGTTGCTAGGGTTCTAGAAGTGCTGAACAGAAGAGGTTTTGAACAAATGATGGCGGAGCGCATTACAAGGCCACTACTCATGCGAAGCACCAATTTTTCTAGCAACACCGTTATTAATCCGGCAGGAGGTGCGCAATCGAGCGCTTATGATTATATGAATTTTTTATCCATGCTTTTAAATGGAGGTATTTTTAATGGAAAAAGAATTTTGTCTGAAGCTGCCATTGAAACAATGTCAAAAGCAAGTTCTACACAAGGGATGGTTAAAGAAAGTCCTGCTATCTTACAAGGAAAAAATTACGCAATGGGACAGTGGGTTTTAGGAACAGATGAAAATGGAAAAACCACAACAGTGGCGTGCCCAGGGCTTTTTGGAACTTGGCCACTCATTGATTACTGTAGAAAATATACCTTTTTAGTTTTTACACCCGGAGACGCATCAAGTGAAAAAAAGGAATTAATGGCTTCATTTAAAACAATTATTGACAATCAAATTGTATCAAGTTGCCAATAAATCGCCGATGCAATTAATTCAAGAACATACCAGATTTATAAAGGAAACGGCTTTATCGCTGGGGTTTACGCATTGTGGTATCGCAAAAGCAGCACCCCTCGATGAAGACGCCAGGAGATTAGAAAAATGGTTGCACGCTGGTATGCATGGATCTATGCAGTACTTAGAAAATCATTTTGATTTACGCATTGACCCTACCAAATTAGTACCTGGGGCAAAGTCGGTAATTACACTTACACAAAATTATTTTACGCCAAAAAAACAACCAGCAGATAGTCCTAAAATATCGACATATGCCTATGGCACCGACTATCATTTTGTGATTAAAGAAAAACTAAACAAATTACTTGCAGTGCTACAACAAAAAGCTGGTGATATTGTGGGACGAGGGTTTGTAGATTCGGCACCTGTACTGGAAAGAACCTGGGCGCAAAAATCAGGGGCTGGATGGATTGGAAAAAATGGAAATTTAATTTCGAAAAAAGATGGCTCGTTCTTTTTTATTGCAACACTTATTGTAGACCTCCCGCTTATTTATGACGACCCTTTTGCAAAAGATTATTGCGGCTCTTGCACAAAATGTATTGACGCCTGCCCCACAGATGCTATTTTACCGGACAAAACCATTGCAGGCAATAAATGTATTAGCTATTTTACCATCGAATTAAAAGATGCTATTATTCCTTCTGAAATGAAAGGCAAATTTGACAATTGGATGTTTGGCTGTGACACCTGTCAAGACGTTTGCCCATGGAACCGCTTTAGTAAACAGCACGCAGAGCCTGGGTTTACACCTAACACAGCCATTGAAACTTTTGGCTTACAAGAATGGAATAACCTAACCAAAGAAGGGTTTAAAAATGTTTTTAAAAGCTCTCCTTTACAGCGGTCAAAATTTGAAGGGATTACAAGAAATCTTGAATTTATTGAAGCGATTCCTACTACAAACCAAACAAGCCCGAGTTAATTAACTGAAGTGTTTTTGTACGGTCTACGGTTGGCACCAGTAGTGAAATATTATGCGCACTACCGCCATAGCTTACCATGGTTACAGGAACTTCATCAATCGCATTAAACAACTTTTTAAGTACCGAATCTGTGTGTGCAATATGATTGCCTACAATCGATACAATGCTTTGCTCCTTTTCAACTTCTACGCTACCAAAAGGTTCTAACTCTTTTACAATGTTAGCTAGGAATACGTCATTGTCGATAGTTACAGATACAGCTACTTCAGAAGTCGTAATCATATCGATAGAGGTCTTGTACTTTTCAAACACTTCAAATACTTTACGTAAAAATCCATACGCCAATAGCATTCTACTGCTTTTTATTTTGATGGCGATGATGCCATCTTTAGCAGCAACTGCTTTTATTCCTTCGCTACCAGCTTCTTTGGTGATAACGGTTCCAGCAGCATCAGGCTGCATGGTATTTAATAATTTAACAGGCACATTTTCTTGTTGTGCAGGCCAAATACAAGTAGGGTGTAAAATTTTGGCGCCAAAATAAGCGAGCTCGGCAGCTTCATCAAAACTAAGCTGCTCAATAGCTACTGTTTTATTTACAATGCGCGGATCGTTGTTGTGCATGCCATCAATATCTGTCCAAATTTCACATACACTCGCGTTACAAGCAGCAGCAACAAGTGAAGCCGTATAATCACTTCCGCCACGTTTTAAATTGTCAACTTCACCTCTAATATTTTTACAAATATATCCTTGGGTAATAAATATTTTTGTAGAAGCATGTGCTGCTAATAGTGCTTTTAATTTACTACGAATAAGCGGCAAATCAGGTTCTTCATTTTGATCAAGCACCATAAAATCAAGTGCAGGGAGGAGTAAATGATCTTGACCTTGCTGTTCTAAATAACAACAAAATAATTTGGTACTCATGAGTTCCCCCTGTGCTAAAATATCTTTATTGAGTGCATCACTAAAAGAAATTTTAGTGATGATATTTAAAAATTCGAAGTGTTCTTTTACAATGGCATTTCCTTTTGCAATAAGTGCCTCTGTTTTTAACAGATCTGATACAAACGCATGATAATGCGCTTCGAGGGTGTCAATTTTTTGTTTGGCCTCGGTTTTATTTCCAGCACTTAAACTATTGCTAATATCTACAAGTGCATTGGTGGTTCCACTGAGCGCACTTAAAACAACGATTTTAGATTCAGCATCTTTGGTAATGAGTTCATACACTTGATGCATACGTTCTGGCTTACCTACACTTGTACCTCCAAACTTCATTATTTTCATAATCGACTGCTTTTAATTGCGGAGCAAAGGTAGGTAAATCGGAGAAAAAATAGGCGCTAACAAAGCACTAGAGTTGAATGCCAAAACGGGCACCTACTTCCTGTAAATCTGCAACTACAGGGCCTACAACGGGTATACCTTCCATCATCCTAGTAGTTTCGGCTTCCCTTTCTGGATCGCCAGGAATCAGCACTTTTTGAGCAGGATCTATGGGCGTGGCATTTCTAAATCTTGTGATCCAGTTGTCCATATTGCTTTTAAAATCTTGCACGGGTCTAAATGCATCAATACGCATGGCGCCCAAAAAATGTCCAAGTCCTTCGCCAGGCATATTTTGAGGAAGCGGAATATAGGCTGGAAAAGGCGGTGCCCAAGGACCATAACTACCACCACTTAATACCGCCGAAAAAATATCTACTATAGAACCTAATGCATAGCCTTTATGACTACCATGTTCTCTATCGCTTCCAAGTGGAAGTAGTGCCCCACCCTTTTTTAAAATATTAGCGTCCGTTACATCATTGCCAGTTGCATCCTGTACCCAACCATGAGGGGCGTCTGCATTTTTTCGTTGCAGCATTTCTAGTTTTCCATTGGCGGCCGTGGTTGTTGCCATGTCTGCAACAAAAGCAGGTTCATTACCCGCCGGAATGGCCACCGCAATTGGATTGGTGCCAAGCATTTTTTCTGAAGAAAATGTTGGAGCAACAAGTGCACTTGCATTGGTCATGGCCATACCAATCATATCATGTTCTAACGCCATCATGGCATGATAACCAGCAATACCAAAATGATTTGAATTTTTAACAGACACCCAGCCTGTACCTACTTGCTTTGCTTTATCAATCGCAATTTGCATGGCATAAGGCGCTACAACTAGGCCAAGTCCTGCATCACCATCAACCACAGCAGTAGAAGGCGTTTCATGCACAATAGATAAATTAGGGGTGGCATTAATACGACCCGCTTCCCACAAACGCACATAACCACTTAAGCGTGCAACGCCATGTGAATCGATGCCGCGTAAGTCTGCAGCAATTAAAACCTTAGTCGCTGTTGTTGCATCTTTTGCAGAACAACCCATGGCTAAAAAAACAGACTCTGTAAAACTGTATAACGCTTGATAAGAAAAAACAGTCATGAATAATTATTTAAAAAAGGCGGCTCCCGATATATCTTTTTCGAGATAGTCTAACCCTTTAGCAAGTTGATGCAAAATAAAACTCGCTTCTTTGCGGGTTAACGCTTTTGTACTAGCAGGCACTTCAAGTCCAGCATTTGTATACGTTTGATCGGTAATTAAAAAGCCACCCGATATTTTAGCTGCGCGCGCTGCTTTACTATTTTTTGCAACCGCTGCATTAAACGACGCAATCATTTCAAATAGCACCGCTGTTGTTACCGGGTCATTAGATTTTATTTTTTCAGAAAAACGAAGTGGCACAAGTGCTTGTAATCCAGCACTAATTTCAGCATATGTTACCAATGAATCTGGTTTAAAATAGGTTTTATTGGCCCAACCTATGGACTTTCCAATACCTTTAATAATACCCCAAGAACCAATCCACTGAACGGCCTTAAAAGCGCCATCTGTATGCTTTACATCGGAATAAGGCATGAGGTATACGTTTTCCGTTAAGAGTACTTTCTGAACCGCAATAACTGAAACGTCTTGCACATTGATATTTTGCTGTAACGATACCGCAGCTAGTGCACCAGCAGCCTGTCCTGTTAATAAAACCACAGGTTGCAACCTGGTTGTTCCATTCGCAATATTACTGACACTAATTCCTTTTTCACAAACCACCAATCCTTGTATTTTTTCTGGCATCAAAGCACCTAATGGAATATTAAATGATGGTACTGATGGGAATGGAATAGGTGGCACTTTACCATTATAACGTGCATGGTGATGATCGACTGGATAATCACCCACTGAAATTCCGGTGCGGTATAAATTAGTTTTAAAAGGTGTAGCGATGTGATCAATATTTAAACGCACTTTTCCTTTTAACCTTCTACCCTCTCTATTGTATGGCATAAAGGCCATGCCTTCATTTACTTCATCGGTTGCAAAACCAATTTGCGGTTGCTTTAATTCTGTTTGTAAAAAATAGATGAACCCTAATGTAAAATTTTTAGCAGCGGTATAATACGCTTCTCTTTCGATGGGCTTTTTTTCTACCACATTGATATAATAATCGTTACCAAATGCGGGCCAGTTAAGCATGTACTTTAAAGAACCATCCGTTGTTTTTACGCGGCCATACTCCAGCACTTTTTGCGTACCTAAACTATACGGCTTTGCATTACAAGGTGCATCTGCGGTAGAACAATAGTAAGCAAGGGCATTGTAGCCAGCTGGCATAGTAATTGTTTTATTGGCACCTTTTCCGTAATCTTTTAAAACGGCAGCCCATGTTAAATCTTGAATCACATCTGATTTACCAGGTGCAATTTTTTCACCGCTTTGTTTACTGTCTTCGGTACCTAAATCATAAGCAGCTCCTGCTCCCGCATATACATCGCCTAAATCTGTGGCGTCTATCACACGCTTTGCGTAAACGGTTAATTTTTGACCGCGCACATTTTCAAACACAGCACCTTTAATGGTGTTGCCTTCCATGATGGCTTTATCAAAATACCAATGATAGTAAACCTGCATATTAGGCTGCGCGTGCACCCATGATTTAAAAATACTATCGGCTACATGGGGCTCGAAACAAGTTTCGCTCACCCAACCGGTAAATAAATTGTTAGACTTATAATGTTTGTAGAGAGCTTGTCTAAAACTTTCCCAGATACCACTGCGTAATTCGTGGTTGCCATCGGTACAACTAACTGCCGCCGCAGAAAGCATACCACCAAGCCATGGTGTATGTTCTACCACAACAGTATTCGCGCCCATCTTTGCTGTTTGCAAAGCGGCGGCAATACCACCCGTGGTTCCACCTACTACGAGTACATCGGTGTAAATAGGTTTGTCCTGTGCCGAACTTGCTCCCGCAAGTAGCACAAATAAAAGTGCAAATAAAATTGAACGCATATTATACTAACTAAAATGGAAGATCGTCAGACTCATTCATATCACCTGCAGCAGGTGCGCTTGATTGTCCTCCATAAGAAGGCGCAGATTGAGGAGCAGCTCCACCTTCGCTAGGCTTTGCACCAAGTAGTTGAACCGATCCAACACGTACAGAAAGCGTAGCACCATTTCTACCATCTTGAGTGGTGTAGGTTCTAACATCTGGTGTTCCTTCTACATATACTTGTGTGCCTTTTTTTAGATAAGGCGCGATACCTGTTCTATCTGTCCAATACGCACAATCAACCCAAGTTGTTTTATCTTTTTGATTGCCTTGTGCATCTTTATATCGTTCGGTGTGTGCTACTGTAAAGTTGATTACGTTTTTGCCATTTACATTGTTTAAAACGGCGTCCTTTCCTAAATTTCCAATCGCTAATAATTTTATCATGTCTAGTGTGTTTTGGGTAAATATCGGTAAAATGAATAAAAGAGTGAAATTTCGCTTTTCGTAAGGTGTAAATCATGTGAAATACACGGATTTTAGGCATTTGCCCCCGATTAGCTTAATTTTGCACCTGAAAAGGAATTCTATGAGCCGGAAAGGAAAAGTATTGGTAGCCATGA